>Ga0315339_1000900_pt1 | contig 30765 bp, 22 predicted proteins | sample ASW17metaG_FD_204514 | JGI IMG/M metagenome (GOLD analysis project Ga0315339, IMG submission 204514) | Ammonia-oxidizing marine archaeal communities from Pacific Ocean, United States - ASW #17 | ecosystem: Environmental > Aquatic > Marine > Oceanic | place: USA: California | collected 2016-12-05 | reverse complement strand
GATATCGTACCCCAGCACAGGTACGAGCAGATCAATGCCGACTTGAACACAACGCGGTGGACGGTCTAAAGTTTGCCGCTTGAATAAGCTCAGACGGGTGTCTCAAAACCGGGCCGCAGTACACTGAATCGTCTCAATGCCTTATTCAACTGCGTCTAGTACTGTGCTCTAGTTATTTGTTCGACCAATCGCCAATGGATGTTTCATGGCCACCGCGAAGTTAAAGCCAAGCAAAATTGTCGCCATTGTCCTTGTCGGCGTAGTCGTGCTGTGGATCGGGTCGGGTGTCTTTGGTTCCAACCAGGAACCCGCCACCGAGGCGAAGAGTCCGACTTCAGCAATACCGATCCAGAAAGTCAGCGTCGCCACCGTGGTTCCCGAGACGCACGAGCGCAGCATTTTTGTCTCTTGCGTGACGGAGGCTGATCGTCGCGCGACGGCCGCCGCACGCGGCAATGGTGTGATTATCGAACTCATGGCCGTTCCGGGTGCTGTAATGCGTGCCGGCCAGACAGCCGCAATCATCTCGGACGAAGGTCGCGAGGCCTCGGTCAAGCAAGCCGAAGCGCTGGTCGCACAGCGAAATGCGGAATACGACGCAAGTAAGAAACTGATCGATCAGGGGACGACCCCGCGCAATACGCTGCCGGCGCTCGAAGCAGCAGTCGCGGCGGCCGACGCATCCTTGTCGGCGGCTCTCGCCGAGGCTGAAAAGCTGACGATCAAATCGCCAATCGATGGAATTATCGATTCGGTGCCTGTCCAGGTCGGCCAGGCGGTTCGAGACGGCACCGAGATCGCTGAAGTCATCGATCCGGACCCGATGCTGGCGGTCGGTGCTGTCAGCGAGTTTCGCCGTGCCAGCCTAAAGATCGGCCAAAGCGTTACTGTACGTTTCGTCAACGGAAGCCCAAGAAAAGGCACGATAAATCATATCGGCCTGAGCGCCGAGGCGGCGACACGCACATACAAAGTCGAGGCCCGGATGATGAATCCCGATGCTTTGATCGCCGACGGCCTGACCTGCGAAATGAATATCTTGCTGGCGCCTATAGAAGCAGTGTCTATACCGCGTTCGGCGCTGGTCTTCTCCGATGACGGACAGCTTGGCGTGAGGGTCGCCGACGTCGAAAGCAAGGCGCGTTTCGTTCCGATTGAGATCGTCGATGACGGCCGCTCGTCGGTGTGGGTAAGCGGCATTGAGAACTCGGCCAGCGTCATCGTCGTCGGTCAGGATTTCGTCAAGGATGGCGACCCGGTTGAGGCCGTACCGACCGCCGAGGCCGCGACCAAAACGGAACCGCCGGCATGAGGCGGATTGTCGACATTGCGATCTCTCATGCCAGGCTGACGCTTGCCATCCTCGCTTTTCTGCTGATTTCCGGCACTCTCGCCTATATTAATGTGCCCAAGGAATCCAATCCCGACATCACGGTTCCGATCATCTACGTCCAGCTTTCGGCGCGCGGAATATCGCCCGAAGATGCCGAACGTCTGCTCATCCGGCCAATGGAGACGACGCTCAAGACAATCGCGAGTGTCAAAGAGATGCGCTCTTCCGGTTTTGAGGGCGGCGGCTTTGTGCTGCTTGAATTCGATGCCGGCTTCGATTCCGATGTGGCGCTGCAAGACGTGCGCGCCAAAGTCAACGACGCCAAGCCCGATCTTCCCGCCGACGCCGATGAACCCAGGGTCGAGGAGGTTAATCTTGGTCTCTTCCCGGTCATCAATGTCACGCTTGCCGGTGACATCTCGGAGCGCAAACTGAGCGACATCGCCCGCGAGGCACAGGACGCAATTGAGCTGGTGCCGGGCGTGCTTGCCGCCGAATTGCGCGGCACCCGCGACGAAGTTGTCGAGATCATCGCAGAGCCGATGCTGGTCGCAAGCTATGGCGTATCGCTCGATCAGTTCGCAGCGGTGGCGGCTCAGGGCAACAGCCTCGTCGCCGCGGGTGCTCTCGAAGGTGCACAAGGTCGCTTTGCCGTCAAAGTACCGGCGCTGATCGAGACCCCGGCCGACGTTCTCAATATTCCCGTTGTCGCATCGAACGCCGCGGCGATAACGCTGAGATCGGTCGCCGACGTCTTGCCGACTTTCAAGGATGCCACTTCGGTGACCCGCGTCGATGGGCGACCGGCCGTGGTCATCGAGGTCTCAAAGCGTACCGGTGCCAATTTGATCGAGACCGTCGACGGCGTCAAAGCGGCGGTCGAAGACCTTAAGGCCGGTTGGCCCGAGGCTGTCCGCGTCGATTTCATCCAGGATCAGTCGAAATTCATCAAGGATATGCTGAACGACCTTCAGAACAGCGTGATTACCGCAGTAGTCCTGGTGGCGGTAATCATCCTGTTCTTCCTCGGTGGACGCGCCTCGATATTCATCGGCATCGCAATTCCCTTCTCCTTCCTAGTCGGCATTCTCGGCCTGTCGATGGCCGGATTAACCGTCAACATGGTGGTTCTGTTCAGTCTGATCCTGGCGGTCGGTATGCTGGTCGACGACGCGATCATCGTTTCGGAGTTTGCCGAAAGGCGGATGAGCGAGGGCATGAAGCCGCGTGAGGCTTACGCCTTCGCCGCAAGCCGCATGTCCGGTCCGGTGATTGCGGCAACATTGACGCGGGTGGCGGCATTCTCGCCGCTGCTCTTCTGGCCGGGTATTGTCGGCGAGTTCATGGGTTTTTTGCCGCTAACGCTTATCGCGACGCTTTCGGCGTCCCTGGTAGCGGCGCTGATCTTCACCCCGACGCTGGGCGCCCTGATCGGCAAACCGCACCAGGTTCAACACGATGCCTCGCCGAATGACGGAACTTACATGAAGACGGTTCGGTTGGCGCTGCGCTTTCCCGGCACGACGTTTCTACTTGCCCTGGTCTTGTTGTTCAGCGTGCCGGTCGTTTACGGGCAAATCGGCAAGGGCGTCGAGTTCTTCCCCGACGTCGAACCGGATGTCGGCCTTGTCCTCGTCCATGCCCGCGGCAATCTCTCACTGGCCGAAAAGGATCGATTGGTCCGTTCCGTCGAAGCCAAGATTCTCGATATGGAGGAACTATCAACGATTTATGCGCGATCAGGCGAAATGGGTCAGGGATCGGACGATGTTACCGAGGACGTGGTCGGACGAATCCAATTCGAGTTCATCGACTGGCAGGAAAGGCGGGGCGGTGGCGAGATCATGGATGAAATTCGCGACCGGACCGCTGATATACCGGGGATCAGGGTGGAAGTTACCGCGCCCAATGCCGGACCGCCAACCGGCAAGCCGATCCAGGTCGAGCTGTCCAGCGATTTTCCAGAAGCCCTTCGTGCTGCCGCTCAACAGATCGCGGGCGAGCTTGCCAAGCGCCCGGAGATCCGCGACCTCGACAACGGCCTGCCAATGCCCGGTATCGATTGGCGCCTGGAGATCGACAAGGCCGAAGCGGCGAAATACGGTGTCGGCGTCGGTGCTATCGGGTCGCTGGTGCAAATCGTAACAAACGGTTACAAGATCACCGACTATCGGCCACAGACAAGCGACACACCGGTCGACATTATCGTGCGCGTGCCGGAAGACCGCCGAACGCTCAACCAGATCGATGATTTGTACGTCGAGACCGCGGGCGGATCGGTGCCCATCGGTAATTTTATCAGCCGCGTTCCGGCCGAGCGAACCGGCATCATCAACCGCATCGACGGCAAGCGCATTGTCACCGTTACCGCGAACATTGCCGAAGGCGTGCAGACTGCTCCGATCCAGGCGGCAATTAAATCGCAGCTCGAATCCGCCGATTTTCAAGGATTAGTGACGTGGCAGCTGAAGGGTGAGGACGAGGAGCGCGACGAGGCAAGCGCATTCCTGGTCAAAGCCTTCGGAATGGCGATATTCCTGATTTTCGCTGTCCTACTCGCCCAGTTCAACAAGCTTACCAGCGTCGGGCTGGTGCTTTTCTCGATTATCCTTTCAACGATTGGCGTGTTCATCGGCATGATGATCATGGGCCAGCCCTTCGGCATCGTCATGTCCGGCATCGGCATCATCGCGCTTGCCGGTATCGTCGCCAATAACAATATCGTGCTGATCGACACCTATGACCGCTTGCGGCGCGAGGGCGTGCCGGTCGAGGAGGCGATTTTGAAAACATGCCGCGAGCGTGCCCGACCGGTGCTTCTCACCGCCGGCGCATCGGTCCTCGGTGTCCTGCCTATCGCCTTCGGGATCAACATCAATTTCATCGACCGCGGCATTGTCATCGGGGCACCATCGACACAATGGTGGATCCAGCTGTCTACCGCGATCGTTTTCGGGCTAAGTTTCGCTACGATCCTCACCCTGGTGGTAACACCGGCGCAGCTCGCCTTCGTCGCCAAGATCGGCAATTGGTACAACCGCCTGCGCGGCCGTCGACAAGACCCGCACGGCGGCGGCGGCGCGCCCCAATTGGCGCGGAAAACCGAATTGAACTGACCACCGTCGATCGGGCGTTCTATTTTGCCGCCTCGGCCAGTTCCTTGGCAAGGCGTTGTTCCTCCGCGACCCGCGGCCTCGCAAAGCGGGCAAGCAGCATATAGATGACCGGCGTCAGGAAAAGGGTCGAGATCGTGGCAATGCCGAGACCCCCGACGATAATCCAGCCAAGAGCTTCGCGGGCCTCCGACCCGGCACCACTGCGCAGGATCAGGGGCAGGCCGCCGAGAATCGTCGAAAGCATGGTCATGACAACAGGCCGCAGACGGATTATCGAGGCGTTGCGGATCGCGTCGCGGACCGATTGACCGGAATCGCGAAGCTGATTGGCGAACTCGACAATCAGAATACCATTCTTGGCCATCAGCCCGACAATGATAACCAGTCCAATCTGGCTGTAGATATTGAGCGAACTGCCGGTCAACAAAAGGGCGAAGACGGCGGCGGCAAGCCCGAACGGCACCGTCGCCATCAGAATTGAGGCGCTGATAAAGCTCTCGAATTGAGCAGCCAGAACCAGAAGTACAATGATGATCGCGAAGGCGAAGGTTTGGATGACCCCACCAGAAGTACTGTCGAGCTCCTTGGCCTCTCCGGTAAGGGCAATGCCCATTCCAACCGGCAGAGTTTCGGCGGCAAGCGTCTGCAAGGCGATCGTTGCTTGGCCGAGAGCGACCCCATCACCGAGGCTGGCGATGATCGGAATCGCGCGGCTCTTGTCCTGGCGCGGCAGGCTCGGCGCGACCGCCGTTTCCTCGAAAGTAACGAAGGAGGAAAGCGGCACCATGGCGCCGTCCGGGGTTCTGAGCTGGATCGCATCGAGCCCGGAAGAGTCCTGGATCATTCCGTTGGGAATCCGGGCGCGGATCTCGATGGCGTCGTCGCCAAGATAGAAATCACCGACATCGCGACCCGAAAGCAGGGTCTGAACCACCGAGGCGATCGTATCGATTGGAATGCCGGCATCGGTAGCGCGCCGGTTGTCGAGCCGGATCGAGAGCTGCGGCTGGGTGGTGTCGTAGTTTAGTCGAATACGGTCAAAAGCCGGGCTCTGCTCCATCGCCGTGATAAGAATGTCGGCGGCATCGGCAAGCTCCGCGTATTCCGGGCCGGTAACCGAGAATGCAACACCCTGACCACCACCGCGCAAACCGAGACTATTCGAACTGCGCGCGCTGACTTGTACGCCCGGAATGGTCTGGAGCCGGCGATTGAGATCGGCGGCGATTTCCATCTGGCTGCGATCGCGCTCATCCCACGGGACAAGCGTTAGGAACATGAACCCGCCGCTTCCGCCTGAGCGGGTTATGGCAAAAAGATTCTTTGCCTCACCGTTGGTGACAAATGGCATGGCCTTTTCCTCGACCAAGCGAATTTGTCCGATGGTGTAGTCGACCGTCGATCCTTGGGGAGCTCTGATTGAAACCGGCACGAACCCACGATCTTCGGGGGGCGTGAGTTCCTGCGGCAGGAGGCCATATCCCGAGACAGCGGCGCCGGCGAAAAGAACCGAGACAACGATAACCACCATCGGGGCCGCAAGCGCAGCGTCAAGGAGGCGTCCGTAGAGCGCGACGGCGCGCCCGCCAATTGCCGAGACAAGACGGCCTACTGGATTGCGGCTCGGCTCGAATTCGTGGTGACGGATCAGTCGCGAGGCGAGCATCGGGCATAATGTTATCGCGACGAAAGACGAGATGGTTACCGCAAAGGCAAGCACAAAGCCGAATTCCGCGAATATCCTCCCGGCGATTCCGGGAAAAAAGGAAATCGGAACGAACACAGCTACGAGCGTTACCGTGGTCGCCATCACCGCGAAGAACACCTGCCTTAAACCAATGACGGCTGCGGCCCGCGGGGTCATCCCGAGGGCGCGTTGACGCGAAATATTTTCAATGACGACAATCGCGTCATCAACGACAAGCCCGGTCGCCAATACCAAGGCCAAGAGCGTAATAATGTTGATCGAGAAGCCGACGAGCCACATGGCCGCCAACGTGCCGATAAGCGAGATCGGAACGGTCACGGCTGGAATGAATGTGACGCGCGCCGATCGAAGAAAGAGGTAGATAATCGCAATGACAATTAGCGTGGCGAGAAAAAGTGAGATTACGACTTCTTGAATTGCCTCGCCGATGAAAACGGCATCATCCGAAGTAACCCGAAGTTCGATGCTGTCGGGAAGAGTGGCGTTAAGCTCTTCGACCACGGAACGCACATTCTGCGAAATGGTAATCGTATTCGACGCGGCCCGCCGGACGATTGCCATGCCGAGCCCGGTCTGCCCGTTAATCCGAAGTGAGGTCGTACGCTCGGCGGGACCGAAGACAACATCGGCAACATCGTCGACCCTAGTTACCGGGTTGATCTGAATCGCCTCAATTTCTTCAATTGTTTTTGCGCTGGCGTCGGCGCGCACCAGGAGCATCCGATTGGCGTCGGAAATCTCGCCGGCCGGTGCATCGACGGTGACGCTCGCGAGTGCGGAGTTGATGTCGGCAACGGTTAGGCGGCGGGCGGCAAGTGCGTCCGGGTCAATGATGATCTGGACCAGTGGATGGCGGGCTCCGTATATCCGGATATCGGCGACGCCCTCTACCGCGGCCAGTCGATCGATCACTCGATCGTCGACGAGTTTAGTGAGGTCCTGAATTGCCAAAGTAGAAGAAGTCGCGGCCACACGTATGATCGGGTCGGAATCGGAATCGGCTTTAATGATGATCGGCGGATCGGCTTCATTTGGCAGGCTGCGAAGATTGCCAATAGCGTCGCGCAGATCGGCCGCGGCAACATCGATGTCCGCTGATACGTTGAATTCAACGGTGACACGGCTTTGCCCGGAAGTACTGCGCGAGGAAATCGACGCAACGCCGGGCGTTCGGGCGACAGCGCCCTCGACAATCGAAGTAATTTCCTTGTCGACGGTCTCGGGCGTGGCACCATCGTAATTCGTCCGGATCGTAATAACCGGCCGATCGGCATTCGGTAATTCGCGAACCTCGATGCCCATAAAGGCGGCAACGCCGACGACAATGATAAGGAGATTGAGGACGATCGCGAGAACCGGCCGGCGTACAAAAAGGGCCGCAACGCTGTAGCCGCGCCCAGTGTGCCGATTGTCTTTGTCGCTCATCGGATATGTTCCTGCCAGCCGCTCACCCGGCACCGTCAAACGGCTGGTTAACCCGTTTTACGGTGATCCCGCTGCGCATACGCTGAAGTCCTTCGACGACGACTTCCGCGCCAAGCTCAATCTCTCCAGCAACGATGACGACACCACTCCGGCGTCCAATGATCTGAACCGCGGTCCGCATCGCCGTATTGCCGTCGAGCACCCATACGAAGGACCCCTGACGATCCCACTGAATGGCCAGCGAGGGCACCGCTGCGTGAGGCTCTCCTTCGAAATCGGCGGTGATCGTGATCGACATGCCGGGCTTCAGGCCTTCAATGCCCTGCTCCAGTGTCGCTTCAACCTTGAACATTCGTGTGTCCGGATCGACGCGGCTGTCGATGGCGCTGACTTCTCCTTCGATCTCGCGGCCAGGCAATCCGATCGCCCTGCCGGCGATGGGGTGGCCGATCCCAATTTTGCCGGCAAAGTGCTCGGTCGCGTCGAAGGCAACTGTCAGCCGTGAGATATCGTCGAGAGTGGTGAGCATTGTCGATGTGGTGACGAGATCGCCCCGCGACACCGGGATCAGGCCGACGACACCGGCAAATGGCGCCGAAACAATACGTTTCGCGCGCTCGAGCTCGGCGCTCTTCAGGTCAATCTCGGCGGAGCGGAATTCGGTGCGCGCGTTCGAAAGCGCTACGTCGGTCACATTATTGGATTTCTTCAGGCGCTCGGCACGATTAAACGCGGCTCGTGCGTCATCGAGAGCAATTGTCGCGCGATCGATCGCGACAATCTGGTCGGAATCGTTCAATTGGATAAGGACTTCCCCCTCGGCTACTTGAGCGCCGGGCTCAACTTCAACCGATTTTACGATGCTGGTTACCTCAGGAAAAAGCGTCACTGCTTTGGCCGCGGTGAGGGTGCCGATCGCGCGAATCTCAGGGGCATCGGTCTCGATGCCGACACGAGCCGTGGCAACCGGGGCTGCACCGCCGCGACCTGATGCATCGCGTCGCGACCCGCCGCGCCGGCCACCGGCCTGGTTCGGCGATTCGTCAGGCGATAGTGCCGCCGCCCCACCAAAAATATCTTCGCGGTGCCCAAACGCGTACCAACCGCCCAAAGCAACAAGAATAATTACCAGGGAGGATATGATTTGCCGAGAAACTGACATACTTTCCGTTTTACATGCGGTATTAAAGAAGTCCTTCAACGCGTTGCGTTGGAATTTTCGTTTCAGGGTGCGTCCCTAATTCGTGAATGATAGTTGAAATGCTAGCATTTCGGTCAATGTTGCGTCGCAAAAAAAGTACTCCGAACCGTCAAGATCACCAGATCGGATTGACGCCACCCTGCCGCTTTGCATTCCTGGGCGGACGATTGGTCGCGCGCCCTGTTGGCTATTCAGTCCGTAATAACAGGGAAATCACCTTTCCGCCTCTTTCCTTGATTCACGAAGTTTGCAACATTGCGCGCGCGAAGCGCGTGAATTGCCCGACATAGGCAGAAGAGTGACAACGATCCAAGAAGTCTCCCCCGAGGGTTCCAGTAGCGGCCCCGCGGGGCGACACGCCGAGGCGCCGGGCATGAGCCCGACCGATATTGGCAATCCGGACTATTTTCACAAGGTTGTCGATTGCCAGTGGGCGTGCCCCGCGCATACGCCCGTGCCAGAATATATCCGCCTCATTGCGGCGCGCCGTTATAGCGACGCCTACATGGTCAACTGGTACTCAAACGTTTTTCCTGGGATTCTGGGCCGAACCTGCGATCGTCCCTGCGAACCAGCCTGTCGGCGCGGCCGGGTCGAGGATGAGCCGGTGGCGATCTGCCGGCTGAAACGCGTCGCGGCGGACAATAAGGACGATATCAGCGGGCGGCTGCCACAGGCGCCCTCGGCACGAAACGGCAAGCGGGTCGCAATGATCGGCGCCGGCCCGGCCTCATTGACCGTTGCCCGCGATCTGGCTCCGCTTGGCTATGAAGTCGTCATCTACGATTCGGACACGCGCGGCGGCGGCATGATCCGCAGCCAAATTCCGCGCTTCCGTCTGCCTGAGTCAGTGATCGACGAGGAAGTTGGCTATATCGTCGGTATTGGCGGGATCGAAACCCGCTACGGCAAATACGTCGACAGTCTCGCCTCCATCGTCAATGATGATTACGACGCCGTCTTTGTCGGAACCGGCGCGCCGCGCGGGCGTGACCTCGACGTTCCCGGCCGCAAGGAGGCCGCCGCCAATATTCATATTGGAATTGATTGGCTGTCCAGTGTCTCATTTGGCCATATCGACAAGATCGGCAGGCGCGTGGTTGTGCTAGGCGGCGGCAATACGGCGATGGATTGCTGCCGGACGTCGCGCCGTCTGGGTGGCGACGACGTAAAAGTAATCGTGCGCTCCGGCTTTGATGAAATGAAGGCGTCCCCCTGGGAGAAGGAGGACGCGATGCATGAAGGGATTCCGATCCTCAATTTTCTTGTGCCGAAAGAATTCACCCACACGGACGGGAAGTTGACTGGCGTTGTGTTCGAAAAGGTAGAGGCGGTTTATGACGACGATGGCCGCCGCCGGCTGGTGCCGACCGGCGACGAAGACATGCTTGTCGAATGCGACGACGTTCTTGTTGCCATCGGTCAGGAAAACTCTTTTCCCTGGATCGAGCGCGATATCGGGCTTGAATTCGACAAATGGGGCATGCCGGTCGTCGACGAGATTACCCACCAGTCAACTAATCCCAAGGTCTTTTTCGGTGGTGACTCGGCGTTTGGGCCGAAAAACATCATCTGGGCGGTGGCTCACGGACATGCCGCGGCTATCTCAATCGACAAGTTTTGCCAGGACGCCGATGTCGCAGATCGTCCGCCGCCCTTCGTGACGCTGGTCAGTCAGAAGATGGGCATCCACGAATGGAGCTATGACAGCGGTATTGCCAATGACGAGCGTTACATAGTGCCGCTTCGTGATCAGAAGGTGGCGCTTGCCGATATCACGGCCGAGGTCGAACTTGGCTTTGACACGGCGGTTGGCTATGCCGAAACACAGCGCTGCTTGAATTGCGATGTCCAGACGGTATTTGCCGATACGCTTTGTATTGAATGCGACGCCTGCGTCGATATTTGTCCGATGGATTGTATTACCTTTACCGAGAACGGCGCTGAGGACGATTTGCGGCAAACGCTGACTGCACCTGCGCTTGACAACAGCCAGGATCTTTATATCTCCCCCGTCCTCAACACCGGCCGGATCATGGCCAAGGACGAGGACGTTTGCCTGCATTGTGGGCTTTGTGCAGAACGTTGCCCAACTGGGGCCTGGGACATGCAAAAGTTCCTCCTTGATATGACTTATGCGACGGGACGGTCGGGATGCTACCCATGATTCCGGAGGAAGAGCGGACGGCGGCGGTTAACGATTTCGTCGTCAAATTCGCCAATGTGAACGGTTCCGGCTCGGCGAGCGCCAACCGACTGTTCGCGCGCTCAATATTTCGCATGGGCGTACCTACTGCCTCCCGCAATATCTTTCCGTCCAACATTCAGGGCTTGCCGACCTGGTATGAAGTGCGCGTATCCGAAGCCGGGCATCTCGGCCGGCGCGGTGGCGTCGATCTGATGGTCGCGATGAACCCGCAGACCTGGGACAAGGACATCGCCGAGATCGACCGTGGCGGTTATCTCTTTTACGATTCGACCCGGCCGATGCCGCCGTCGAAATTTCGCGATGACATCTGTATCGTCGGCGTGCCGCTGACCGCGATTTGCAACGAGCGCTACAGCGATCCGCGCCAGCGCCAGCTATTCAAGAATATCATTTATGTCGGCGCCCTAGCAGAGCTTCTCGGCATCGACCAGTCCATAGTCGAGGAATTGATCGGCGAGCAGTTCAGAAGCAAAGAAAAATTGATTGCGCCCAATATCGAAGCTCTACACATGGGCCGGGACTACGCCGTCAATGAACTCGCTGGGGCCGTCAATCTTAAGGTCCGCCGGTCCGACGCCGTCGGCGACCGTATTATCATCGAGGGTAATGACGCCGCCGGGCTCGGATGCGTCTATGGCGGTGCCACGGTCGCCGCCTGGTATCCAATTACGCCCTCGACCTCGCTCGCCGAGGCCTTCGGGCGGCACTGCCAGCGTTTCCGCGTCGACAAGGAGTCTGACAAGAACCGTTTCGCCATTGTCCAGGCGGAGGATGAGTTGTCGTCGATCGGCATGGTTATCGGCGCTGCTTGGAATGGTGCGCGCGCGTTCACCACGACATCGGGGCCAGGCATCTCGCTGATGCAGGAATTTATCGGACTGGCCTATTTTGCCGAGATTCCTGTGGTGATCTTCGATGTTCAGCGTGGCGGCCCATCGACCGGCATGCCAACCAGGACTCAACAGTCAGACATTCTGATCGCTGCCTATGCTTCCCACGGTGACACCAAACACATCCTGCTGTTTCCTGAAGATCCGCGAGAGGCTTTCGAGTTTGCCGCGCTGTCTTTCGATCTCTGCGAGCGTCTGCAGACACCGGTTTTTGTCATGCTAGACCTCGACATCGGAATGAATGAGTGGCTGTGCAAGCCGCTCGCATGGGATGACAGCAAGCAATTTGATCGTGGCAAGGTACTGAGCGCGGAGGACCTCGAGGTCAACGAAAAATTTGCCCGCTATCACGATGTCGATGGAGACAGTATTACGCACCGCACATATCCCGGCACCCATCCGGAACGCGGGGCCTTTTTCACGCGCGGCACTTCCAAGAATCGGATCGCTAAATACAGCGAGGAAGGCGCCGACTATGTCGAGAATATGCAGCGGCTGCTCCGAAAATTCGAGTCCGCGAAGAGTATCGTACCGGCGCCGATCCGCAGGAATGCCGCCGAACCGAGCCAAGTCGGCGTTCTTTATTATGGGTCGACGGCGCCGGCGATGAGTGAGGCGCTGGTGGCGCTCGCCGAGGACGGAATTCATCTCGACACCATGCGAATCAGGGCATTTCCCTTTTCGGACGAGATCATTGATTTCGTGCTCGACCACGACCAAGTCTTTGTCGTCGAACAGAACCGCGATGCCCAACTTCGCACCGTTCTCGTCAATGAGGGGTCGCTTGATCCGGCGCGCCTTATTCCGGTTCTTCATTATGACGGCACACCGATCACAGCGCGTTTCATCATCGACGAAATTGGCGGGAACTTGCGTGCGCTGTCCGGAACCGCAAGCAGGGACGCGGCGGAATGACCTACATCATCAAGCCGAAATTCCACCACCCCAAGCTTCCCACCAATAAACTTGGGCTGACGCATCGCGACTATGAAGGCACGGTATCGACGCTTTGCGCTGGCTGCGGGCACGATTCCATCTCCGCGGCGATCATCCAGGCCTGCTTCGAGCTGGATCTACCGCCACACCGCGTCGCCAAGATGTCTGGAATCGGCTGTTCATCCAAGACGCCGGCCTATTTCCTCGGCCAAGGCCACGGCTTCAACACCGTCCATGGCCGCATGCCGTCCGTGGCGACCGGCGCAAGCCTGGCCAATCGCGACCTCGTATATCTTGGCATTTCCGGCGATGGCGATTCCGCCTCGATCGGGCTCGGCCAATTCGCCCATTGCCTGAGGCGGAGCGTTAATATGGTCTACATTGTCGAGAACAACGGCGTTTACGGACTAACCAAGGGTCAATTCTCGGCGACGGCCGACGCCGGTTCGACGTCCAAGCAAGGCGTTGAGAACGCCGATTCGCCAATCGACTTGGCTTCGATGGCCCTGCTCATGGGCGCCAGTTTTGTCGCACGCAGCTTCTCGGGAGACAAAAACCAGCTAGTACCGTTGATCAGCGCCGCAATCAAACATCGCGGTGCGGCTTTCATCGACGTGATCAGTCCCTGCGTCGCCTTCAATAACCATCCCGGCTCGACCAAAAGCTTCGACTATGTGCGCGAGCACAACGAAGCGGTGAACGAGCTTGATGTCATGATCCCACGCGGGGAGATCACTGTTGATTACGCACCGGGCACCGTCGAGGACGTTGAGCAGCATGATGGCTCGATCGTCAGGTTGCGAAAACTCGAGGAAGGTTACGACGCGACTGACCGGCTTCGCGCCATGTCCTATTTGCAGGAGCGGCAGGCGCAAGGTGAGGTCGTGACCGGTCTCCTTTACATCGACCCGGACGCCGGTGATCTGAACGATCGGATGGACACCGTCGAGGCGCCGCTCAACACCCTCGGCACGCAAGAACTTTGCCCCGGCTCAGAGGCGATCGAGGCGATCAACGCGCGACTACGTTGATGCTCCGGCAGCCCATGCGGTTGCATTTGTCGGCGCTCGGGTCCATGCATCCAGGCATGATTCAAGAAGCGCCTGTAAGTCACGGTAATTAGCCATGTTTATTGTCACCGGTGGAGCGGGATTCATCGGCGCCAATCTGGTCAAGGCGCTGAATGATCGTGGCGAGAGCGACATTCTCGTTGTCGACGACCTGACAGACGGCGGAAAATTTACCAATCTCGTCGATTGCGCGTTTAGCGACTATCTCGACCACCGGGATTTTCGCAAAAGAATTGGTGCCGGTGACGATTTCGGACCTGTCACCGCTGTCCTTCATCAAGGCGCCTGTTCCGACACCGTTGAGCGCGACGGGCGCTTTATGCTCGACACCAATTACGAAAATTCCAAAGAAATTCTACAGTGGAGTCAAGCGCGCAAAATTCCGTTCGTCTATGCCTCCTCGGCCGCGGTCTACGGCTCTGCCAGCGATTTTCACGAGGGCGGCGAGGGCGAACGGCCGCTCAATGTCTATGGATGGTCGAAATTACTTTTTGATCGATGGGTGCGGAAAAGATGGGACGGTCTCACGGCGCCGGTTACCGGTTTTCGTTATTTCAACGTCTATGGGCCACGCGAAATCCACAAGGGACGAATGGCCAGCGTCGTGCAGCACTTTGACCGGCAGCTAGCTGATAGTGGCAAGGTTCGCCTTTTCGCCGGCTCGCATGGCTGTACGGATGGCGAGCACCGGCGCGATTTTGTGTTTGTCGATGATATCGTCAAGGTCAATTTATGGGCCGCCAACGGTGTCGACGTGTCGGGTATCTATAATGTTGGCACCGGCACTAGCCGCAGCTTTAACGATATCGCCAGTGCAGTGATCGACTGGCACGGGCGTGGCACGATCGAATATTTTCCAATGCCCGACGATTTGAAATCGGCTTACCAGGCTTTTACGCAGGCCGAGCTGACCCAGCTACGCGAGGCTGGATACGATGGAGAATTTTCGTCGATCGAGGAAGGTGTGCGGCGCACACTCGATTTTCAAGCCCAGAGAGCCGGCTAAGGCCGGCGAGAACCAATGACTCGCGTTCTCATCGTCGCACCTGCCTGGGTCGGTGACATGGTGATGGCTGAAAGCCTGGTCGCCGCGATCAAACGACGCGAACCCGACACGGTAGTTCATTTGCTGGCGCCTCCCTGGACTGCGCCTATCGGCGAACGAATGGCCGGTGTTGCGGCCACGCATGAGATTTCATCGGTTCATCGTCGCTTCGATCTTTCCAAGCGGATCAAGCTCGGCACCGATCTCAGGGCGGAGAATTACGATCTTGCCATCGTGCTGCCGGGTTCCTTGAAAGCGGCTATCGCGCCCTTCGTCGCCCGCATCGCGACGCGGCGTGGCTATATCGGCGAGATGCGTTTCGGCCTTCTCAACGATGCCAGGCGTCTCGATAAAACCAGGCTTCCCCGCACCATCGACCGCTTCGTTGGGCTCGCTGATGACGGCGAGGGATCGCCTCCAATCGTCACCGCACCGATTCTCAGACACGATCCGGACGCGGCAGGCTCATTGGCACGAAAGCTCGGGATTGGCGGGAAAGATAGACCGATAGTAGCGCTCTGCCCCGGCGCCGAGTTTGGCCCAGCAAAACAATGGCCGGCATCGCATTTTGCCGCGCTCGGCGCAATGCTGGCGGACAAGGGGTTTGACATCTGGCTCCTTGGTTCCAAAAACGACAGGCCGATAGCGGACAAAATCGTCGAGCTTGTCGCCGCGTACGGCCAGAGCGCTAAGCCGGTCAATCTGTGCGGCGAGACAAGCCTGGTCGAGGCGCTCGATCTGATGAGTTTGAGCGCATGTGTCGTCAGTAATGATTCCGGCCTGATGCATATCGCGGCGGCGATCGGACGCCCCCTTGTAGCGCTTTTCGGCTCCTCATCGCCGGCCATGACTCCGCCGCTGGCGAAGCAGGTGCGGCTGCTCGAGCGTACCCTCCCCTGTCGGCCGTGCTTCAAACGGGAATGTCCGCTCGGGCATCTCGATTGCCTGAATCTAATCAGCGCAACCGAAGTCGCCGATGCACTGAGCGAGTTGATCGAGCCACGGTAGAGGGCAAATTTTCGTGAAGCTCACGATCGGGCGTTTGCCAATTGGGCATCGAGCACTTCCGCAAGGCGATCCAGATCGATCATGTCCATGCAAGTGCGACCGCCGGGGCCATGCGCGCAATCCCGTGTTCGGCAGGGCGCGTTTGGATTTGTCGAGGAAACGATGGTCTGGTTGGGTCCATACGGACCGGTCAGGCCGGGATCAGTTGGACCAAACAACCAGATTCCGGGCACGCCGAGTGCGGTTGCAAGATGCATCAGTCCGGTGTCGAGCCCGATGACGCAACGCGCCCCGCCGATCGCCGTGGCAAGCTCGGCGCCCTCGAGGCGATATGGCATCACAAGCACGCGGTTGTTTTCCGCGGCAATTCGTTCGGCCCGCTTTTTTTCCTCGTCGTTACCCCATGGCAGCACGATTTTGATCTGCCCGGCGGCAAGATGTGTGACGAGAGCGCGCCAGTTGTCCTCGGACCAGAGTTTCGACGGCCAGCTGGCACTGTGAAAAAACATGCAATAAGGCTCGGTCAAACCGGCGGGTATTTGAGACTGGTCTATAGCAATGCCGAATGTGCCAGCAGCCGCGCCGATATCGTAGCCGATCGCAGAGGAGAGGAGCGCGCGATTGCGTTCAACCGCGTGGAGGTTTTTCGCAACGGAAATTTTTCGGCCGTAGAAACGGCTTGCGATCGGTTCACGAATGCTTTTTGGATCGTATCCGGTAATCGGTGCGGCACCGAGACGGGCGACAAGCGTACTTTTCATAAGGCCTTGAAGGTCGACCACGAGATCGTAACTGCGAGCGCGTAACCGATTGCGAAGCTGCCGACGCGCTTTCAAATAGGCCGGCCAGCGGCCGGGCGGCCAGCGGTTGCGCCGCTCGGCGAAGCCAATCACCTCACCAATGGCGGGATGCAGGCCGGCAATCTCGCTAAAGCTTTCGTCGACCAGCCAGTCGATTTCGATATCCGGCCTTGCAGCAACAAGGTCGCTCACCGCCGGAAAAGTGTGAACGACATCTCCGAACGACGACAGTCTGACGATCAGCACTCTCATGGCACCAAACTCGAGAGATCGTCCAGGAGATCGATGGTGATCGAAAAATGTCGGGCGCCGATCTCATCACGCGCACTGGCGCCCTGCCCGGTGGCGACATGGACGGCGCGCGGCAGACCTGCGGCCTCGGCGGCAAGAAGATCGCTGAGCTTGTCTCCGACAAGAAGCGAGCGTGATAAATCGAGCCCGAGAGTCGACGAGGCGAACTGGATCATACCCGGAGCGGGCTTGCGCCAGTCGCAAGGCGCTCCATTGTCCGGCGCATGTGAGCAGGCCAGCACGGCGTCGAAGGCAACGCCCTCGGCGGCCAGAACGCGATCAAGTCGCGCGGCAACGGCATCATAGTCCTGCCAGCTATAAAGACCCCGGCCGATGCCCGATTGATTGGTGACGATCACAAGCGCCAATCCGGCTGCATGGAATAGGCGAAGTGTATCGGCAACACCGGGAATCAAACGAACCTTTTCAGGGTCGGCAATATAGCCCGGATCCTCGATGATCGTGCCGTCCCGATCAAGGAAGAGACAAGGACAGTCCCGCATCGGTTTTTCGGCAAGGGCGACCCGGTGTGGCTCGTCCGCCACGGCTCAGTCCTTCCCGACAAAGGCCGCATCGATCGCCGCGCACAGGAGATGACCGATAAAAATGTGCAATTCCTGGATGCGGGCGGTGTTGTCACTTGGCACGATCAGGCAATGGTCGGCGAGCCCACCCTTGGCGATAGCACCGCCTTCGCGCCCGGTCAGGCACGCAGTCGCGATACCTTGGGACCGAGCGCTCTTCAATGCGGCAATGACGTTGCTGGAGTTGCCCGAGGTGGTTAATCCAATCAACAAATCTCCCTTCCGGCCGAGCGCAGCGACTTGGCGAGCAAATATCTGATCGAAGCCGAGATCATTGCCGGCGGCGGTCAAGGCGGAGGAATCGGTGGTTAGCGATATGGCCGGAAGCGCCTGCCGGTCCCTTTCGAATCGAACCGTTAATTCGGTGGCGATGTGCTGGCTATCGGCCGCACTACCGCCATTGCCGCAAAGGAGAAGCTTGCCCCCGGCCCGGAGCACCGATATAGCCGCTTCGGCAAGCGCCGCGGCAGGCGCGAGGAGCGCTCTGGCGCGCTCGGCGCTGTCGAGGTGCTCGTCGAGGAGGCGTTCGAATTCCTCCGTGAGATTTGCGCGCTTTGGGGTCACGCTAATACCCCTTCGATGAAATTGTTAGAAACCGGGTCACAAGTGCTCAACATGGTGGAACAAAGCTCTACTGTTATCGACCGCCTCGCACAAGCAAGCGTGCTTGTCATCGGCGATATCCTCCTCGACCGGTTCGTCGAAGGCCAAGTATCGCGGATCTCTCCCGAGGCACCGGTTCCAATCCTCAAACACCGTGCAGTTCGTGCGCTTCTCGGCGGCGCCGGCAATGTTGCCGCCAATCTCGTCGCCTATGGCGCTTCCGTCAAATTGGTCGGACTAACCGGCAAAGACGAGGCCGCTAGCGAACTCTCTGCGCTTTGCGCCCTTTACCCGGGCCTCGAAGCACGCCTCATTGCCGACGACAGCCGCCCGACGACGGTCAAGACACGCTATCTCGGCGGCTGGCATCAATTGCTGCGCGTCGACGCTGAAGAAACCCACGCAATGGACGACAGCGTCGCCGGCGCGATTGTGGAATCTGCGGAAAAGGCGATGACGACGGTGCGGGCCGTCGTTCTGTCGGATTACAACAAGGGTGTTCTCGACGCGAGGACGATAGCCCGGCTGATCGGCGCCGCACGCAAGGCCGGCTTGCCGGTCATCGTTGATCCCAAGAAGGCAAACACACAGATCTTCGATGGCGCGACATTGCTCACGCCGAATACCAAAGAGATGGAACAGTTCACCGGCATCACGGCCGAAAACGACGAAGCGGCCGAAGCCGCCTGCCGGCGTGCCCTGGAAATGTCTTCGATCGATGCCATCCTGCTCACCCGCGGCGAGGCGGGCATGACACTTGTCGAGCGTGACGGTGAAGCACCTCTGCATGTTCGCGCCGCCAAACACCGGGTCTTCGACGTAACCGGCGCCGGCGACACGGTGATCGCAACCCTGTCGGCGGCCTTATCGGTTGACGCCCCGCTTGCCGATGCCGTCCGGCTTGCAAATGCGGCCGCCGGCGTCGCCGTCACCAAGCCCGGCACTGCGACCGTACAACCGGGAGAGCTTCGTCAGGAACTGGGAATCGATCAAAACGGTCGGGTCGTTGAAAGTGGTGACGCCATACGGCAGGTCGCTTCGTGGATACGGCAGGACCTAGCCGTCGGGTTCACCAATGGCTGTTTCGATCTCCTGCATCGTGGTCATCTCTACTCGCTTGAACAAGCTGGCCGCCGCGTCGACCGGCTGGTCGTCGGGGTCAATTCCGACGCCTCGGCACGCAAGCTCAAGGGAGCCGGCCGGCCGGTCCAGGACGAAGTAAGCCGCGCCGCGATCGTCGCCGCATTTCGTTTTGTCGATCTGGTTGTAGTTTTTGACGAGGATACGCCAGAGGCACTCATCCACGCATTGGCGCCGACGGTCTTGTTCAAGGGCGCCGACTACAAGGAAGACGAAGTCGCCGGGGGGCCGTTCGTTAAGGCCAATGGCGGACGGGTCGAGCTGCTACCGCTCCTGCCCGGTCACTCGACCAGCGCCACGCTCGGGCGCATGCGCGGCGACGGCAGTTAGCCGCTCAACAAAAACTGAAGTCGCAGCCCTCATCGGCCTGGAGGATGTGGGTGTGGTATAGTTTGTCGTAACCACGGCGCTTGACCGGCTCCGGCGTCGGCAACGAGGCGCGGCGCTTGTCGAGCGTCGCCTCGTCAACCAGAAGATCGATAGTTTTCTCCTTGACGCTCAGCCGGATACGATCACCGGTCTCGACGAGACCGAGCGGTCCGCCGGTCGCGGCATCCGGCGTCACATGCAAGACGACGGCACCATAGGCTGTCCCCGACATACGCGCGTCGGAAATCCGGATCATGTCCTTGACGCCAGCCTTGGCGAGTTTTTTCGGGATCGGCAGATAGCCGGCTTCAGGCATCGCCGACTCGCTTGCCGGCCCGGCGTTCTGAAGAACCAGAATGTCGTCAGCGCCAACATCGAGATCCTCGGAATCGATGCCGGCGGCCAGCGCCTCGAGTGAAGAAAAAACCACGGCCCGACCAGTATGTTCGAATAGCCGACTATCGGCAGCCGAGCGCTTGAGGATCGCCCCACCGGGAGCCAGCGAGCCGAACAAGGCGACGAGACCGCCCTCACCTTCAATCGGTTCTTCGCGCGGTTTGACGACGGTACGATCGACCGGATCGGTCGGCGGCTTGTCCAGCCATTGACCGAGCGTTTCCCCGGTTATGGTCATCGTCGAGAGGTCGAGAAGCGGTTTCAATTCGCGGAGCACGGCGTCTACCCCGCCGGCGGCAAACAGATCTTCCATATAGTGGCTACCAACCGGTTTCAGATTGACCAAAACCGGAGTCGAATCAGAGAGTTCGTTGAATCTCTTGAGATCGATCTTTATGCCGCGCCTGCGAGCGATCGCGGTCAGATGAATGACGGCGTTGGTCGAGCCGCCGATCGCAAGGAGCGTGCGGATCGCATTTTCGATCGCCGCTGGCGTGATAATTTTGGACGGTATCAAATCGCTACCGATAAGCTCGGTGGCGCGTAGTCCGGTTTCTTCGGCGATACGAAGCCGGTCGGCGTGAACCGCGGGGATCGCAGCCGAGCCGGGCAATGCCATGCCGAGCGCCTCGGTCAGGCAGGCCATGGTACTCGCCGTCCCCATGACCGCACAGCTGCCGGCGGTTGTCGCAAGCCGGCCTTCGACCTGGTTGATTTCATCCTCATCGATATCGGATGCGCGGTAGCGCGCCCAGAAGCGCCGGCAATCAGTGCACGCGCCGAGACGCTCGCCGCGATGGCGCGAGGTCGACATCGGCCCACCGACAAGCGCGATCGCCGGCAGTTCGCTCGAGGCCGCCGCCATCATTTGCGCCGGCACGGTCTTGTCGCAACCACCCATAAGAACAACCGCATCCATCGGCTGGGCGCGGATCATCTCCTCGGTGTCCATCGCCATCAAATTACGAAACTTGAGGCTGGTCGGCGAGAGAAAAACTTCACCGAGCGAAATTGTCGGAAATTCCATCGGCAGGGCCCCGCCGGCAAGCACGCCGCGCTTCACTGCCTGTAGCAATTCGGGAAAATGGCGATGACAATTGTTGTAGCCGGAATGGGTGTAGGCAATGCCGACAACCGGTCGATCGAGCATCGCGTCGGAATAGCCCATCGACTTGGCGAAGGAGCGCCTGAGATAGCGCGCGAAGGCTGGGTCGCCGTAATTCGTTAGGCCGCGCGTTATTCCGTGCCGGCTCTTACCTGGCTTGTCAGTCATGTTTCATTCCCGCTGGATCCTCACATCTCCCCTGTCATTATCGATAGAGGATCGGGACCGCAAGCTGCTGGCAAGGCCGGGATGGGAGCCAGTCCATGGCTTTCCGTGTCAACGTCGAATTTGGACCTTACAGCCCTTGCCTCCGCATTGCCGCTCGTCCAAATTGCCGCCACGGCGCGGGCCGGCAAAAGAACAATTGGGAAATGGGGACAACCGATGGACAAGAAAATCGCCGTGCTGGCAACAGGCGCCAACGGAAGCTGTATTGCCGCCGATCTCACCCAGGCCGGGCTCGATGTCTCGATGATCGATCAGTGGCCGGCGCATATCGAGGAAATGCGGGCGAACGGCCTGACAATCAAATCCAAGCAAGACGAGATCAATGTGAAGGTGAAAGCCTATCATCTTTGCGACATCTGCACGCTTGACGAAAAATTCGATGTCGTTCTGCTTACGTCGAAGGCCTATGATTCACGCTGGTTGACGGAATTCATCAAACCCTATCTCGCTGATGACGGGTTGCTTGTCGCCGTACAGAATTGCATGACGGCAGAAATGATCGCCGAAATCGTCGGTCCGCAGCGAACCGTTGGCTGCGTTGTTGAACTGGCCTCGCAATTATTCGATCCAGGGATTGTCACGCGCAGCACGCCCAGCGACGGAACCTGGTTCGGTGTCGGCGCCTTCGATCCTGCGCATGAATCGCGGGTGGAAGAGTTCGCCGAGGTTATTCGTCACGCGGGCAAAGTTGACATATCCGATGAAGTGCTGTCGGCGAAATGGATGAAGCTCATCGTTAACGCGATGACGATGGCGTTGAAGGCAATGGCCGGCGCCACCAACGAGCAATTTTACAAGCACAAAGGCGCGCGCGAGCTCGTGCTGCGCTCTGGTGTGGAGGCGCTCGCGGCTGGCCAGGGACTCGGCTACAAAACGGTGCCGATCTTCGGAATCGATCCCAACGAGATCGAAGGCTCAAACCGGCTTTTGGAAATGCTTCTCGACAAGATTACTCATGATGTCGGTCCGACAGCGCTCAATACGGTTCTTCAGGATCATATGAAGGGGCGCTATAGTGAGATCGATTTGATCAACGGGATGGTCGCCGAGGAAGGAAAGAAGCAGGGCCGCTCGACGCCGGTCAGCGACGCGGTTGTCGACATCACGCGCGAGATCCACGCCGGCAGGCTCAAGATCGATCCGGCCAATCTGGAACGGGTGATCAAGGAGTTGGCGAACTGAGGCTGTCCGACGCGGTTGTCGGGAACAGGAACCTCAGCACGACAATACTGGCCGCGACACCGGCAAATTGAGCCAGGATAAACGCCGGCGCGTCAGCCGGCGCAATGCCGGAAAATGTATCAGTGAAAGCGCGGGCGAAAGTGACGGCGGGATTGGCAAAGGATGTCGACGCGGTGAACCAATAGGCCGATGTAATATAAAGACCAACCGCGTACGGAATGGCGGACGGCGTTCTGGCGAGGCAGCCGACAATCGTCAGAACCAGGCCGAAAGTCGCAATCGCTTCGGCAAACCACTGGCCGGCACCGGTTCGCACTGTTAACGAGGCTTGCAAGATCGGCAGATCGAACATGAAATGCGCCGCCCATGCGCCAAGGATCCCGCCGATAAGCTGTGCCACGATATAGGCGGGGACCTTTGTCCACGGAAAGATTCGCCTGGCGGCTAGAGCAATTGTCACCGCCGGATTGAAATGCGCCCCGGAAAGCGGACCGAAAACGAGGATGATGACGACTAGGATCGCCCCGGTTGGCAGCGTATTGCCGAGAAGCGCCAGGGCCTGATTGCCGCCGGCGAGGCGCTCGGCCATGATTCCGGAGCCGATGACAGCGGCAAGAAGGAATGCGGTCCCAAGCGCCTCCGCGAGAAGCTTTCGTAAGTCGTCGTTTGTCATGCCTAACCCTTCACCTTCATTGTTGCGCCCGGCCTGGCTGAGCCGCGCGCCGACAATCACGGTCGGAATATACTCACCGGTTGCCCGCTTCCCAATGCCATGACACGATCCTGATGGCCATGTCTTCACGGAATTCAACCCACAGCCTCGCACGCAAATTCCCCTGGGCGGGGCTCTCCGACGACCAGCTCCTGGCATTGCGCCTTAAGGATCTGCGCCTCGCCGTCAGCGGCACATGGCTCGAGGGTCAACTCGATCTGCTATACGAACAACTCAAACAGCGCGGATTGCGGGTGCGACCGCATGCCTGGATTTCGGACGAATGGTTCAGCCCGAAAAACACGCCGGGAATTGCGATACCGTTTTATCTTGCCCATCCGCGGCTGATGCAGCTTGAACGCAAAATGATCCTTGAGGTCGAGGGCGCCAAGGAACCAGAATGCCAGCGTATCCTGCGCCACGAAGCCGGGCACGCAGTGCAAAACGCCTTCGGTCTGCACCGTCGGCGCCGGTGGCGCGAACTGTTCGGCCGCTCATCGACCAATTATCCGAAATTCTATCGTCCAAATCCGGCAAGCAAGAATTTCGTTCAGCATCTGCGCCTTTGGTATGCGCAAAGCCATCCGGAAGAAGATTTCGCCGAAACATTCGCCGTCTGGTTGAGGCCCCGCTACGACTGGCGAAAACGCTATACGGGATGGCCGGCACTGAAGAAGCTCGAATATGTCGATGAGCTTATGGCAGAAATTCGGGGACAAAAACCATTGCTGACCCGGCGGATCAAAGTCGATCCGTTGAGCACGCTCAACCACACGCTGGCCAAACACTACGCCAGGAAACAGGCATTTTATGCCACCGAGACGCCGCGATACTATGACAGGGATCTACACCGTATCTTTTCCGACGACGCGCGACACGGCGCGGCACCGGCGGCGTCTACGTTCATTCGAAAGAACCGCACCAAGATCAGACAAACGGTCGCGAAATGGACCGACGAATACCAATTAACGCTTGATCACGTCCTCGACGACATCATCGATCGGTGCCGGGAGCTCAGGCTCAGGGCCCCCGGTTCCGAGCGGCAACTGCGAACCGATTTTACGCTTCTCCTGACCGCAATGACGGTGCATTCGCATTATGATCCGGCGCGGCGCAAATGGTTTGCCCTATGAAGCCGCTTCGCGTTCTGGTGCTATCGCACCCTGACCTTATCCCGCCGGAGTCAGAGGATGGCCGCGGCGAGCGGGAGACCCATAGCTGGAAAACGGTATCAAGCATCAAGGGCGCGCTTCTCTCTGCCGGCCATAAAGTTCGCGCCCTCGGCGTTCAACTCGAACTGAAACCGATCCGCGACGAGATCGTGGCATGGCAACCCGATGTCGTGTTCAATCTTCTCGAGGAGTTTCATGGCGAGACCGCTTACGATCAAAACGTCGCGAGCTATCTGGAACTTCTCCGGGTCCCTTATACCGGGTGCAATCCGCGCGGGCTCATGCTTGCCCGCGACAAGGAACTGTCCAAGAAGCTTGTCGCTTATCATCGCATCGCAACGCCCGCTTTCGCTGTGTTTCCAATCCAGCGCAAAGTCCGGCGCCCGCCGCACCTGCAATTTCCCCTGATCGTCAAGACGCTGACCGAAGACGCCTCACGTGGCATTGCCCAGGAATCGGTCGTAAATTCAGATAGGAAACTTATTGAGCGGGTCGCCTTCATCCACCAACGGATAGGCACGGCCGCAATCGTCGAAGAATATATCGACGGGCGTGAGCTTTATGTCGGCGTGCTCGGCAATCAGAGGCTACGGGTCTTGCCGGTGTGGGAGCTTGAATTTGGCGAAAGCACCAACCGCGCCACCCGGATTGCCACCGCCAAAGTCAAGCACGATCCGGTGTATCAGGAGCGCCGCGGTATCCTTCAGGGACCGGCCGAGGACCTCTCGCCGGAATTCACCGCCCGTATCCAGCGAACCGCCAAACGCATCTACCGAACGCTGAAGCTCGATGGCTATGCCCGCATCGATTTTCGCCTGTCACCCGACGGCGTCGCCTATTTTCTAGAAGCCAATCCCAATCCCGAGATCGCCGAGAGCGAGGAATTCGCCCAGGCCGCCCAATATGACGGCCTCGAATTCGACGCCATGCTCGAACGCATCCTGGCGCTCGGGATCAGACGGGCAGAGCTCGGGGGATAAGGGTCGTATAGGCTTGCAGTCGCGATTGTCTGCCAACGAAACTCGGCTAGAATGGTGATAGCTGCGAGTTTCTCACTTCCCACCAAACCAACTTAGGCTTACGGCTATTTCTACCACCGGTGCGTCAATCTGCGGCACAGCGATTGACCCAGGCGGCTCAGGGGGGCGCACCGCCTCATTGCTTCGCGGTGGCGATTAGACATTGCGCGTCGAGGAGCTGTATCCCATCGAACGTACCGCGTTGGCAGTTTGGCGCTAGGCGCGAAAGGGCCGTCGGAGCGTCACCAAATTCAGCTCTTTTTCGTTCAACGAAATTACCGAGCATCCCTTCAAATCGTCCACCAAGCACCCGCTTTGAAAGCCCTTCTGCAGTAATCATAAATATGTCAACTGGATGACGACCTAGCTTTTCGGTAAGCACCGCCATATCAGGCGTCCATTGGACGTCAAGCATATCCCTCATACGTATTTCGATCTGTTGATAATACCCCAAATGAAGAGCAACCGAGAGCTCGCGGCTGAACAGAACCTGGCGTTTAGCCATGATCGGCACAAAGTCAGCGTCTTTGACAAAGCCCGCAACCGTTGTTCCAACTGGCAAGTCAGCAATTGCCGCGGCGAGATTCGGATTGTTCCAAGTTGCGAAATATCTATGCGACTGGCCAGCGACAATCGCAAGATAGCCAATCAACCCAATAAGCATGGCAATAATCTCGATACGCCGTCTGGTGCCGTTGGAAAACGCGAATGCGAGACCATTACGGACGGCCTCGCCGACCAACAGACCGTAAGGTAATGCCACTGCCGCCGGCGTTACGCGCAGAATAAACCGATTTGGCACATGCAGCTTGAAGGCAAATATTGCCGCGACTACGAACCACGAGACTGCGGCGACACCAACCACAAATGGGATTACCGATCCAGACTTGCCGCATGACTTGATATGACGCACCAGAAGAAACGTAGGCGCCGCCGCCATGGCCACGAATAAAAACAAAACAAAAGGATCGAAGAGACTGTCGCAATCCTTGACCAAACCGATACGGCGATGACAGATAAAATCGATCTTGCCATCCGGTCCGAAAACCGAAGTGCGCCCATCCGCCGCAAAGGTAGCCATTTCTCGAGCGGCGTCGACGGTCGCTGTTGGACCGAACTGAGTACTGTCGATAAGAAACGGGGCCACTCCCACCGCACTTGCCAGTAAGCCAACCGCGACAAAAGCCAAATTTGCAGCCGAAAGCTTGATCCGCGGCCGATCACTAAAATCAATAAGCGCAATCCCAAGCGCCGTCGCGGCGACGACCGCAACGATTGGATAGAAGCCGGCAAGGCAGAATAGGCCAATAGCCATCTGCACCATTGTGCGGCGGGCGAGGCCATCCAAAAATATGAGGAAGAAAAGCGGCGCGAACGCTCGCGGTGTCGCGCTGACGACACTGTCGCTGCTTACCAGCGCTAACATGAGAAATAACGCACCGAGGCAAGCAACACGTGGATCGGGGGAAATCGCGCGAGCGAAGCGGAATGCAAAGAGCGCGGTCAAGGGGAACAGAATGACAGGGAGCAGGCGTGCAGTCGTGACTGGTACGATACCGAGAAAATCGAAAGCACGATAAAACGAGGCAAACAGCCAAGGAGTGACCGAGCGCCAATAATCGGCAACTAGATCGCCGGCGAAAAGATCTTGGTTTCGCCATTCCGCCATCCAGAAGACGAACTGTCGTGCATCATCCTGAATTGTCAGCGGAGCGGCAAAACCCGTCCACGTCGAAACAGCGCCAGCGACGGCCGCAAGCAATACAACAAGCCCGAGCCAGCCACGCTCAGATATCCGATCCAAGCTTAATCTCCCGCCGCCGGCCGAGCCGGCTTAACTAATGTCGCCGATTTGTGCTCCGCCGCGGCGGCGGTGAGTTCGCCAACGAAAGGAACCCCTGCGATCGCCGCTCCGATGTAGCGAAGGGTTGCCAGAAGCCCGAGAAACGCGCCTAGACCGGATGTTAGATAAGGTGCAAAAAAATAGACGATAGCGATGTCGCGGCTACCGATCCCGGCAAGCGTCACGGGAAAAAGACCGACCAGAATTGACAATGTCGCAAAGGCCATGGTGTCGACCAGCGGGACAGCACCGCCAACGGCTTTGGTGAATATCCAGAACTGAAACAGATGCGCTCCCCAAAGCGCGATAGAGACACCGACAACACCGATCGCCCGTCGACGCTGTTGCCAGAACCAGACCGCAATCGCCGCACAACTTTGCGCGAAACGATCAAGCTTACCGGCGAGGCCCGGCGGCATTCGTGCAGCTATCATTCGAACAAGCTTTGGAAACACCGAAATCGGCAAAATCATCATTGAAAAAAGGGCGAACAAAAACACAATCAGTACTGAAAACGCGGCAACTACAGGCCGCGAAAGCCCGACATAGATTGCGGCGCACGCACCCCACAAAAGCAGCGACGCCATGTCGAGCGCCTTTTCGAAGACGACGACCGAAAGTGCTTGCTCTCCTTTCATCTCGTGTTTTTTTGAAAGTACATATGCCTTTCCGAGATCGCCGAGCTTTGATGGTAGAAAGAGGTTAAGCGTGCTTGCAGCCAAAACAAGTCGGTTCGCCTCGCCTAGGCCGACACGCGCATCCATTGCAAGAAGCGTAAACCGCCAACTTGTCACAAAAGTAATCGGGACAACCATCAGCAGGCTTACCGTTAGCCAGAAAATGTCGGCTTGATGAATTGCCGAAACCAGCGCCTCGAAATCAATAATTGTGTAAAGCACCGCCAGCAGTGCGGCGCTAACAAAAAGATTGAACAATCGTCTCATCAGGATCCGCCAAATCGACGATCAAGAACAAGCGGCTCGCCTTTTTTTAGCTCCAGCAAATTATCGCTCAAATCCAGCCAAGGCTGCAATTGCTCAATCCGAAATACACGCGCCATGACCGTCGTCGCCGACGTTTGAAATCCACCGATCCCGGCTTGCGCAACCTCCGACCAGTCTCGGTCGCACCAGACTTCATCGCGCACGGTCAAGCCATGATCTGCCATGTCGAAGGTTCGCCGAAAACGAAATGGCGCCTCCGCTCGACCTGTGACAAGCATGCGCTGCAACAATCGGCGAACAAGATCAGGAAAAAACCTTCCAACAACCAGCATGAATAGTCGCAAGAGGATATTCTTTGCCGGAGTCAGTCGGGTGCATTTGGCATAGGTCATACGCCCTTCGACGGAGAAAATATCTTCACTCGGCGTGACAGGGATATCCCCTTCGAGATGACTAACAGCCACCCGCTTGGCCAAGCGAAAACTCGGCCCGGTATCGGAGACCAGCAAGTTGCCATCCAAGAATAGTTTGAACGCTCCGCCGCGACGCAATGCGGCATACAACTCCAGTCCATCCCGCCGATCGACGAGAAGCGCGGCTTTCGGAAACCAACGTCGGCCGCTTCGTACCTCCGGTCTTACCGGCCGTTTGGGTTGAAAGGCGTTCCACGCGAAAAGCCAACTCCAAACATGATGGCCGACAATACGGTCATCGGAGTAAGACGGCCCGCGGTCCGCGGCAAGCGATCTGAGAGCGCGATCGTTCACCGCCAACGCATCAGGTAGCCACGCTCCGGCGATCTCGAAACCATGTGGGAAAAAGTTGAGTGTTGCTCGGCTGGTGTACTCGCCTCCAAAGGTTCCGTCGGGGTGGACAAACTCGGAAAGAAACCGGATCGCCCTTTCGATTGGCGCCTTAAGCTCGAGATCGGGTCGCCGCCGATCAAGGTCAGCAAGCAGCCCGATAGTCAAGGACAAGTATCCGGGATCGGCACCGCCATACTCGGAGAACCAACCCTCGGACGATTGCCACGACAGAAGGCGAGCCAGACGTTCGCGCAGCGCCGGCTCGAATTGTGAGGTCCCGAACCGATCGTCCATTCCTTGCAGACAAGTGACGACCAGCGCTTCGTGGTTTGCGAGTTCGCCGCTTTCGCGGTGAGATGCCAACCAGGTAGCGCGGCGACCAAGAAACGCGTCGATTTCATCATCCTTGCGACACCCGATAATGCTTGCGGCCTCGAGAATCGCAAATAACGAAAACGCGGCAGCGCCAGTCGCGCGTTCAAACGGATAATAATCATCGCATGAGCCATCAGGGTGCGACGAGCGAGCGGCATATCGGATGCCAGCCTCAATCCAATCGCGCAAAGCGGACGATCCTCTATACGGATTGTTTGGAATATCGAGAGACCATACGAGCGCCAGCGGCAGGACAAACTCCTGCGACATTCCGCTGGGAAAGTCGCTGATCCGGTAGTGCCAGTAGCTCCTGTCAAAACAACCATATGTCGGGCTGATCGGGGTCCGATCCTGCAGTGTTAACAATTTTGGTATTTCCGCGAGCGCATGGCGAGCAAGAGCAGATCGCAAGGTTTCAGGCGCCACCATCGTTGCCCCGCCGTTTTTCAAACCGTGCTCGGCGTAATTGATACTGCGTGTCTTCGAGCAAACGACGATTAATGCCGACCAACTCGCCCAGCAGCGCGCAAAGCCACATCAAAAATCCAGCAATCAGAAGGACAGAGGCTGCGATCAAACTTGGCAGATGGGCGCGTTCGGAGCCGGCCATAAACAGAATTAACCACCGCAACGACAAGGCCGAGCCGGCAAACAATGGTATCGTACCAAGCACCAAAAATGTCCTGCCCGGGCTGTAGACCAGAAGGGAACGAAGAATCGAAATGAACGAGCGCATAATATAGCTCGGCATATTTCTGATCAGCCGAGACGGCCGGGTCTCGCCGTTAACGCGTATCGGAACCGAGGCAACTCGAATTCCGAGTCGGCCTGCCTGGATGATGGACTCAAGCGTATAGGTGTAGCCGTCGAAGATATTGAGGCGCAGGGCGGCTTCGCGCGAGATCGCCCGAAAACCGCTGGGCGCATCTTGCACGTCCGTCCCAGAAGTAAAGCGGACAACCCAGCTTCCGAGAAACTGAAGAAGTTTCTTCACAGGGGAGAAATGCTGGATTGTCGCAATTGGACGGGCGCCGATCACAAATTGCGCGCGCTTCTCCAAAATAGGCGTCACTAGGGCGACGATATCGCGACCATCATACTGATTGTCCGCGTCCGTGTTGACAATAACGTCCGCATCTCGGCCTAGCAGCCCGGTGATGAAGTCTGAGTTTACTCAATTTGCCTGCGGGGCGACGATGATAACGAGCATCGCCGTTTCGCCGTGTATCTCGGCGATGATGGCGATGGCCAGGTC
>Ga0315339_1000899_pt1 | contig 30767 bp, 22 predicted proteins | sample ASW17metaG_FD_204514 | JGI IMG/M metagenome (GOLD analysis project Ga0315339, IMG submission 204514) | Ammonia-oxidizing marine archaeal communities from Pacific Ocean, United States - ASW #17 | ecosystem: Environmental > Aquatic > Marine > Oceanic | place: USA: California | collected 2016-12-05 | reverse complement strand
TCCGACCTCATCGAGCAGGCTACACGCCTGCAAGTCATCGGCCGCGCCGGCGTCGGCGTCGACAACATCGACCTCGACGCCGCCACGGCCCGGGGCATCGCCGTCGTCAACGCCCCCACCGGCAACACCATCGCTGCCGCCGAGCACGCCTTCGCGCTCATGATCTCCCTTTCGCGGAACATCGCCCAGGCTGACGCCTCCATGCGCCGTGGCGAGTGGACGCGTGGCAAGTTCATGGGCGTCGAGCTGCGCAACAAGACCCTTGGCGTCATCGGTCTAGGTAAAGTCGGCTCCGAAGTTGCCAAGCGCGCCGTCGCTTTCCAGATGCACGTCATCGCCTTCGACCCCTACGTCAACCAGGATTACGCCCGTGGCATGGGTGTGGAGATTATCGATATGGACGGCCTGCTCAAAGCTTCCGACTACATCTCCATCCACACGCCGCTTACTGCTGGTACCAAGAGTCTTATTGGCAAGCCGGAGTTTGCCAAGCTCAAGAAGGGCGTGCGCATTATCAACGCCGCGCGCGGTGGCCTTGTCGACGAGGCACTCCTCGACAAGGCGTTGATCAGCGGGGACGTGGCCGGCGCCGCCCTCGATGTCTTTACCTCGGAGCCCGCCAAGAATCTTCCCGTCCTCGAAAACCCCAAGCTCGTCATGACGCCGCACCTTGGCGCCTCCACCGAAGAGGCCCAGGTCGAAGTGGCCGTCGAAGTCGCTGACCAGGTCATGGCCGTACTCGAGGGCCAGGCCGCGCCCTACACCATCAATGTGCCATTCGTCCCCGCTGCCGTCCGAGAGGCCCTCAGCCCTTACATCCCTGTCGCTACGATCATGGGTCGCATCGCCATCCAGCTCTCCGACGGACAGCTCGACTCCGTCTCCATCAAGATCGGCGGCGACATCGCCGAATTCGACTCGGCCATTCTTGGCGCAGCCGCTTTCGTCGGCGTCCTTGGCGACGCGTCTGACGTTCGTGTCAACCTCGTCAACGCGACACCCATCGCGAGAGAGCGCGGGATCAACCTCGTGCAAGAGCGCGACCCCGAAGCCCTGGGAGTCTATGCCAATTTCGTCGGCGTTGAAGTGCACACCAGCGCCGGCAAGGTTTCCCTTGTCGGTACGTCCGTGAACGGGCGGGTCCACTTGTTGCGCATCAACGACTTCTACCTGGACATGGAGCCCAGCGCCCCCTACATGCTTTTCACCACCCAGGTCGACCAACCGGGCATGATCGGCAAGGTCGGAACTATCGCCGGCACCCACGATGCCAACATCAGCTTCATGGAGGTCGGCCGCGATTCCCCCCGCGGTCAAGCGACCATGATTGTCGGGTTCGATGACACCGTTACCGACGCGCTGCTTGCTGACATCAAGGCCATCCCCGGCATGGCCAGCGTTCGGCTGGTGCGCCAGGAGTCCCAGGAGGCGTTCCAACCCCGCCTCCGTAAGGTGTAGGTGAGCGGTTCCCCCACGCTCCATCTTGAGCCGTTTCGGGCCCCGTGCTACCATGCGGGCAGGCATTCGTGCAGAAAATCACGAACGTTTCAAAGGGCATTTCCGCAAGCCACCTCGAGGCCAAACACGGGGATCGATGACATCGAAGCCCAACGCTCCCGCATCCGAGACCAGCGAGCACGATTCTGACGAAGCGCGCGAGGCGATTCGCCTGCGCGCGCGCAGGGCCATCGCCCGCCAACCCGCCCGTACCGTCACCATCCTTTCCTCGCTCCTTGCAGCCCAAGACGAACTGGGCTGGCTGCCTTCGGAGGCCATTGCCGAAGTTGCCGGGCGAAACTCCGCCACCGCGAACACCGTCTGGGGTATCGCGTCCTTCTACCCCAACTTTCGCTTCACTGAGCCCAACCGCCACAAGGTCGAGCTCTGCTGGGGCCCCACCTGCCACGTCCTCGGTGCGCAAGTCGTCCTGCGCGGCCTGCTTCCGCACCTGGGTTTGGCTGCGGAGGGCGAGACCGACGACGGAGCCATCTCCCTCAAGCTCAATACCTGCCTTGGCGTATGCGCCCACGCGCCCGCCATGAGTTTCGACGATGAGCTCAGTGGCCACATGGACCTCGAACTTGCTATCCGGTTGGTCGAGCATCTCAAGGCCGAGGATGAGGAGGCCAAGCCCATTCGAGATGCCGCCGACGCGTCGCCCGGTGCCGAGGCTGTACAAGACCGCGCTGAGTCTGAACCCGCGGACGCCCCCTCCCCCCCCGATCCTGGCGCGGACGAAACAACTGCAGACCCCGTGGAGCCCACCGATGACTGAGGTCTTCGAACGACTCCTTGCAGCCGCGACCGGCCGGTGGGCCGAGCTCAACGCGCTTCCCTGGGTGCGCGTCAGCACCGGCATGATGGGAGCCGCGGCGGGAGCGCGGGATACCCTCGACGCCCTCCGGGACCACATCGCCCGTTCCGGCATTCAAGCGACCGTCTCTGAGGTCGGCACCTCCGGCCTCTGCTACGCTGAACCCCTCGTCGACATCGTCGTTCCTGGCGGCCCACGTGTTCTGTACGCCAACGTTGGTCCCGAGACCGTCCCTGAGATCGTCGAACGCCACATCCTCAACGGCGAACCCGTTGTCCCCCTCGCCCTTGCTTCAGTTGACGCCGACGTCCCCGGCCTCCCGCGTCGTGAGCAGCTGCCCATGATGCAGCACCAGGTCCGCATCGCCCTGCGCAACGCGGGGGAGATCGAGCCCGCCGACCTCTACCAATACATCGCTAGGGGTGGATTCGCCGGGCTCGACAAGGCACTCGGTGAGATGGACCCCCAGAAAGTCATCCAAGAGATCAAAGACTCAGGTCTTCGTGGCCGCGGCGGTGCCGCCTTTCCCACCGGCCTCAAGTGGAGCTTCCTGTCGGGCAACCCATCGCCAGTGAAGTACATCTTGTGTAACTGTGAAGAGGGCGATCCCGGCGCGTTCAACGACAAGACCATCCTGGACGCTGATCCGTTTACTCTCATCGAGGGGTGCATCATCGCCGGATTTGCGGCGGGCGCGTCCAATGGCATCGTGTTTATCCGCCACGGCAACGACTCGCCCATCGACCGTACCCGCGCCGCCCTCAGCGCCTGCTACGCCAACGGCATCCTCGGCCGCCGAGTCATGGGCACCGACTTCGCCTTTGACATCGAGGTGTCGCTGGTGGGCGAGTCCTACGTCGCGGGCGAAGAGACCGCCCTCATGGAGGCCGTCGAGGGCAAACGCGCCATGCCCCGTTTCCGTCCGCCGTTCCCCGCGGCCTACGGCGTGTGGGGCAAGCCCTCCAACATCAACAACATTAAGACGATCAGTTACGTCCCCGAGATCATCCGCAGGGGAGCCGGCTGGTTCGCTGGCATCGGCACCGAGAAGAGCAACGGCACCGCCATTGCATGCCTGTCCGGAGACATCCGCTACCCCGGCCTGGTCGAGGTGCCCTTCGGTCTCACCATGCGCCAGATCGTCGAGGAGCTCGGCGGCGGCGATCCGGCTGGCAAGGCCGTGAAATTCCTCCAGACCGGAGGCCCCCTCGGCGGCCTGCTCCCTGCCAGCGAACTCGACATGATCCTGGACTTCGACGCGATGGCGGCAGCCGGCGCAATGTTCGGCTCCGGTGGGCTCATCGTCTGCAACGAGACCCGGTCCGTGGTTGATCTTGTGCGCAACCTCATCGCTTTTGACCAGATGGAGTCATGCGGCAAATGCTTTCCTTGCCGCCTTGGCACGTCCCACATGCTCGAAGTGCTCGACCGCATCTGCGCTGGCGCGGCCCACGAAGGCGATCTCGCGCTTATGGCCCGGATTGGCGAAAACATGCGCGCGGGTTCCTTGTGCGGCCACGGCCAGCTGGGCTACAACCCAGTCGACTCGGCCCTCCGGAGCTTTGGCGACGAGTTCACCGCCCAGATTGCCGGATCGGGCGTCTTGCTTATCGAGCCCTTCATCGGCCCGCGCGTGACGCTGCGGGGTGCCCAGGCAGACGGCGAGACGCCGACCGCGTCCGTCAAGAACGACTTTGTTCTCCAACTCACCCCGGTGAGCGTCGGCGCCGGGAAAGCGAGGCCCGCTGATGGCTGAAGCCATCCAGACCATCACCGTGACCATCGACGGCCAAGAGATTCAAACGACTCCCGGCACGATGCTCATTCAGGCTGCAAGCGACGCGGGCATCTATATCCCGTTCCTGTGCTACCACCCCGGCATGAAGCCCTACGGCGCTTGCCGCATGTGCGTCGTCCAGGTCGAAGGTGGGCGTGGCACTCCCGCCGCCTGCACGCTTCCTGTCGCCGATGGCATGGTCGTCGATACCAAATGGGAGGCCGCCAAAAACATCAGGGACACGACGCTCGATCTGCTCCTCTCCGAGCACCCCAACGGCTGCCTCACGTGCCACCGGGTCGAGCTTTGCGGCCCGCAGGACATCTGCCTGCGCAATGTGGACGTCACCGACCGCTGCGTGACGTGCCCTAAGAACGAACGCTGCGAGCTCAAAGACACCACCCGCTATCACACCCGGGGCCTTACGTCGCCGCTGACCTTTGTTGGCCGCAATCTGCAGGTCGAGACGAAGGACCCCTTCTACGACCGCGACTACAACCTCTGCATCGTGTGCGCACGCTGCGTCCGTGCCTGCGACGAATTGCGCGGCGACGACGCACTCGCGATGACCGAGCGCGCCGGGCAGGTGCTCGTAGGCACGATGTTCGGCGACTCGTTGCTCGAATCTGGTTGCGAGTTCTGCGGCGCCTGCATCGACGTCTGCCCTGTGGGCGCGCTCACCGAAACCAAATACAAATGGGAGACCGCCGCGCGCACCGAGCAGACCATCTGCACCGAGTGCCCCGTCGGCTGCACGCTCACCTACGAGGTCAATCGCTGGGACAAGGCGATCAGGGCCATCCCTGAGCTCAACGCTCCCGTGAACCTCGGCCAGGCCTGCTTCCAGGGCAAGTTCGGGTTCGACTACGTCAACGACAAGCGCCGTATCACTCAGCCGCTCGTCAAGCGCGGAGGCCAGTTTGTCGAAGCCTCCTGGGACGACGCCATCCGTGCTGCCGCCGATGGTCTCGCGCCGCACGCCGGGGACGGCTTCGCGCTCCTAGCCTCGCCACGCCTGACCAACGAGGAGATGTACGTCGCTCAGAAATTCTCACGGGTTGCCATGCGCTCCAACAACGTGGACGTTGTCTCCGACAACCACCCCGGCATCGCCTCCGGCCTCCTCGAAGTCTTCGGGTACGCCGCCGGGACCATGAGCTTTGATGACCTGCGCGGCGCCGCAGTCTCCATGGTCGTCAGCGCCAACATTACGGAAGAGCAGAACATCGCCGCTGTCGCCATCAAGCAGGCCGTGCGTGCGGGCACCCAGCGGCTCATCGTCATCGACAGCCGCGAGGTCGAGCTTACCCGCTACGCCAACCTTTGGCTGCGGCCTTTCCCGGGTACTGACGCGGTCCTTCTTGCCGGCCTCCTGCGGGCCGTCATCCAGTCCGACCTCGGCAACGAAGGCTTCGTGGAGGGGCGCAGCGTCGGCTGGGATGAGATGATGGCCTCGCTCGAACCGTTCACCCCCGAGGCCGTCGCTGGCGAAACCGGCGTCACCGTCGAAGACATTGAGCGGGCTGCCTACCTATTTGCCACCGGTGGCCCCGCCGCCGTCCTCTTCGCCCTCGATGGCGCCACGCCCGGCACCGAGCTCAACGCGACGCGTGCTATCGCGAACCTCGCCGTCGTCACCGGCAATGTTGGCGCCTCCAACACTGGTGTCATGCCGCTCTACCAAGGCGCCAACCAGCAGGGGGCCTACGATATGGGAGTCGCCCCTGGGGCTATGCCTGGCCACGAGCCCGTCGGGGATCCAGAGACCATGGCGCGCTTCGCATCGCTGTGGGACTCCCCCATCCCCGCAGCTGGCGGCGCCGGCGCCGCCGACACCTTCCGTGCCGCCCGCGACGGCAACATGAAGGCCATGATGCTGCTTGGCGACCACGTTCACTACGACGACGGCACTTTCGGCGACGTCGCCGAAGCCCTCGCCGCCCTCGACTTTCTTGTCGTCACCGACGGCTTCATGTCCGACGTTGCCGCCCAAGCCGACGTCGTCTTCCCCGCCCGCCAATCGATCGAGAAGACCGGTACCATCACCAACCTCGAACGGCGCGTGCAACCCCTACGCCAGGTTCTTACGCCTACCAAGGGGGATGTTCGTACGGATTTCGACATCCTCTGTAGCATTGCCCGCGCTATCGGCGCCCCCGGCTTCGCCTACGAAACCCCAAATCAGGCGCTCGACGAGATCCAGCGGATCGTACCCGAGTACGCCGGCGTGAGCTATCGACGGCTGCTCGGCGAAGGCGTGGTCACCCCTAAGCCCGCTAATGACAACCCCCTTCCAACTCAGGTGCGCTATTCCGATGTCGTCTACCCTGGCCTCCAGTGGCCCTGCGCCGCCGGCGCCGAGGGCACGCCGACTCTCTACCAGGCGGCGTTCCGCGAGGGACGCGCGCAGCTCGGCCTGCTGGCCTGGACCGAGCGCCCGCCTAACCCCAGCGAATTTCCCCTCACGCTTGCTCATGGCCGTATCCTCGCTCAGCAGGACAGGGAAGCAGCCATCGCCGAGGAGAATGGTGCCAATCGCATCACCCGCGACGAGCTGCTCGTTATCCATTCGGTCGACGCCACTGAGCTTGAGATCGAGGACGGGGACGCTATCGTCGCGGTCACCGACACGGGGAAGCGTCATTTTGGCGTTGCCGAGATTTCTGATACGGTTTTCCCCGGGATGATTGCCCTCACCACCCTCTTCGGAGCGTTGGCCTCCGAGATCCAGGCCAGCACGTCCCCCGACCCCATGAACCACCTCCCTCGACTCACCGCCAAGCGGGTTCGCGTGGAAAAGTTAGGAGCGACGGACGCATGACCCAGCAACAACTTGACCGTCAGGCGAAGCTACCCCGGGCGACCATCGCCAAGAAGCAGGAGGTTGCCGAGGATCTTTTCCTCATCTGGCTCCGTCCCGAGGTGCCCTTCAACTTTAAGCCGGGCCAGTACATCACCATCGGCACCGGCGGAATCGAGCGCCCGTACTCCATCGCCTCCGCACCCTACGAAGACATGGTCGAGCTATTCATCGAGCACGTGCTGCCCGAGCACGGCGGCAAGCTCACCCCTCTCCTATGGAACCAGCACGTCGGTGAAACCGTATCCATGCGCCCAAAGGCCAAAGGCATTTTCGTGTTCCAGCCCAAGTACCATAACCATGTCATGGTCGGTACCGTTACCGGCGTCGCCCCCTTTGTCAGCATGGTCCGCAACGCCCTGCACGAGAAGATCCGAGGCCATCACTTCTTCGTCATGGAGGGCGCCAGCCACCAAGACGAATTCGTCTACGACACTGAGCTCGAGCGTCTCGCCGAGAACAACCCCGACCTGCTCACGTTCATCCCTACCGTCAGCCGCCCCGAGGCCGTCCGTAACCTGAGCTGGAACGGCCCCACCGGTCGGGTCAACACTCTCGTTGAGGACTATCTGGCCAAGTGGAGCCTGCCCAAAGAGGACACGCTCCTCTACCTCTGCGGCAATCCCGGCATGATCGAGTGGGTCACCGATGCCCTCGGCAACAAGGGGTGGAACGTGGACTCCGAGCGCTTCTGGAAAGAAGAGGATGAGCAGTAGCCAGCGCACGCTGGCCCGACACCTCCCCACGCCGTAGAATCGGGCCGTGGCCACTCCCGTTCGCACCCAATACCTCAAGATGAAGGCGCTCCACCCCGACGCGCTCCTCCTGTTCCGCATGGGCGACTTCTACGAAACCTTCGATGAAGACGCGCGCATCGTCGCCCGCGACATGGAGATCGTCCTCACCCAGCGCGACATGGGCCAGGGCGAGATCGTCCCCCTCGCCGGCATCCCCTACCACGCCCTCGACGGCTACCTGTCGCGCCTTATCCGCAAGGGCCATCGCGTCGCCATCTGCGAGCAAACGTCCGTCCCCGACGGCAAACGTCTGGTCGATCGCGACGTTGTCCGCGTGGTCACCCCCGGAACCGTCATCGAGCCGACCCTTCTGGACCAACGCGCCAACAACTACCTGGCCGCCGTCGCCACCAGCGAGGCCGAAGCAGGTATCGCCTACGTCGACGTTACCACCGGCGAGTTCGCCGTCACCCAGCTCGCCCTCGACGGCGCACGCCAGGAGCTCGCCCGCCTTGCGCCATCTGAGGTCCTCGTCGCCCTCTCCGGCGATGCTGCTGAGTACGTTCGCGACGACTCCGCCGCCTACACCGTCTCGCCGGTTCCCGACGCCTGGTTCGCGACGGTTCCTGGACGCCGCAGACTCATGGATCACTTCGGCGTCTCAAGCCTCGAAGCCTACGGTTGCGACGACCTGCCGCTCGCCGTATCCGCCGCCGCCGCTGTTATCGATTACGTTGGTGATACCTACCCGGGGGCGATCTCGCTGCTAAGCGGCCTGCGCACCTATGAGACCGACGCCTTCATGGCACTCGATCCGCAAACCCGGCGCAACCTGGAGCTGTTCGAGGGAGGGCGCTGGGCCTCGCGCGAGCATTCGCTGCTCACCGTCCTCGACCACACGCAAACGCCCATGGGAGCACGCCAGTTGCGCCGCTGGCTCGGTCAACCGCTCCTCGACCTCGACGAGCTCGAACGTCGCCAAGACGCCGTCGGTTGGATGCACGACAGCGGCGTGCGTCGCCAGCAGGTGCGCGACGCGCTGAAGGACGTGTCCGACCTCGAGCGCGCGCTGCACCGCATTGGCGGTGGCGTCGCGATCCCCCGCGAGGTCGTCGCCGTACGTCGCTCGTTGGAGCAGGTGCCAAAGCTCAAAACACTCCTCGCAGAGGGCACCTCCAGCGCCATCAGCTGGCTCGATGCCGGCCTCGATACGAATCCGGACGTCGTTGTGCTTATACAGACCGCCATTGCCGACGACCCCCAAGGCGACGTTGGCGGCGGCAAGATCGTGCGCGAGGGCTTCTCCAAGGAGCTCGACGAATTGCGCTCTGCCTCTACTGATGCCCATACCTACATTGCTAGCCTCGAGCGCCGCGAACGTGAACGCACCGGCATCGGCAACCTCAAGGTCGGCTACAACCGCGTCTTCGGCTATTACTTAGAGGTTTCCAACGCCAACTTGGACAAGGTTCCCGAGGACTACGTCCGGCGCCAGACCCTGGTCAACGCCGAACGCTTCATCACCCCCGAGCTCAAGGAGCACGAAACTCGCGTCCTCAACGCCTCTGAGCGTTTGGAGGAACTGGAAGCCGCTCTCTACCGCCAGGTCTGCCGCCAGATCGTCGACGCTGCGGCGCCCCTCACCACCACCGCACATGCTATCGCTACGCTGGACGTCTTCGCGTCTCTGGCGGAGGCCGCTTCGGCAAACGCATATGTTCGCCCCACGATGGACGAGGGCACGGTTCTGCACATCGTGGCCGGACGCCATCCCGCCGTCGAGCGTGTGCTGCCGTCCGGCGCGTTCATCGCCAACGACACCGATCTGGCGACCGATGGCAATCAGCTCATCATGCTCACCGGTCCTAACATGGCGGGCAAGTCCACCTACCTGCGCCAGGTCGCCCTCATCGTCCTCATGGCCCAGATCGGCAGTTTTGTCCCGGCTGATAGCGCCCACGTCGGCCTGGTCGACCGTATCTTCACCCGAGTTGGGCTCCAGGACGATCTCGCCGCAGGTCAATCCACGTTCATGGTCGAGATGGTCGAGACTGCGGCCATCCTCCACCAGGCAACCCCCCGCTCTCTGGTGATCCTCGACGAGATCGGACGTGGCACGTCCACGTACGACGGCCTCTCAATCGCGCAGGCTGTTGCGGAGCATATTCACAACGACCCGCGCCTGGGTTGCCGCACACTCTTCGCTACCCACTACCACGAGCTGACGGAGCTTGCCGACCGCTTACCGCGCGCAAGCAATTACTCAGTCGCTGTGTCGGAGGAGGGTGGCGATGTTGTGTTCCTCCATCGCATTGTTCCTGGCGGCGCCGACCGCAGCTACGGCGTCCACGTCGCCCAGCTTGCCGGCTTGCCCCGTCCAGTGGTCGCGCGCGCCTGGGACCTACTCGCCGACCACGAAGCCTCCCGGAACGGCCATTCCCCCGCCAAAAGCACGGCCAAGAAACTCCCGCTCACCACCCCTGAAGCCGCCCAGCAATTCGACTTCTTCGGAACCCTCACGGTTGTCCCCTCACCCGTCGTGGAAGCGTTGCGAACCCTCGACCTCAACGGTTTCACGCCTCTCCAGGCGCTCAACAAGCTCTTCGAGCTCCAGCAGCAAGCAGGCGAGTAATCCTCCTTTAGGCCTCCTTTCTCTTGGGAGGAGAGGGCCAGCGTGAGGGTGAAACGCCTGCCGCTCATCGCGCTCGCGTAACCTTCCGATTGGGGGTTGGCTCCGTTGAGCGGCGCCAGGGACTGGACCGTTACCGGCAACGCCGACAACTCAACGCGCGAGTCGTTTGGCCACGTCCGACGGCTGCTTTGGCGTCAGCACGTGCCATGTAGACTCACCCTGACCCGAGGTGCGGATCGTCCATGCCATGATGCGGGCAACAAAACAGCCCGGGGCGTTCACGCCCCGGGCTCCCTATCGCTATTTCCGATCCCCAACGCCTAGTCCGCGGAGCCCGGGGTCGCCTGCCGTCATTGAGCGAGCGGGCGCGGATCCGGCCTACCGTGACGTAGACGGCTACATCCCCTGGTAGACGCTGGGCTCGTCCAGCCGCACCCCCGCCTGGTCTGGTGGCAGGTCGAAAATCTTCGCATCGCCGTAGTCCGGGACCGGCGGCACCTGGTGTTTGAGCTCGATGAGCTTGCCCGTTTTCGACGACTCGGTGATCGCGAGCGTTGCTTCGAGCGTTGCGAGACCCCACTCGCCCGTGTGGTAGACCGGCGCGCCGTGCACTACTGCGTCGTAGAGCTCCTGGAGCTCCGCGCGGCGGTTCATTGCCCAACCTCCCGGAGGCTTCAGGTCAATCTCGTGGTGCCCCTTGTCGTCCCAGATCATGATCCCGTAGCCCGTCCGCGTGATGTTGCCGCGCTCGCACGACACAACGATGAATCCCGGCTCCGCGGGTTTCCATTCCTCGCCGCCGACGTCCCGGTTGTCGCCCTCGCGCTTGAAGATCTCCACCTCGCGCGCGCCGCCGATCCGGATGTCCTGCTTGTCGTTCTCCTCGTCACGCGTGCCCGCTGCCATCCCATCTCGCACCAACCGGCGCTCGTCCTCGTCGTAGCGCTGTGAATTCGCGCCCCACGGCACCAGCAGTCCGCCCATGAAATATCCATGACTGTCGTGCACAATGTTCGCCACCGCGCCGTTCTCGAATTCGAACAGCGCTGAGTAGTAGCCGGGGATTGGCCGCTCGGGCATCCACTGGCCCACGAATCCTCGCACGTTCTTCACCATGCCGCCGCCCAGCAGTCGGACGGTGTCGATCTGGTGGGGGCCCTGGCGCATCACCAGCCCGCCTCCTTGCGCCATGTCCAGCTCCTCGGCCGAGCGCGGGCGCAGCAGCCAGTCGGTATACGCCCAGAAGTTGATGGATTTGACCGCGCCGAGCTGTCCCGATTGGATGATGTTGTACATCTTGCGGAACGGCGGGATGAAGCTGCGGGTGTGCCCCGCGATCAACACTTGCCCCGTCCGCTTGGACGTCTCGATCATCTTCTGTGCCTGCTCGAGATTCAGCGCCATGGGTTTCTCGACGATCACGTGCTTGCCGTGCTCCATCACGTAGATGGCGTGCTCGGCGTGGAACCGGTTCGGCGTCGACACCCAGACAGCCTCGACCGCCTTGTCCTCGCACAGCGCCTCCACCGATTCGTAGGCCTGCGCCTCGTAGCGTTGCGTGAACCGTTCGCGGGTCAGCGGGTTCAGGTCCGCGCCCGCCACCAGATCCAGCGTCTCCATCTGCTCAAACGCCGGCAGCATCTCCGTTCCGCCGACACCGATGCCCAGCATCGCGATCCCGAGCTTGCGTTGTGAAGTCGTCATGCGTCTTTCTCCTCCAGTGTTTCGGGACCCGTGCCAAGCTTGCTCGAGTAAGTCTCTTTAGCCGGACGGTTTTCGAGAGCAAACTATGAGATCAAATGGTCGCCAGTCCCGGTCTATCATCGGCGCTCGCGCCTGTCAATTTGCGCACGTCGAAACGCTCCCAGCTACCAGCGCTATACTCGTCAGCACGATCCTCGCCGCAAAGGCTGCCATCCCTGAGCTCCGAACGACCATCCGCAACCGAACAGCCTGCGCCTGACGCCCGCCGTGGACTTGCCGGCGTTCCCACGCGCGTCTTCCCAGTCATGGGAAACCGCGATTTCCGCTATCTCTGGACCGGGCAGATTATGGGCGCCTCCGCGATGTGGATGGAGCAGGTCGCCCGCAACTGGCTCACCTGGGAGATGACCGGCAGCGCGCTCCAGCTCGGTGCCGTCAATTTCGCCCGCGCTATCCCGTCCATCTTCGCTGGCCTCTTCGCCGGCGTCATGGCCGATCGTGTCAGCAAAAAGCGCCTGCTGGTCGTCGCGCAGACCTGGTCGTTCATCGTCTACGTCGCGATGGCCTGGATCGTGCTCAGCGGCAACCTGCAACTGTGGCACCTGTACGCCAGCACGATGGCCCTCGCCCTTGGCATGTCCATGAGCCAGCCCGTGCGCTCCGCTTACGTTCCCGCCCTCGTTCCTCAGCACCAGGTCATTGGTGCCCTCTCGCTCAATGCCACCGCCATGAACGGCTCGCGCGTTCTGTGGCCGGCCATTGCCGGCATCCTTATCGCCAGCATCGACCCGGGCTACGCCTACGTTGTCTCCGCTGCCTTCTACATCTTGCTCCAGTGGGCCACGCTCCAGATCCAAAACGCTGATGCGCCAGATCCGGAGGCCCAGCGCGGCTCAGTGGGTGGCGATCTCGCCGCCGGATTCAAATTCGTCTGGAACGAGAAACTCCTTCTGGCGCTGCTGCTCAGCAGGTTCGGTCCCGTGACCCTCGCTTCGGGCTTCCAGGTGCTCATCCCCGTTTTCGCCGTCACCGTCCTCGGCATGGGCGCCGGCGCCTACGGTGCGCTGCTCTCGGCCGAAGGCCTCGGCGCCATCATCGGTGGCTTCACCATCGCCTCACGCAAGCGGATCGCCCGCCCGGGCCTCATCGCTCTCATCGCCGGCTCGGCTCTGGGCGTCCTGCTGGTCCTCGCGCTGTTCGTGTCCGTCTTCTGGGTGTTCTGGCTCCTCCTGGTGCTCATTGGCATCTCCCAGATTACGTTCCAGTCTTCCAACAACGGTGCCATGTTTGACCGCACGCCGCCCCACATGCGCGGGCGCATGGTCGGCGTCCGCAACCAATCGCGTGCCTTTGTGCCCGTCTCCAACCTGGGCGCTGGTGCCATCGCCGAAGTCGTCGGCGTCCAGCCAGCCTTTGCCATCTTCGGCGCCGCCAGCCTCGCCGTCCTTTGGGCCGTCCACCTTTGGCGCCCCGACCTCCGTCTGGTTTAGTCGTCTATGCTAAGCGCACGCGCGCGCAAATATGCCGAATCACAAAAATACCTGGTACAAAAGAATTGGATATGGCGATGGCCGTTACTAGCTAAAGGCAAGAAGGGAGTGGGGGGAAGGTGGGAAAATCTGCAAAAAATCATACCAGTGACGCTAACAACGACGCACCGAGGCGAGCTTAGGCGTTCCCGTCCAACTCCTCCTGCATGATTTTCTGCGCATACTCCACCAGCACCTCCTCGCGCGCGCTGGCCGTGTTTCGCGACTCCAGATACCGCCGCAACGCCAGCATCGGCGAAATACGCTCAGCTTCTTCGCTGCCGAGCCTCACGCGCCGCTCGCGATGCACCGTGCGCTCAATGCCGGCCAGGTGAAACGCTGACGTCAGCGCCTGCCGCACGCGAGCCTCGCTGAATGCCGGCTCCTGCTCGGCGTCCATGCTGATCCGCATGCGCACGATAGACTCTTCGAGCCCTTCCCCCGCGAACTTCCCCGCAACCTCCAGCGCCGCATCCGTCGGATCCTCACCCGGCCCCGCCTGTACATCCATGGTCAGCATTTTGCGCGCATCCACGGGCACGAACGTGCAGGTCACGTTGCGCTCACCCCGCGGTTTGGCTTGGTCCAGTTCCACCAGGTTAAAACCCTTCTCTTCGTGCTCCTCCGAGAAATCGATGCGCTGGATGCTTCCCGGGTAAACCACCGGCGGGTTCTGCGTCAGCATCTGATACTTGTGGATGTGCCCCAGCGCAACGTAGTCAAACGCCGGATTCGCGACCGTCCCGAGCCCCAGTGTGTGATCGTTCCCCAACATCATGCTGCGTTCGGACCCCACCCTCGCACCCGAAACCGTGACGTGTGCGCACAGGATCGCCGGCAGACTCGGATCGAGCTTCGCAACCTCTTCCTCTAAGTGCCCTGTGAGGCGCGCCTCGACCGCGCTCTTTATCTGGTCCAGGGTTAAGTCGCGTGTCTCCTCCTTCGCCATGAATTGGCCGATCCTGATCCACGGCAACGCCACGATCTGCAGCGGCCCTGCCTTCGTCTCCACCCGCACCGTCTCCAGTGTTGAGCCCACCTGCACGTTGGACACCGACAGTGTCGGGAAGATCTCGAGCGCCGTTGCCCGGTTGGCTACGTGGGGCAGATCATGGTTGCCAACGATCAAGAACACCGGCACCCCCGCGTTCGCCATGCGCGCTACCCGACGCGCGAACTCACGTTGGTGGGTCTGCGACGGATCGCGATTCTTATACGCATCGCCCGAGAACAGCACCAAGTCCACGTTGTGCGTGATGGCGTAGTCCACCGACCAATCAAACGTCGTTAGAAAGTCCAGCAGCCGCGTCGACGTCCCCACGAACTGCGTCCGGTCCACCCCTGGTGCGAAGTACGTCGGCAGCGCGTCAACCTCCGACTCACTCGCCGCGTGTCCATAGTTCTCAACGCCGATATGAATGTCCGAAATATGCAGAATCCGCAAGCTCATCCACCATGTGTGTCATTTCGACACCAGCCGTACGCCGCGAGAAATCTCTCACTTCCGTTCGATGACTGTCGACAGGGTAGGGCGCCCCTCCAATCCCTGTCAGCACGCTGATGGCCTGTTTCTCCCCATTCGCCCCGTCCACTACCAAGTCCAACGATGTCCCCGGCCCTCGAAACCGGTCGTGGAATCCCCGCTCATGGTAGATTTCAGGATTCGGTAGCGAAGTCTCGCCCCTGCCATTCAGTCCGAATAAGACGTTGCTATGGCGATCCAACGTTTGCCATACTCCGAACTACGTCTCGCTAATCAGTAAACGCTAGGCCGTTGATCGTGAAACTGACGACATGGGCCATGGTCTTCTTCAAGTAGAACGGAATAATGCGGTTATACCCTCGACCCCATGCCCCGCAGCCCCTCGCGCACGGCATCCGCCACCTCTGCGATTGGCACCCGCACTTGAGCCATCGTGTCGCGGTTGCGGATGGTCACGGCGTCGTCGGTGTTGACCGTCTCGAAGTCCACCGTCACGCACAGCGGCGTGCCAATCTCATCCTGCCGTCGATACCGTCGGCCGATGGACTGGGCGTCGTCATACTGCGTTCGATATTGACGGCGCAGTGCGGCGTGCACCTGCTGTGCCTTGGGCAACAGTTCGGACTTGCGCGACAGCGGTAGCACGGCCACCTGCACCGGCGCAATGTCCGGGTGGAACTTTAAAACCACCCGAACTTCGTCCTTGTCTGGCTCCTCCTCGTAGGCGTCAACCAGCAGCGCTAGCGCCGCGCGATCCGCCCCTAGTGCCGGCTCGATCACGTACGGCCAATAGTGCTCGTTCAGCTCCTGGTCGAAATACTTGAGCTTTTGGCCGCTGGCCGCCTCGTGCGCGCTCAGATCAAAGTCCGTCCGGTTCGCAATCCCCTCCAGCTCCGACCACCCCCACGGGAACAGGTACTCCACATCCGTTGCGCCTTTCGCGTAGTGCGCCAACTCCTGCTCCTCGTGGGCCCGGAGGCGCAAGTTCTCCTCGCGCACCCCAAGGTCGAGGAACCACTGTAAGCGCGTCTTGATCCAGTAGTCGTACCATGCATCGTCCTCGCCCGGCTTGACGAAGAACTCCATCTCCATCTGCTCGAACTCGCGCGTGCGGAAGATGAAATTGCCTGGCGTAATCTCATTGCGGAACGACTTGCCGATCTGCGCGATACCAAACGGCACCTTTTTGCGCGTCGCGACGATCACGTTATCGAAATTGATGAAGATCCCCTGCGCCGTCTCCGGCCGCAGCCACACTTTCGCCGCCGAGTCCTGCACCGGCCCGGCATACGTCTCGAACATGAGGTTGAACATCCGCGGTTCGGATAGCACCGCGCCGTCGTCGGGGCACTTCAGCTCAACGCCCTCCGCCGTCGCCTCCAGTCCCATCGCCTCGAGTAGGTGGTCTGCCCGATAGCGCTTGTGGCAGGTAGAGCACTCGACCAGCGGATCGGCGAATCCCGCCGCGTGCCCGCTCGCCACCCATACCTCCGGCGACTGGATGATCGCCGAGTCGAGCCCCACCACGTCGTCGCGCTCGTACACCATCGACCGCCACCAGGCTTCCTTGACGTTGCGTTTGAGCTCGACGCCCAATGGCCCGTAGTCCCACGTAGACCCGATGCCGCCGTAGATCTCGGAGCTGGGGAACACGAACCCGCGCCGCTTGGCCAGCGAAACGATCTTCGTCATATCGACTTCCGTGAGATGCCTGCTGGTCAAGAATCACGTCCTGCTAAAGATTGTCCGCAACTGGCCGCCGCGGGCGTCCGCCCCAATTATAGAGGTTGGCTATCTGTGTCATGGCTGGACGGTCCGCCGTCCCGAATGTTGTTGGCGGGCTGGCGTGGAATTATCGCGGGCCCTTGGTGCCGCTGACAGCTTCTGACCGGAATGCAAAAACTCTCGGGAGCTTGTTGTGAGCGAAGCCGAAGGACTGAGGTTATGGGGGTCTCCCAGATTTTTCGTAGCTAGCATCCCTTTCGTGGCTAGGGTGGGGTAAACGGATGATCGGAACGCGAGATCCACCGCAGCGGCAGGTCAGTAGCTAGCTGGTAGCCTGGAACCAGCCTCCCCGTCCGGGTGCCCATGAAATCCACGCCCAAACTCGTCACCCACGTCCCCTTCTACTACGGATGGGTCGTCGCGGGAGCCGTCGCCCTCTCCATGACCGCGTCCTCCGCCACGGCGGCCCCGGTTTTCAGCATCTTCATCCAGCCCTGGTCAGACGAGTTCGGCTGGTCGCGCACCGCCATATCCGGCGTCTTCAGCTTCGCCACCCTCATGGCCGCATTCGCCGGCCCCCTCGTCGGCCGTGGACTCGATCGTTATGGCGGGCGCGTCATCCTCGGCGCCGGCGCGCTGCTCATCGCCGGCTCGCTCATCTCCATCAGCTTCGCGTCGAGCCTGCTGTTCCTCTATATCGCCTTTTCAGTCGGCCGCGTCGCCATGATGAACATTCAAAACCTCGCTTCCCACACCGTCATCGCCAACTGGTTCATTGCGCGCCGTGCCTTCGCGACCGCCATCGTGATCAACGGCAACCGCTTAGGCCTGGCGATCTGGCCAGTCCTCGCCGGCTCTATCGTCGCCGCATCGGGCTGGCGCACCGCCTTCTGGGTGCTCGGCCTCAGCGTCGCCGCCCTTGCCCTAGTGCCCCTCATCTTCGTGGTCGCCCGCCGCCCCGAGGAGATTGGCCTCCACCCGGACGGCCGTTGGCCCGACCCCGTCGTGCCGGGCGCTGCTCCCCGTCCCTCCGAACGTTCGTGGACGGCCCGCGAAGCAGTCCGTACACGTGCCTTCTGGCTGCTCATGGCCGCTCACACCGGTATGATGATTGCCGGCGGCGGCAGCGGGGTGCACCGCGTCCCCTTCTTCGTCGGTGAGGGGCTCGACGGCACGCTGGTCGGCCCCATGCTCTTCATTCAGGCCATTGGCATGATTACCGGCGGGTTCGTCGGGGCCTGGGCCACTAAGCATTTTGCCCCCAGCCGCGTCGTCGGTACCCTCATGGTCGGCACTAGCGCCATGATGTTCCTCATCCTCCTAGTGCCCGCCAACGGCTTCGTCCTGCTTTACGGGTTCACTGAAGGGGTCTTCAGTGGCGGCACCTTCGCCATGCTGCCCGTCATGTACGCCGATTACTTCGGGCGCATGTCGATTGGCACCATCCGTGGCCTCACTCACCCCGTGGTCATGATTGCGAATGCCATGGGGCCCCTCATCGGCGGCCTCATCTTCGACTGGCGCGGCAACTACTCCTGGGCGTTCCTGAGCTTCGGTACGGTCACCGGCGTCGCCGCCCTCCTCGTTTGGTTCGCCGCGCCCCCTCGTGGGCCCGTTGACATCGCCCCCGCGCCCGTTGAGACTAGCGCGGGCCCCGCTCCGTCATCCTGAGGAGCCCTAGACGAAGGACCTCTCAACCTCGAAAACATCCGCTACTCACACCGCTCGGAGAACCCCCATGGCCGACTACGCCGCACCCGAGCTCATCGTCGAAACCGCCTGGCTCGCGGGTCACCTCAGCGACCCCAACGTCCGGATCATTGAGATGATGCAGGACGCCGAGCCTTTCGAGGCCGGCCACATCCCTGGCGCTATTGCTTCCCCTGATTGGCAGATCAAGGGCGCCGAAAACACGAAACTTGTTGCTCCGCCCAACGAGGCCAAAGCCTGGTTCGAGTCCGTGGGCATCGGCGACGATACCCTCGTTGTCTGCTACGATCGCTCGCGCAATCGCGACGCCGCACGCCTCTGGTGGGTGTTGGCGTACTACGGCCATACCAACGTCAAAGTACTGAACGGTGGTTGGACCAAATGGTTCGCTGAAAACCGCGCCGTCGATACCGGCCCTTCCGCGCCTGTCGCGCACGCAGCGTTCACGCCCAAACCCGCCAACGACGCTATTGCGTCCACCGTCGACAAACTCAAGAGCGCCATTGGCCGCGCCGACGCCCTCATCTGGGACGTGCGGAGCGAGGGTGAGTACACCGGCGAAGTCGCACGGGGCAACACCCACGCCGGCCACGTCCCCGGCGCCGTTCACCTCGAATGGCTGGAGCTTGTCAATGACGCCGACCACACGTTCAAGAGTGCGGACGATCTCGCGGCGCTTTTGGAACCGCTGGGCATCATCCCAGGCAAGACAGTGCACACATACTGACAGGGCGGCATCCGTGCGGCGCACGGAGCATTCGTCCTCGCGCTCCTAGGTTATCCGAACGTCTGCATGTACGACGGCTCTATGTCCGAGTGGGCCAATCGCGACGACACTCCGCTGGAGTAGGCGCGCAGCGCCAGCTTCTCCACTCACTTCGGTTAGGGAGGCTGAGCGCCCCGACCTGATCATGTATTACCAACAAAATGGCGATGTCGGATCGACGCGAGAGTCCCTTCACCTCGACACACATTTGCTCGTGCAGCTTCGCGTCGAGGTTGCTGATGGCTCGCTGCGCAGCTAGAGAGATCCAGCCGCCTTCATAGGCAAAACGCACCTGAGGGACATTAGACGAGCGCAGGAACCCGACCGGGCTGCCCTGGATTTAAACACGCCATCAGGCAACCCCGACCGGCGTCGGGATCGCGATGTTGTAAAACCGGGCCGCGTTGTCGCGTACTAGCTTGTTAATAGTCTCGATCGGCAGGTGCCCGTAGTTCTTCGCCAAAAACTCACGCGAGCGCGGCCACGGCGAATTAGGGTGAGGGTAGTCCGTCGACCACATGCAATTGTCCTGCCCCCACGACTCCAGCAGCTTGCCCCCCACCGGGTCGTTGAAGAACGTCGCCGACATTTGCCGGTCGAAGTACTCGCTCGGCAGCATTCGGATCGGTAGCGGACGTGGCGAATCGGGCTTGGTCGACGAGTTGCGGTTTACGTAATAGTCCCACTGCTGCAGCGTGAACGGGATCCAGCCGATCTCACTTTCCACCACGTTAAACGTGAGCCTTGGGTATCGTTCCAGCACGCCCGTGAAGATGATGTCCATCAGCGTGTTCATAATACCCGCCGTCTTGAGGTTCACCGATCCTCGATGCGCCTCCAACGGCCCGCCACGATTGCTCGTCAGGTTCATGCTGTAGTCGAACCCCGTCAGGATGTGCAGCTCGATAGGCATGTCCAGGTCCTGTGCTGCTGCCCAGAACCGCTCGTAATGGTCCGACGTGAACGGCAGGTCCGGGTGCGGCACCTGCCAGATCATCGCTCCGACCATTCCCGCGCTGCGCGTGCGCGTCATCTCAGCAATCGCGTTGTCTACGTTGTACAGGGAGATCGTCGACACTCCGAATAGGCGGTCCGGCGCCACCGAGCAGTACTCGATCAGCCAATCGTTGTACGCCGCGAAGCACGCCTCCTGGAGCGCCGCATCCTCCTGCGCGTACAACCGCAGCCCCAGCGTTGGGAACAGCACCTCCGCGCTCACCCCGTCCTGCGCCATCTCTCCCACGCGGTACGTTGGGTCCGTACCGCCCGGCCGAGATACGTTCAGCGTCGCCTGGGTGTTGCCGGCTCCGGCTTCCCGGCGCGGAAACATCGGCGCCTGATCGCGCAGATTCGCGGGCAGACGCGTCTGCCACAGATCCTCAGGCTCGCTCACATGCGAGTCTGCCGAGATCAGCAGCAGATCGCTGACGTCCAGGTCGTTTTCGGTCATCAGCTGTTCTGCGATACCCACGGCGTGCCTCCGATGATCCTGGCTTGCTGCTACGCGCCGAACCTACGCTTTACGCGAAATGCTGTCAATCAGCGGTCGTCCCCCGAATCGCAAAACCCCCGCCGGGGATGGCGGGGGTCTGCGGAGGAACACTGTCCTGATAAAGTCGAGCGGGGCATTCGCCTGGTTTTGTTACTCGATGCCGAACACTGTCTGCACCGTTACTCTTACCTCTAGATCGCCCGCAATGAGCGCCGTTGGGGCTGCTGCCGCGAGGTCTCGCGCAAACGATTCGGCCCGCACGACTGGCGGGAACCGTGCGCCGCTGGATTCAACGATGCTCACCAGCTTCCCACGCGTCACGCCGGTCATCAGCGCGTACAGCTCCGCCTTCGCCACCGCATCCGCGAGCGCCGCGATTCGCGCATTCTCCTCCGCCGCCGAACCGTCGTCTAGCGTGAACGAGATGTTGTTCAGCCGCGTCGCGTCGCCGCCTTCGTCTACGGCCCCATCAACGACTGAGCCAATATTGTCTAGGTCCCGGATCGTCACGCTCAGAGTGTTCGTCACACGGTAGCCAACCAGTTTACGTTCGGACTTAGTGATGCGTTCGTTGGTCTCCAGCGTCGATGTCACCTGCTCGAACGTATACTCCGGCTGAATGTTGAAGAATTGCGTTTCGAGGTCCTCGTCGCTCACGCCCGCCGCCCGCAGCGAGGCCAGCATGCCGGCCATCGCGCTCGCCGCCTCGCTGCGCGCCGCCGACACCGTCGCCGCGAAGGCCTCAACACCCAGTGACATCACCGCGATGTCCGGCTTGGCCGAGACCACGCCGACGCCGCTTGCATTGATCCCCGTGCCGGAGCTAAACCCACCGCCAAAGTTCACACCCCGCGCCAGCGCTTCTGCCTGCGATGCGTTCAGCTCACCGAGCAGCGCGGCCAGCGACGCGTTTGCGTCGCTGGCTTCGTCATTTGTGCAAGCGCCGAACAGCATCGCCATCGCCGTTGCCATCGCCAACAGCGCCATCAAATGTCCCGGCAGCGTCATCCGCTCTCGTGCCTGTACCATCATCTCTCCTCAATCTCCATGCGCCGGTCACCCGGGCGCCTTGATTAGCGATTCTCGCCCCGCCGACCCTTCACCGAAGCGCTCAACGATCAGACGGTCCGACCATCGCGAAAGTTCCCACTCCTCTCCTCGCCCCTTCCTTTCCGTCCTCTGGCGTCCTCCTGAGGAGTCGGTGACGAAGGATCTTTCATCTCGCATGCGACTGCTAATCACAAGCGGCCCCAATCCCAAGGCGAGTGCATAGGGGCGAAGCTCTGGAACTCGTCCTAAGCGAAGCCGAAGAGCTGGGGTACGAGTATCCCGCTGAGATACAAACCCCCTTCCTAGCAAGCCAATGAACTAGGGAGAGGGATGGTGGAAACGCCAGACCGGGAATGGCGTCGTCTGGGAATTTCGGCTCGTCTACGTCGGGGGGCGCCCTCGCCACGTCATCGCCACCACCAACAGCGCCAGCACCGCCGTCACCACGCTGGCTGCAAGCAGCGCCCATTCCAGCACAGAGTGCCCGCCGTCAGAAACGTCCGTCTGCGCTGTGGCCACGCCTGGCATGAACAGCAACTCCGTCGGCGACGACAGCGACGAAGAATCCTCCGGCGTGGGCAACTCTCCGACGTCCTCGCTGTCGGCCGCTAGCCCCTCCGTGAACGGCCCATCTGGCGCAAATCCGCTGGTAATCGACTCGGGAGCCGCCCCATCGAAGCTGCGAGCCACGGGCGAGCCCGCCTCCGGCTCTGGAGCAGCCGCCGTCTCGAGCTTGTCCGAGTTCTCGATCGCCGACGCCAGCTGCTGCACGTCCGCCTCCGCGGTTCGACCGCCACCTGTCTGGTTGACCACGCTCACCCCCACCAGTGCCACCAGCACCACCGCAGCTGTTGCCGTCGCCACCTGCATCGATCGCAGCCATTCTGTCATCCGCGAATTGCCCGCCGTCGCTTGACGTGGCGCGTAGGGCAGTGCGAACGAGCGCGGCGTCGGCATCAACGCCTCTGCACGCAGCAGTGATCGCACCGCCTGTTGCTCGCGCATTTCGACAACGCACGACGCGCACGTCGCCAGGTGCTGCTGCAACCTCGCCTCGCCGGCCCCGCCGAGCACACCGTCGACGTGTTCGGTCACCAGCCGCTCGTAAGCCGTATGTCTACTGAAAATGCTCATGTGTTCACACTGTTCATGAGCTTGGACGCTCCTCGCGCAGGGAAAGTTCCCATACCGGCCGTAGCAATTCCTTTAGGCGCTGCCGACCCCGGAACAACCGCGATTTCACCGTTCCCAACGACGCCCCCGTGATCAGCCCCGCCTCTTCGTAGTCCATCTGCTCGAGGTCCACCAACGTGATCAGCATCCGTTGGTTGTCCGGAAGCTGGTCCACCGCATCGCGAACCAGCCGGGAGGTCTCAGCCTGCTCGGCTTGCTCGTCGGGCAGCCGGTCGGGGTGCGCCCAGGGCCCGCCGGGATCGCCCCCCTCGGTGTACGCCTCGAGTGACGACGTGCGGGTCCGCGCAGGCGAGCGCAGCAGATCGTGTGCCCGGTTTGCCACGATGGCCAGCAGCCACGACTTCAGACTGCCGCCGCGGTAGCTCGCGATGTTGCGATACGCCGAGAAGAACGCCTCCTGCGTCACATCCTCGGCAAGCGATGGGTCGCGCAGCAGCCGCAGCGCCAAGTTGTATGCGAATTGCTGGTAGCGCTCCACGATCGCGTTGAACGCGACCAGGTTCCCGGCCCGCGCCTGAAAGGCCCAATCGCGTTCTTGATCGCTCGCCGGTTCGCTGGGAGGTGTGGGCACGAACCTCTTCGTCTCAGGGGAATCCTCGAGGGAATGATCGTGGAAACCGAAAGGGAAATCGCCCAAAATTCTAGCACTGGCGTGCCGGGGCGAAAGTCGTTTGGTTGGCCGTTACCCGCAAAAGCCGCTGATATACTCAACGGAGGCACCAATTGGTATCCACAAGCGCGTATTGACGCGTAGGTCTCGCTGAGCAGCATGCGTTCTTTCACCCGCGAAGTCATCCAGATCTCTGCCCTGGCGGCATTCCTCGTGCTGCTTATGGGGTCAGTTGTCCAGAACTACCGCGTTGAAGGCCCCAGCATGGAGCCGCTCTTCATCGAAGGCGACCGCGTCGTCGTCAGCAAAATCGGCTTCACCGAGATTGACGCTGCCAACGCTGCCCGCTACCTGCCCACCGTCGACGCGGAGCCCGACGAGCGTTGGCACCCTTTTGGCCAGGCTCAACGCGGCGACGTCATCGTCTTCAAGTGGCCACGCGACCAGCGTCAGAACTTTGTCAAGCGCATCATCGGGATGCCGGGCGATAGCGTCCGCATCGAGAGGGGTCAGGTCTTCGTCAACGACGAGTCCATCGACGAGCCCTACCTGGAATTCACGCTGCGCCAAACCCTTGCCGAGCACGTCGTCGGCCCGAACGCCTACTACGTCCTTGGCGATAATCGCCCCCGGAGTGACGACTCGCGCCACTGGGGCGATGTCCCCAAGGAAAACGTCATCGGTAAGGTGCAAGTCACCTACTGGCCGGGCGACCGGTTCTCCCTGCTCAAATTCGCTGCACGCTAAGCCTCCCGGCAGCCGCCTGGGCCGTGTAAAATAGCCAGGTGCCCCTATAGCTCAGTCGGTTAGAGCGCCTGGCTTTTAACCAGGGCGTCGCGGGTTCGAGTCCTGCTGGGGGCACCAACGGTCCTTTGTCATCTCGACGCGGGCCGAGTCCGCGGGAGACCCCCGAATTCGCGTGCCCACCCATCCGGTCCTCTAGCGCTGTCCGCTTGGCTGTCAGAGCGCCATGCCGACTTGGAGCAAACGCTCGCTGAAACAAACCGCCTCGGCCAACGGGTCCCATCGCCGCCGAGTGCTTTAGTCCGGAGCCGCAGCGCCAGCGGCGGCGCACGGCCAAGAGGCGTATAGTCAACGCCCTCGCTTGCGAACGGCGGCGCCCGCTGCAACAATTCGCACCAGCCTCCCTCGCCCTGGCCGCCAACGAGTGCTTTAGTCTGGAGCCGAAGCGCTACCGGAGTCGCATAGTCAAGGAGTCACGCCATGGCTGATTTACAACAGTTCCGATACGACGGTCCAGGCGGCTCCCAGGTTCGCCGCCGCGGCGATCGCGGCGACTCCCACGACCTCATCACCAACGAGCGCGTGATTAGCACCATCCAGATCATGCAGAAGGGGCAAGGCAACTCCATCCATATGCACCGCGACCAGGACGGTTACTGGTTCGTTCTTGCCGGACGGGCACTCTTCCACGGAGTCGGCGAGGAGATCCTCGGCGAGCTCGGCGCTAACGACGGCATCTACGTTCCTCACGACACCCGCTACTGGTTCGAGAGCGTTGACGATGAGCCCCTGCAGATATTGCGTGTCAGCCAGATGATCCCTGCCGAATAAGCCTTTCACCACTGTTGCTGGTGGTTCCGCCGGCCCCTCGCCCTCGCCTTTCACGCAGACACCGTTGCGGTGCACCATTCGAGCCTCGGTCCGGCTCCCAGACCCATCGGGTGAGCACTTGAACGAAATGTCCCCATCCTCCCCTTCTGGATCGACCAGGCGTCTCGGCCGCTCCGGCTGCACCGGCGAACGCCGCACCCTCGAATCCTAACTCCGCTTGCTGGGCCGGTCTGCTATCGTCTGGTGAGCAAATCTCGACGGAGCATTCATGTACCAGCAATCGCCTTCCTCCCCAGACGAAGATGCCCTGCAGCAGGCCGTCCTCGACCACATGTGGATGCCAACGCAGCCGTGGTCCCGGATCGCCGAGGACGGCATTCGCATCATCACCGAAGGGCAGGGCACCAAGCTCAGGGACATCGACGGCGTTTGGCGCTACGACGGCTCGGCCGGCCTCATGCTCGTCAACATCGGCCACGGCCGCCAGGAAGTCGTCGACGCCATCTCGGCGCAGCTCTCGCGCCTCCACTACGCCAACACCTTCGCTTACGGCACCCCTGACGTCATCCGTTTCGGCGCGAAGCTCGCGTCCCTCAGCCCCGGCAACCTCAACCGCGTCCTGTTGGTTAGCGGCGGCTCCGAGGCTGTCGAATCCGCACTGAAGATCGCCTACCAATACCACGCCAATCGCGGCGAACCCAACCGCACTAAATTCATCGCCCGCCAGGGCTCCTATCACGGCGTGTCCCGCGGCGCCCTCAGCGTCGGCTCCGCAACCGTCCTCGCCCGTGCGACCTGGGAACCGATCCTTTCGGACACCTCCCGCTTCGCCCCGCAACCGCTTCTCTACCGCGACGACGAGTCCAGCACCCAAGCCGAGAACGACGTCCGATGCGCCCAGGCCATCGAGGACATCATCGTCGCCGAGGGCCCCGAGACCGTCGCCGCCGTCATTGGCGAACCGGTCTCGCTATCCGCCGGCGTCGCGGTACCCGGCGACCGCTACTGGCCCCTGGTGCGCGAGATATGCGATCGTCATGGTGTCCTGCTCATCGCCGACGAAGTCATCACCGGCTTCGGCCGCACCGGTAAGTGGTTTGCCATAGAGCACTGGAACGTCACCCCCGACCTCATGACCCTTGCTAAGGGCATCACCAGCGGCTACTGGCCTACTGGCGCTTGCGTTGCCACCGACAACGTCTTCGCCGCCTTCCAAGGAGGCCCCGAGACCACCTACGCCCATGGATTCACCTACGGCGGTCACCCCGCCGCCGGCGCCGCCGGACTCGCGAACGCCGCAATTATGGAGCGCGAAGACCTTCCGGGTAACGCCGCGCGCATGGGCAAACGCATGCTCGATCGCCTAGAGGGCCTGCGTAAGCATGCCAACGTCGGCGATGTGCGTGGCATCGGCCTCCTCTGCGCAGTCGAGTTGGTCAAGGACAAGACCACCAAAGAGCCCTTTACCGCCATCGAAGGCGCGGGCAAGATGCTGAACGATCGGATCACCGAACGCGGCATGCTCACCCGCGCCGGCGGCAACATCATCCTTCTCGTCCCACCCCTGACCGTTACCGAGCAAGAGGTCGACGAGATGGTTGACATCGTTGATGCGGCCATCTCCGACGTAGAGGCCCATTTCGGCTTGGGCTAACACAACTGACGCGGCCTCTCGGTGGAGGCAACCGTGGCGAATCACATCCTGCCCATGACCCTGATCGCCGAAGGCCAAGCGGAGCGCATGGAAGATCCGGAAGCCGCCGCCGCAGCTCACTACTCCATCTAGCTGGGCATCAAAACCGGCGCCCACATTGAAACCATGCCAGCCGTACCCGTCACGACGCTCGACGATTGAAGTGCCGACGACCCCTCACGTCTGCTTGACAGCGTTGCAATGGGCATTCCCGACGACGAGCCCTAGAATGGGCCCAACCGCCGATCGCAAAGGATGTGAGTAGTCATGGGAGAGATCGTTTGGTCGGCCAGCACTGTGCACGCACCCCAATTGCTGACCCGCCCGCCTCAGGAGGACCAAGCCCAGCTTGAGGCCTCCATCGCCGCCATGGCTGAGCTCGGCGCGGGCCTGGACGAGACCCGACCCGACGCGCTGATCCTCGTCGGTATCGATCACGTCGAGACCTTCTTCCCCGGCTCCGTCCCCGCCTTCGCCATGGTGACCGGATCGACGGCCACTGCCGAATTCGCTGGCCACGTCTACAACATCCCCATCCACCAAGATCTCGCCACCGCGCTGCTCGGCGGCCTCATTGCCGCCGACATCGACGTCACGTACACCCACGAGGCGCTGCTTGGCCACGCCTTCGCCACGCCGCTTAAATACGTCCACGCCAGCCGCGCCATCCCCATCATTCCCCTCTTCGTCAACGTCTACCTCCCTCCGCTCCCGTCCACCCGGCGCTGCTTCGCCCTCGGCCAGGCCATCGCCAAAATCGTCGCCGATCGGCCTGAGCGCGTTGCCATCCTCGCCAGCGGCGGTATGTCCCACTACCCCGGCACCAGCAAATACTTCGATCCCGAGTACGCATTCGACCAGTGGCTACTGCAGGAGCTCGAAGAGGGCCGCGTCGATTCCCTGCTCAACCTGACCGGTGTGGATCTCGACGAGACCGGCAACACCGAGATGCTGACATGGCTCGTCGCCCTCGGTGCCACGTCGGTCGATCATGGCGAGTTGCTGACCTACCAGCCCACCTCCCACCATGGCCACGCGGTCATGCGCTTTCTGCCGGCCAAGGGCATACGCGGTCGAGAACACTTCGACACTCTCGAGTACGGTGGTTTCGCGTTCAAGGGCGAGGGCTACCAGTTCTACAAATACCCCACTGCCGAGACCTTCCCTCTGAATCGTGGGCTGGCCAAGCTGCGCATCAGCGCTGAGCTGCGCGCCCGGTTCGTTCGCGGTGACGATAGCGTCGTCGACGAACTTGGCCTCACACCCGAGCATGGCGCCGCGCTGCGCACGTACAGCACCGAAGCCGTGGTCGCCTTGGGCGGGCACGGCATCCTGTCGCTGCAGACGAACCTCGCGCTGCAGGCCTCTGCTCGCGAGGCGGGCATCACCATCGCGTCGATCGCGTAGCGGACTCGCACGAGCAAAACGTACTAGCGCCCGGTGAAGCGTCCCAGGCGAACGAAACACATCACCATCGAGACGAAGCGCTTAACGTTCGCGCAACAGCCTGCCAGACTCGTCAATCTGATCCGTCACTCCAGCAACGCACAACGCCTGCTACGTCATGAACCTGTACGCTGGCGATCATCGGCAGCCTCGTCTCTTGTTCCAAACTTTCGATCGTCGACACGCTGGGCATCAGCGCGCCCGCGATCCAGATGCCGCCGGCGTCTGGCGTATCCTTCGTCACCTGCGCCCCGATCCGGCGCACCGTCGCCAGGCCCATCGTCCCCGCCACGCCCCACCCCACGTTGACTCCAACGTTTGGGTAGGGCACTTTAGTCGGGCGGATCGTGTGAACGGCCCGTGAGATCCAAGAGGACTACAAAAATGCTAGAACGCTTCCACGTCTCCGATGACATCGCCGTGCGCGTAGACATAGACCCCATGCGCACAACGGTCGAGGACATTTTCCGCAAGATGGGCATGAGTGACGCTGACGCCGAGCGGTCCGCGGATGTCCTCTTGTATGCCGATATTCGCGGCATCGACTCCCACGGCGTCAGCAACATGCTTCGGCAGTACGTCGCCGACTTCGGCGCCGGCAACATCAACCCTCGCCCCGATTGGAAGATCGTCCGCGAAGCCCCTGCCATCGCCACCATCGACGGCGATCGTGGCCACGGCCTCGTCCTCGGCCCCATTGCCATGGACATCGCTATCGAGCGTGCAAAAACCTACGGTATCGGCGCCGTTACCGTAGGGAACTCGCGCCACTCGGGAGCGGCGGCCTACCACGCCGCCATGGCCCTCGAGCACGGTATGGTCGGTCTTGCCATGACTACCGGCTCGCTAAACATGGCCCCCACGTTCGCTGCCCAGCGCCTGGTCGGTCTCAACCCCATCGCCTGCGCCGTCCCCACGCTGGAGATGCCGCCTTTCGTGTTCGACGCCGCTATGTCCGCCGTCGCTTCCAACAAGATTCGCCTCGCCAAGCGCCTTGGCGCCAAGACACTTCCCGGCTGGATCGCCGAGCTCGACGGCACCCCCATCATGGAGGAGCGCGAGATTCCCGAAGACTTCATGATGCTGCCCTCCGGCGGCACCCGTGAGACCGGGTCCCACAAGTCCTACGGCCTCGCCGTCATGGTCGAAGTTCTCACCTCTGCGCTGGCTGGCACCGGCGCCGGCCCGCACCGGCGCGCCGGCATCTCCCACCACATGGTCGCCTACAATATTGAGGCCTTCGCCGACCTCGATGCCTTCAAGCGCGACATGGACGACTATATGCGGTCACTGGCGAACGCCCCCACCGCCCCTGGCGCCGACCGAGTGGTCTACGCGGGCCTGCCCGAGCACGAGACCGAGATCGACCGTCGTGCCAACGGCATTCCCTACCACCCCGAGGTCCTAGAATGGTTCCGCCACATCACCGCGGAACTCGGTATCCCCGACCGCTTCGATGCGTAGCCCGAGCCACCGTCCACGCGGGGCTCGTTGCTCCTTGCCCCCGCGCTCCTCCCGGTTGTCGCGTGCAAGGCGGATGTACCGCCCCTAACCAGCTTGTCCTCACGCCAACGCCACCCCCAGCGACCCCCTACGCCTTCTGCGTCCCGTGCCCTTCGAACGCATCCCGCCGCTGGATGGCGGCTCCCGCGCGCTCCGGTGTCAGCAGCGTCGGCCCTCCCAGGACCTCCGCGTACAGCGCCAGTTGCGCCGTTTCCTCAATGATGATGTTCGCCTGCGCAGCCCCACGTGCGTTGTTCGAGAACGCCAGCACACCGTGGTTCTCTAGGAGCACACCTTTGATCTGATCGTGCCCCTTCAGCAGTGCCGCAATGTTGTTCACCGACTCATCGGACCCACGCGGCCCGTACCCCGCCAGCGGCACGCCCTCTAGGATATCGTTGCGGACCTCGGCCTCATAGAACAGCGGAATCGTCCGGCTCGCCACCGCGAACGCCGTCGCGAACGGCGAATGCGTGTGCAGCACGCTGCCCACTTCCGGGCGTTCGCGGTACACAACCGCGTGCATCTGGATGACCTCGGCGTTCCTCGCTTCGATCTCGCCCTCGACCAGATTGCCCTGTAGGTCTAGCACGACCAGCTGGTCCGCCTGCACCGCCGTGAACGACGACACCCCCGTCATCAGGAACATATCCGTCCCTGGCAACCGCAGGCTCATATTTCCGTGGTTGGACCTCGACATGATCCCCGCTGCCACTGCCACCCCAATCGCGTCAATCAGCTCCTGCCGGACCTTCTTATCTGCTATCGCCATTTCTGAATCTCCCCGCTAATGCTCGAAATCACCGACCCGTCGCAACGCGGCAGCGGACCGTCCTGTCGTGACACAGACAACCTAGTCGCGGAAGTTGATGTACTGGAGGGGTTGGTCCACGTCCATGTCTTTAATGAACGCGATCGAATCTTGGAGATCGTCGCGCTTCTTACCAGAAACCCGGAGCTCATCGCC
>Ga0315339_1000898_pt1 | contig 30780 bp, 29 predicted proteins | sample ASW17metaG_FD_204514 | JGI IMG/M metagenome (GOLD analysis project Ga0315339, IMG submission 204514) | Ammonia-oxidizing marine archaeal communities from Pacific Ocean, United States - ASW #17 | ecosystem: Environmental > Aquatic > Marine > Oceanic | place: USA: California | collected 2016-12-05 | reverse complement strand
ATTTAAACATGATCCAAAAGAAGCGGCAAAAATTATGTCAAATGTATATACTAATGATCAAAGAGCAAGTAATTTGGTGGATAAGCTTATACAGTCAACTAAATAGAATTTAAATTTTAGGAATAATATTCGTTTAAAATCTTTCATGAACACCTCCCAAACCCACACTTATAAAAATAATGATGAATTAAGATATCATCAAAAAATTCTATTAGATCTTATTAGAGAGTCATATAGTTTAAATTATGAAGGAAAAATATTAGACATAGGATGCGCAAATGGAATTTTTTTAAAAAATTTTAATAAAAAGTTTAGACATTTTCATTCTACCGGTGTTGATACTTCTAAGAACATGATAATTTTATCAAAAAAAAATAAAATTCCAAATTCAAAGTTTATTAAAAAAGATTTTATGAATTTAGAAAATAAATCTTGTTATGATATTGTTGTTGCTAGTGGTGTATTAGCCTTTTATGATAATTTTACTATTGCAATAAATAAAATGATTTCTTTATTAAAAAATAATTCTTATTTATATATTTTTGGTACATTTAATAGTGAAAATATAGATACAGTAATAAAATTTAGAAATAATTACACGAAATCTGGTTGGGAAAAAGGACTTAATTCATTTTCAATAAAAACTATTTCAAGTTTTTTAAAAAAAAAAAAATTAAGGTTTCAGTTTAAAAAATTTAATTTACCTATCAATCTTAAAAAAAAAAAAAATCCAATAATTAGTTATACATTAAATAACTCAAAAAAAAAAAATATAGTTTTGAATGGTGCTAATATAAGAATGGAATTGTTTCATCTAATTATAAGGAAACAATGAACAATAGGTTTTTTTGTAAAATTTGTATTTATTCCTCTAGCAAACCTCATATTGAATTTAACAAAGAAGGTATATGTTCCGGCTGCATAGCATATAATAGAAGACCTAAAATAAATTGGAAAGAAAGAGAATTACAATTTAAAGAAATTTTAGTTTCTCACAAAAAAAAAAACCTTAACTATTACAACTGTATCGTTCCTAGTAGTGGAGGGAAAGACAGTCATTATCAAGTTATAAAAATGCTTGAATATGGAATGAATCCTTTAGTGGTAAATGTGATACCAGATAAATTGGCAGAATTGGGTAGATACAATATTGAAAACGTCAAAAAATTAGGTGTAGATACAATAGAGATTTCATTAAATCCAAAAATAAGAAGAAGAATAAATAAATTTGCGTTAGAAACTGTGGGAGATATTTCATGGCCTGAGCATGCAACTATATTTACAGTTCCAGTTAAGGTATCGGTTTTTATGAAGATTCCCCTTTTAATCTGGGGTGAAAGTGCTGAGAATGAGATTGGCGGACCCATTGATGCGTTAGATAGCAATATTTTAGACAGAAGATGGCTTGAGGAGTTTGGAGGCTTGCTTGGACTTAGAACAAATGACATTTCAGATATCCTACAGATACCTAAGGAAAAATTGATAATGTACACATATCCAACTGATGAGGAATTAAAGCAAAATAGTACCATGGGTTTATTTTTAGGACAGTTTTTACCGTGGGATGGTCATGAAAATGCTATAATCGCTGAGAAGAATGGTTTCAAACCTTATGAGAAGGATGTAGAGGGATCAATAGTGAATTATGAAAATTTAGATAATGTTTATATGAGAATACATGATTATTTTAAATTTTTGAAATACGGATATGATAGAGTAACTGATTGGTGTTGCACTCATATAAGAAGAGGCAAAATGACAAGAGAAGAAGCAGTGAAAATTAACCAAGCAAAATCAGGAAAATTTCCTGAAGAATATTTAGGCTATAAACTTTCAGAAATATTAGATGAAATAGACTGTACAAGAGAGGAATTTATTAAGATTTGCGATAAATTTACAAATAAAAGCTTGTTTGTTTGTAACAATAAAAATGAATTGGTTAAGGATGATAAACTTAATTTGATACTTAAAAATAATGAATATAAATAAATATGATGTTGCAATTATTGACTATAACACTGGAAATATAGACTCAGTAATTAAAGCAATAAAATATTTTGATAAAACAGCAATCATAACCAATAACAAAGAAGTCATCAACAACTGTAGAAAAATAATTTTACCAGGGCAAGGCAGTTTTCAATTTGGTATGCAGCAACTTGAAAAACTAGACTTAATTGATTTGATTAAAAAAAAAGTACAAATTGAAAAAATACCAATTCTTGGAATTTGTTTAGGTATGCAATTATTTGCTAACACGGGTTATGAAAAAGGTGAAACTTTAGGCTTAGGATTTATTAAAGGTTCGGTGAAAAAAATGAAGTCTAAGTTAAAACTACCACATATAGGCTGGAATGAGGTTAGTTTTGTTCAAAATGATGATTTATTTAAAAATTTAGACAATGACAAGGATTTCTATTTTGTACATAGTTACTATTTTGATTGCACAAACAAAACAAATATATTTGCTACAACTGATTATGACTTTAAATTTCCATCTATTATTCGTAACAATAATATAGTTGGGTGTCAGTTTCACCCAGAAAAAAGTTTAAAAAATGGCTTTAAACTTTTAAATAATTTTTTACAAATTTAATGCACAAAGTAAGAATTGCACCAACACTACTTTATAAAAATAATCTGGTTAAAGGTAAAAATTTTAAAAGTTGGAGAGTTGTTGGAAATTTATATCAGATGATAAAATTGTATAATCTAAGAGAGGTAGATGAATTGATTTTCTTTGATATAGATGCAAATAAAAATAATTCAATCCAGTTCTCATTAATTGATGAATTTGCTGATGAATGTTTTGTGCCATTAACTATAGGAGGAGGAATAAAATCATTAGATGATATTGAAAATTTATTAAAAGTAGGAGCTGATAAAGTTTGTATAAACTCAAGTGCAATTAAAGATATGAATTTTCTCGAAAAAGCTATTAATAAATATGGAAGTCAATGTGTGATTATATCTATCGATTATAAAGTAAATAAGAATAATCAAAAAGAAATTTTTATTGACTCAGGAAATACACCCACAGGTATATTACTTGAAAATTTTATTGAAAAAATTAATCAAATTGGACCAGGAGAAATCTTAGTAACGTCAATCGATCATGATGGAATTATGAAAGGCTATGATATTGATACAATAAATAAAATTTCTAAATCATCAGATGTACCTATAATAGCCTCTGGTGGCGCTGGCAAATTACATGATTTTTTCGATATAATTGATAAAACTGACATTAAAGCCTTATCTGCAGCTAGTATTTTTCACTTTACAGAAATTACTCCTCTTGATGTAAAGATATATCTTGATCAAAAAGGAATAAAAGTAAGATTGTAATTTTTAATTGAACTAAGAAACTATGACACAAAATTTAATATTAAAAAAATTAAACCTTAAAAATGTTAATATTGATTATTTAAAATGGATGAACGATTATGAGGTTACTAAATTCACTGAGCAAAGATTCAAAAAACATTCATTGTTAGATCTTAAAAATTTTGTGAAAGAAAAAAATAAATCAAAAAATGAATTTCTCTTTGGAATCTTTTTTAAAGAAAATTCTTTTTTAATTCATATAGGAAATATAAAGTTAGGACCTATAAATAAATTTCATAAATCAGCAGAAATTTCCTATATTATAGGAAATAAAAAATTTTGGAAAAAAGGAGCTGGAACTTTATCCGTAAAAAAAATAATACTTTTGGCAAAAAAAAAATTTAAATTAAAAAAATTAATTGCGGGATGTTATGAAAATAATTATGGATCAATTAAAGTATTAAAGAGAAATTTTTTTAAGAAAGAAGCAACCCTGTCATCACAAGTTTTTTTTGAGTCGAAAAGAATAAATAAATTAATCTTTGGTTTAAAAATTTAATATGTGTTTTTAAGCTTGATTGCATCATGTAAATCAAGTGGATTTTTTACCCTTTTTCCAATTAATTTTGAATACATCTCTGGTTTAGTTTCATTTTCTGGTCTACGGATTATGAGATTTTCTTCTTTAATAACCTGATTTTTGAATAATTTTTTATTTACATAAATTCCTTTTCTAAAGAATTTCTTATGTTTTCTCTCATGAGCCGACGGGCTTATTATCTCTTTTCCAGGAAGATATTTTAAGTTTTTTGCATAATCACAGATTATTTTTAAATCTATTGGATCTGCAGATAATGAGTGATCCAGACCAGCCTTGTTTTTATTGAGTGTAAAATGTTTTTCAATTACTAGAGCACCTAAATTTAATGCAAAAATTGACGCCTCAAAATTCTTGCAGTGGTCAGAGTATCCAACAATATGTTTGCCAAATTTTTTTTTTAAAGCTAATATTCTTCTTAAATTAGCTTTACTATATTCACATGGATATAATGAAACACAATGTAATATAGCTATATTCTTGCTATTTATTGTTTTTAATGCTTTAGATATTTCGTTAATATTAGACATTCCAGTAGAAATAATTATAGGCTTTTTTAATTTTGAGATTTCTAACAATAATGGAATATCAGTTATATCTGACGAGGCTACTTTAATTGCACTTAAATTAAGTTTTTTAATAATTTCTAAACTTTCAAAATCAAATGGAGTACAAATAAAATCAATTTTTAACTTTTTAGCTAAATCTCTTAATTTTCTTAAAGAGCGATAATTAAGGCAAACTCTTTTCCAGATACTGGAGAGATTTTCTTTGCTTGAGGTTTTTTTCTGAAAATTTGTTTTCTTTGTATTTTCGACAGCCAATGTATTTGGTTTAAAAACTTGAAATTTTACAGCATCAGCACCGGCTTTTTTTGCCTCTAATATAAGTCTTTTTGCAGTAGAATAATTTCCTTCATGGTTAATACCTAGTTCAGCAATAACATATGGTTTTTTAAGTTTATTAAATACCATTAATATGGACTCCTTCTTAATCTTTTTTCTTTGCTATTTATAAATTTATTAAGTGTTATAATTAATTTTTCGTGTCTTTTTAAATTAAAATTTTCTAACCAATATTTATACATCTTATAAGTCCATTGTCCAAAAAATCCTATTTCTTTTATCATTTGATTATGACTATCTAGTATCCAATTTTTATCATAATAAATATTTCTCATAAAATAATATTCATACATTTCTTTTTTATCTATTTTGAATTTTTTTTTATATTTATTAAAATTAAGAATTATTTTTTCTAAATCTTTTTTATTTTTAGGGTGGATGTTAAAATTATAATTTATGTGAGGATTGTTTAAAGAAGCGTTAATAATTGGAATTCCATAATATGGTATTTCAGAACCTATGGTACCATTAACTGTCAAAATACCATCAATTTTTTTTGGTATAATATCTGGGAAAGTTGTTTTTGCTGGAATAATTGTAAAATTTGGATAATCTTTAACAAAATTTTTAACAACATTTCTTTCATGAGGTTGATAAATATCAAAATTACCACCATAGGGTATATGTGTTTTAATATACCAGTCATAATCAGTTTTTTTAGATAAATTTCCTAAAAATAATAGCCATTGATAGAAATCTGGAAAAAAACTATTACCAAGAGTGTGCGGTGCATCTACAAAATCATGTGTGGCAATAACTAATTTAATTTTTTTTGATTTCTTAATTACGGATTTTGATTTAAATTTATTTTTTTTAAATGGCGACTTTATTGCATAATGGTAATCGGGGCTAAATTTACCACTTAGCCTAGACAAAAACTTTTTTTTAGCAATTACCAAAGCTTTTTTTTTATTTTTTAAAGATATCTTTTTAAATTCCTTTTTATAATTATGGAACTCAGTATATTGAAGTGGAATTGTTCTATCCAACCTTGTCAAATTTTCAGAATTTAAAACAAAAGCATCAATATTTTTATATATTGCAATTCTTAATGGGACTCCAACGCTATAAACGCTTGCTGATCCAATTACTGCCTTAATATTATTACACTTAAACATATCAATCCAAATAACAGAATTTAAGATAAAATCGTAACTAAAGGATAAGAATTTTTTATCACCAACAAAAATAGTTGGTTTAATGTCATAATTTTTTTTTAGATAGCTATCATAGAGCAAGTCTCCCAACAAAATATTATCAATCTTAAAATTTAAAACTTTGTCCCTTGTATTGTTCGTTCTAATAAATTTTGAGTAAATTTTTTTAGCTTTAAAAAGATGTTTTTTTTCAGGCTTAGGAAAGTAAAAATCCTTAACACCGAATGAGTTATAAATTCCAAAATTTTTGAGTTTTAAAATTCGTCCAGTAAAAAATTTAAGTTTTTGAAGGACACTTCTTTTAAGATTATATGTAACAACTGTATAGCTAAAATAACTTTTGATTTTACAATTATATTTCTTTCTTAAACAATAAAGGAGATAAGAAATTCCAATGTGTTCAAAACAAAAATGATTAAAATCAACTAAAATAAGGGATTTTTTATCCTTACTTTCTTCCAATTTATTATCAATAAATAATTTTTTATTATGAGATTTAAATTTTCTAACATAAATAGAATAAGCTATTAAATCTGAAATTTTCTTGAGAATGTTGTTCATTATTTAAAAATGGAAAACTAAATGTTTAATATATTTTTTCAATAGTTAATTCAAACAAAAAAAAAATTAATGTTAAATTTATTTAAAGATGAATGATTTTTGGAAGTTTGCTGTCCTTAAATTTTCCCCTAGTATCAATTATTTTTCTCGACTCTTTCAAAATTTTTTTATAATTAAATTTGCAATGATCAGTGCACAAAATTGTTAAATCGTATTTTTTGTAACTTTTTACTTTTGTACTTTTAAAGTCTTGGTTGTTAATGCTTATATTTTTGACATAAGGATCTATAAAATCTACCTGACAATTTTTAAGACTTATTAATTTTTTTATTATTTTGAGAGAGGGGGACTCTCTGATATCATTAACATCTGCTTTGTAGGTTACTCCTAAAATTAAACATCTTGTTTTTTTATCCCTATCAATATAATTAATTATTTTTTTTATTATCCAATCTGTAACTTGAATATTCATCGTTGCTCCGAGATCAATGAATTTAGTCTGGTAATTATATTTTTTAGCAACCCATTTCATGAATATTGGATCTATTGGGATACAATGGCCCCCAACTCCAGGACCAGGTACAAATTTTTTAAAACCAAAAGGCTTAGTTCCGGCCGACTCAACTACATCATGAATATTAATTTTCATTTTATTTGTTAAAATTTTCATTTCATTAACTAAACCTATATTTACAGCCCTAAAAATATTTTCAAATATTTTACTTGTTTCAGCAACCTTGATTGATTTACATAAATGAAGGTTTTGAAAAAAATTTTTATATAAGTTAAATATTTTTTTTTCACATTTCTTTGTATAACCAGAAATTAGTTTATTAATTTTATTATAAGCTAGTTTTTTTAAAGTATTATTTTTACCAGGGTCAATTCTTTCTGGCGAATATGCTAAAAATAAATTTTTACCAATTTTAAATTTAGAGCTAATTTTTTTCACAAAAATTTCTTCTGTAGCTCCTGGGTATACACTGCTTTCTAAAATTAATGTCTGATTTTTAACTAAATATGGAAATATCATATTTAATGCATTTTTAATATGGGACATATCGGGAATATTTTTTTTAAGAGGAGTGGGTAAGCAAAATATTAAATATTTACAACTAGAAATTTTTTCTAGACTTTTTTTAAAATTAAATATTTTATTTTTATTTAATTTAATTATTTCTTTATTAGAAACATCGGAGATATAGGACTTATTTTTTTTAAGAGCATCAATTTTTTTTTGATCAATATCAAATCCATAAACATTTTGTTTTTTATTAATTAGTAGTAATAATGGCAAGCCAACATACCCAAGGCCAATAAGGCCAACTATTTTTTTTGCTGCTGTTCTCATTTAGTTTAGTCTTTGGAAGCCACCCTGGCAAATTGGCCCATCAAGATATTCATCTATGTTTAAAGTATTTTTTTCAAATTTAGATATTTTATTGAAAATTTCATTTAAATTATCTAAATAATCCTTCAATGTTTTTTCATCATGTTTTACTGATATAAATAATGCATTGCCACATAACATTTTTTTTTTAAGCATCTCTTGAGTTATAAATGTTTTATATTTAAGCCAATTATTTGATTCAATTGTAAAAGTTGATAGCGCTGGAATACCTAGTACATTTATTTTAATATCGTTGCTTTTTGCAATTTCATTCCATTTATTTTGAACTTTTGTTCCTTTCTTAGTTATTAATTCCCAAGATTTTATTTTTTCCATTTGCTTTAAGGTCTCTAGTGCAGCTACCGAACCAATCCTTTCAGTCCAGAAGGTGCTACTCATAAATGTGTCTTGTGCGTAGTCCATTATTTCTTTTTTTCCTATGATTGCCGAAATACTATATCCGTTTCCTAGAGCTTTACCGAACAACGCTATATCTGGCTCTACATTATAAAGCTTGTGTAGCCCCCCAAAAGTTTGTCTGAACCCAGAGGTGCACTCATCAAAAATTAAAACTATCTTTTTTTTATTACATATTGTTTTAATTTTTTCTAAAAACTTATTTTTTGGTTTAAAATTTCTTGAAACTTCCATTTTGATTGCACCAATGTCATGGTTATTTAAAATATGATTAAGTTCTTCTAAATTATTATAAGTAAATGGAAATGCAGTGTCTTGAAGGTTTTTAGGCACTCCTTTTGCTTCTAACCCTCCCATTAAATGCGAGCTTAAATTATTTTTATTTTTTATATTTGCGGACAAATACCAATCATGCCAACCATGATAGCCACAAAATGCAATTTTATCTTTACCTGTTGCTACTCTTGCAATTCTGACTGCCATAGCTGAGGCATCAGCTCCTGTTTTTGCTAACTTAGCCATATCTGCCCAACTATGTAGACTTAATAACTTTTCACATAACTCTACTTCTTCGTAAGAATTAATTGTGCAGCTATTCCCATTCTTTAATGCTTTTATAACTGCATCATCAATTTTTTTATTAGCATATCCCATTATGTTACAGCCGACACCCATTAGTGAAAGGTCTTTATATTTTTTGCCATCTAAATCCCAGACATTAATTCCGCTAGATTTTTTAAAATAAGCTGGCCATTTTTTGGGATGATACAGTTCTGGACGTTTAGATAAAAACATATTTCCACCAGGTATAATTTTTTTTGCCCTTTTCCATAGTTTTTTTGAAACAGTCATATTTGCACCTTCATTTCTTTTGATGTGGATATTTGTTAATGTAATTTTTTTTTTCTTAATTGATGATACTATTTTTTTCCATCCAAAGTAAATATTTAGATTAAAATAATTAAATATTTTTTTTAGACTATCAAAATCTTCAATTTCATCTAAGGTTAATCTAATATTTGATAAATCCTCTTTATAAACAATATTAAATTTTTTATTCTTATTAAAATTTCTTATAAATGGTGTAACGTGTTCTTTGTCATATTTTTTTTTTGCATTTGCATTAGCATGCTTTAAGCTTTTAAAATTAAAAATTTCAATATCAAGACCATCAGGATATGTCACGGGCTCCTGATTACTTAGATAATCAACATTTGTTTTATAAAATTTTTTTAAAAATTTGTCGATGAGATCTGGGTCAGCTATTATTCCGTCAGCTGTTATTCTAACAATTGTGTCAGCTTTAAATTTTAATGCAGCTTCATAATATCTATTTAAAACATTTTTTTCATTTCCAATAAAATAATTAATTTTTTTTTTTTTTAAAAAATTTATAAGATTTGTGCTTCTTTTTGTTGTGGCAATTATAACATCATCTAATTCTTTTGATTTTTTTAATCTTTTGTATAAAATTTCGATAACAGGAATGCCATTAATTTTGTACATTACTTTTCCAGGCAAACGTAAAGAGTTTAATCTTGCTTGAATTATTGCGACATTCTTCATCACCATTTTGCTGGATTTATAAGATTAATCTCTTTGCTTGCATCTATAGATTTTTTTGGAATATCAATATAACCACCTGAATTGATTAAATTTTTAAATTGTTTGGCACTATCAATACCAACAATAACTCTGTCAATATAACTGTTAGACAATGCATACTTCAAACAAATTTCATATTTTGACTTTTTCGTTTTTTGACAAAGCATTTCCCACTTGTCAAAAAATTTTTTGAATTTGAAAAATTTTTGAGGAATATCTTTTTTTTTCATTAAAAGTAGTCCTTGTAAAAAGGTAGTTCTTGTATGAATTTCCACATTTTGATCCTTCAATTCTTTTAAAATATCTGATTTTAATAATCTTTGATCAAATATATTGAAAGGCAATAGCACTAAGTCTATTTTGTATTTTGAAATAATTTTTTTTAATTCTTTTACCGTGTAAATTGATACACCAATTTTTTTTATAAAGCCTTTCTCTTTAGCATATAATAAACCTTTATAAATATGATCGCCTTTCTCATCTAAAAGAAATTTAGTATTATGTACGTGCATTCCATAAATTTTTTTTATATTTAATTTTTTTAAAGATGACTTTAAACTATTTAATACCCACTTAAATCTATCTTTAGGAGGATTTGTGACTGGCAACTTTGACACTAAATTAAATTTTGAAAATCCAAGTTCCCCTAATCTTTTTTCCGAGTCCCCATAAACATTAGCAGTATCAATAATTTTAATTCCACTTTTTATAGCTAATTTTTTTATCAGTTTAATTTCTTTAGACGCTAATTTTCCAGTTTTATTAGCTACTCCATAATTTTGACCAAACTGCAACGTGCCTATTCCTATTTTTTGAATAAAAGAACTATCTTTTAATAATTTTTTATTTTTAACTAAACTAATAAGACCTTCTTTTAATTCAATCTCAGGATTATAATTAGTATCATTTTTAATTTTTTCTATACTGGGAATTCTTTTTTGAATTTCTCTCTCTTTTTTTCTATCACTTTGTGCGTAAGTTATTTTATTTATAGCAATTTTTTTTTTAAAGATAGATGAAACTAGTTTGGCTAAATTTTGCATACTAATTGGTTCAGAATTATTACCCACATTATATACACAATTTTTTTTTCCATTTTTAATTATTTCAATAACTCCATCTGTCGCATCAGACACATGACAAAATGATCTAATTTGATTACCATTACCGTAAACTTTTAAAGTTTTATTATTTGATGCAGTTTCAATAAATTTTGCAATAACAAAATTATTTTTTTGACCAGGCCCGTAAACATTAAAAAATCTAATTATATTATAATTAATTTTGTGTTTTTGAGAATAGCCCTTTACATATGCCTCTGCCGCACTTTTACTAATAGCATAAACTGATTTATTTTTAGTTTCAAAATTTTCATAAATTGGAAATTTTTTTTGATCACCATAGATTTCTGAGGAAGATGTAAATATAAAGTGTTTTACGTTGTTTTTTCTTGCTGCTTCGAGCACATATTTTGTGCCTAAAATATTGACATCAAGACAATCTATAAAATTTTGATCGGTATTTCTAACACCCATAGAAGCAGCTAAATGAATTACCATTTGCACATTTTTTGTTGCTGTATTAAGTTTTTTAGTATCCATCACCGAAGATTTAAAAAATTTCAAATTTTTATGCTTTATATTTATTGAATTTTTGGTGTCTAAACAGTTAATCCTGTATCCACTCAAAAGAAGTTTTTTGATAAGTATAGAACCTACAAATCCCGATCCACCTGTGACTAATATTTTCATAAATCTAGATATATTCATAGGCTGATAATATAATTTTGATTTTAAATAAAGCTTTATTTTGTTATTAAATAATTAGTATAAATGATCAATTCTCGCTATAATTCTATTTCTAAAATAATTTAAGTATTTTAAAGGTTATTTTTAATGTTCAGCATCTTAAAAGATTTAATAAATCCATTTAATTGGATTAAACTTATAAAAAACCCAAGAAAAATTAAAGTTTTGTATGTAAGGTTATTTTCTTATCCAGGCATTAATTTTAAGAATATAAGATTAAAAATATTTAGAAATTTATATAAAAGATTCTCCATTGAATTTTTGAATTTTATTGCAAAAAAAAATAAAAATTTAAATTATTTTTTTTATGATAATGCTAATAAACAAAATTTTAATGATATTAAAATCAAAGATATTACTTTTCAATTAGATGATAATAAAAATATTACAGATACTGCTTTTGAAAATTTTCAAAGGCATGGCATAATTGTTATTGAAAATGTAATTTCAGAAAGAGAAAGAGAAAAAATTATTAAGGTTTTTAATAATTTTTCAAAAAATAAAAAAATTATAAATTTAACTAAAGATCAAAAATCAATTGATGTTAATGCTACTCTTTTCAATTCAAGTATAGAAAATTTTGAAGAATTGTTTCTCATTAATAGTAAAATCACAAAAAAAGTGTTTGGAAAAGAAGTTTTGGCCCAGGGTCAGTTTTTCATATATAAGACAAAAAAATTACCCGAAAGTATTCATCCTGGTGATAACAACTTACATATGGACAGATACCTTCCAAACTTGAAATTAATATATTTCCCTTTTGATGTTGAGGAAAACTTGTCACCATATAGGTATGCTTTAGGGTCTCACAAAATTAATAATTCCTACAAGGATTTTTTTTTAAATAATGACGACTGTGTTTTTGATGATAGAAATAAAAAATCTGAAAATTTTACTAAAAATACAATCAAAGCTACTGTTAAGAAGAATTCTTTAGCTTTAACCTGCACCAATGGATTTCATGGAAGATCTCCTTTTGAAAAACATGGGGAACGCCTAACTTTATTCATGACGTATCCTAATTTTGACTTAATTGATTTATTCAATTATTTAAAAATAAATAGAAAAAATAGTAATTAATTTAAATCATAAGTTTTTTTATAAAGTAGAAAAATAAAAGAATTGGTAAATACTTTTTTATAACTTTTTTGAGATAAAGAATTTTGAATAAAGTTACTTATTAACAATGATAGTTTTGGGTTTTTAACTTTTTATATATTTAAAAAAAATCTTTTTTTACTCGTTTTTAAAAAAACATTCTTATTTTGTAACAAGATATAAGGCAGATTTACAAACTATACTTTGTACAGGAAGTTTAGATAAACCAATAAATTATTTTAAAAGCATTAAACCTTCAGAACTGGTTTAAAATGAAAAATAATTTTTTTTTCATTTACAATCTTATTAAATATGTTGAAATGGTTAGATCTTCATTATAGATAATATACACTTATGAGCAAATTAATACCTTATGGTCAATTTTTTATTGATAAAAAAGATATTATTGAAGTAAATAAATCACTTAGAGGTAAATTTATAACATCTGGACCATATGTTAAAAAACTTGAGGAATTAGTTAAAAAAAAGTTAAACGTTTCACATTGTATATCATGTAGTAGCGGTACTGCAGCGCTTCATCTAGCTTTTTTATCTCTAGATTTAAAGAAAGATGATGTGATTATAATGCCTATAATTAATTTTATTGCATCTACCAATGTTCTTAATTTAATGAATAGGAAGATATTCTTTGCGGACGTAGATGAATTTACAGGTCAGATAACACCTGAAACTATCAAAGAATGCATCAAAAAAAATAAACTTAAAAAAATTAAAGTAATTTTAACAATGTATCTAGGTGGGTCACCAGATAATGTCTTAGAATTTTATAAACTAAAAAAAAAATATAAATGTTATATAATTGAAGATGCATGCCATGCATTAGGTGCAAGTTATAAAAACAAGAATAATATTAATTATATTGGATCCTGCAAACATAGCGACATATGTACTTTTTCATTACATCCATTAAAATCTATCACAAGTGGTGAGGGAGGCTTAATTACAACTAACAATAAACATTTGAGTGAGAAAATAAAACTATTAAGATCTCATGGATTTACTAAAAAAAATCATTGGAAGTTTAATTTAAATATGCCTGGATTAAATTATAGATTAAGTGATATTAATTGTGCTTTAGCATATTCACAATTACACAAACTAAAACTTTTTATAAAAAAAAGAGAACAAGTAGCAAAAAAATATAATATTTATTTTAAAAAAAATCCAGAAACTTTTTTTGTGAGAAAACTAGAAAAAAAAATTAATTCAGCTTGGCATTTATTCTTATTAAAAATTAACTTTAGATATTTAAAATCGGATGTCAATTCATTGATAAAACATTTAAAAAAAAAGAAAATTATTGTTCAACAGCATTATACGCCAATCTATAATTTTGATTATTACAATAATATTAAGAAAAAAAATTTTCTAAATGCACAAAAATATTATGAAACAACAATAAGTTTGCCAATATTTTATAAGCTAAATAATAAGAACTTAAAACGAATATTTAATGAAATTAAAATATTTTTATTAAAAAAAACCAAAATTTAAATGAATTTAAGATGAATAATTTACCCTTGATAACTATTATCACAGTTGTTCTTAACGATGTTAAAAACATTGAAAAAACTATCCTTAGTGTTTTGAATCAAAATTATAAAAATATTCAATATATTATAATTGATGGCAACTCTGATGATGGCACAATAAAGGTAATTAAAAAATATAATGATAAAATTGATATTTTTAAATCAGAAAATGACAGAGGAATTTATGATGCTTTTAATAAAGGATTAGAGTTAGCTAGTGGAGATTTAATTGGCTTTGTAAACTCAGGCGATACATTAACGCTCAACTCACTCGAATTTTTAATTAAATATTATAAAAAATATAAAAATGTAGATTTTTTCTTTGGAGCAGTGCAAAAACATTGGGCAATTTTACACGGATATAAAAAATGGAAAATCCACTTTACTTGGGGTTTTTATTCTAGTCATTCAACAGGGTTTTTTATAAAAAAAGAAGCGGCAAAAATAATAGGTAAGTACAATCTTAAATACAAATATTCTTCTGATTATGATTACTTTTATCGAATGATTATTAAACATAAGTTAAATGGTGTAGCTACAAAAAAAAATGAAATTTTTGGAATATTTCAAAGGGGTGGATTTTCAAGTAGAGTAAATTTTTTTGACCACTTTGTAGAGTGTGCAAGAATTAGACTTGATAATAATCAAAATAAAATTATGGTTTTAATCACAATCATAATTAAGTATTTATATAATCTTAAAAGATTATAATCAAAATTAAAGATATAGTAAAAATCAATAAGACTTATAAATAAATATGGTAAAAAATATAAAAAAATATAATTTATTTTAAGAAAATTTATTATTTAAAATTAATTATGAATCTTAAAACTATTACCAAAAAAATCAGCAGAATAAATTATATTTTAAGATCTAAAAAAATATCTTCGGCTTTAAAAAAAATTATAGAAAAACCCATTATAGGGATAGTAGATATAGGAGCGGGACATAGATATTTACCAATTCTTCTAAACTTTGATGGAGTTGCCAAAATTGCAATGGTTGACCCAAATAAAAGTTTAGATTGGTCTTTTAATAATTTTAAGAAAATTATTAAACATCCTGAGAATTTGCATAAATTTAAATTCGGAATAAGTAATAAAACTTCAAAAAAAAAATATTATGTTTTAAATACAATGACTGGTTCTACTTTTGTAAATGTTTATAAAACAGCAAAAAAAAATAAAGAAAAATTGGGGCAAGTATATTTTGGGAATAAAAGTACTTCAATACAACAAGTTTATTCCTTCAAAGATTTTATTAAGAAATTTTTTAAATTTGAAATTGATATTGTAAAAATTGATGTAGAAGGATTAGAGGATAAGATCATTCCATCTGTAGTTAAAAACTCTTCACCGCTATTAATTGAAGTAGAAACAAACTTAAATAGCGATATTTATCCTAATAGTTTTGATAAAATAAATACTATCTTAAAACAAAAAAATTATAAAATGCTTACTGGATTTCCAGTTTATAAAAACACTAAAAATTTAACTTCGAAAAATTTATCTTTTGGTTTAGGCAATTATGACAATCCAATATTAAGATCACCATTAGAACAATTTGAATGTATATATGTTAAAGATAAAAATATTTATAATGTAAAAGAAATTTCTATATTATTAGGATATGGCCTTTTACATGAGGTTGAAAAAATAATTAAACTATCAAAATTAAAAGTTATTAAATCAAAAAAGAATTTAATCCAAGATTTTATGAATAAATTTTTTTAAAAAAAATTAATATAGCTTATTTAAAAATAAGAGCTATAGATTTTTGGTCCTCAAGTAATAAAAAAATTGTTTCAAATTTTGAAGAATACTTCATATCTCTAATTCTATCTCCTATATGATATTGATTTTTTTTTATTAACTTTTCTTTTTTTAAATCATATTGCCATCTATAAATCGACTCCCCTTGGTTAGCACCAGAGCCACTTAAGCAGGCATTTAAAAGGTTGTACTTTTTCCATTTAACATTGAAACTATTGTTTACTTTAGTAATTTCTGAGATACCACAATTAGTAGGCCACCAATATGTGAGTGGTTCTGTAAATCCGTTCTTTTTATGATTTCTTGTTATATTTAAACCCTCAATTCTAGCACCATAAGATGCAACTGGCCATCCATAGTGATTTCCTTTCTTAATCAAATTAATTTCATCGCCCCCTGTTGGGCCATGTTCTGTTTCAAAGATTAGATCTTCGTCACTATCATAAAAAAGTCCCTGAGGGTTTCTGTGACCATAAGAAAAAATTTCATATTTTTTTTCATTTAAAATAATTATTTTACCAATTATTGAATCTGGTGAATTCACTCTTTTAGCGAATGTTTTGTAATCATCCATAAGTGCATGATCCGGAACAGTTAGTAAAAAATTGTTATCAGTATATTTTACAATTCTTCCTCCAGTGTGAGAAAAATATCCCCTAACATCCATAATTAATTCATTAGAATCAAAAAATTTTTCGAATTTAATTTCATTTTTAGTTAAATTCAAATTACCTTTTAAAACGATGGGTGAAGCGGAGTATTCATCTTCCTTTAATTTGTTACGACCAGTAATAACTACATATAAATTTTTATTATGAACTAGTATATCTCTTATTAATATACTTCGGTATGAAAGCCCATCATCAAAGTCAAATTTGAAATCAAAATTTGTTTGTTCAATTTTATTTAAATTAAATTTACCTTTTTTAATTTCACTAATTTTGTTTGAAAAATAAAAATTTCCATCGTGCGATGCAAATATAATTTTATCTTCAAATATATCGATATATCCAATTGGTCTGTAAGAGTATTCATCACTATAAACCAAACCATTTTCTCCTAGTGGAATTTTTATAAAATTATACTCATCTTTTTCAAAAAAAATCTTTCCTTGGTTTTGCTTTTTAATTATATCTAGATTTTTTTTAGCAACGTTATTTTTAGTGTATTCCCAGCTATACTTAAAATATTTGGAGTAAAATTTGTAAAAATTTAAACTTACAAATATTGATATTGATATTAATATTATTAATGTTGAAATAATAAATATTTTTAGTTTAAGAGATTTTACCATATGTTTTAATTTAATAATCTAGTTTTTAAATAATTAAAATTCATATACACTATAATAAATTAATTACATGTAATATTCGTTTGATATAGTTTCTATCTTAAAAAAATATGAAAAAGTATTTAAAAAGTAAAATTAAGAATATTTTAAATTTTTATGGTTGGAAGCTATCAAAAATTCATAAAAATAAAAGTTATACGAACCAAAAACCAAATATAGAGCTATTAAAAGCCATGCATGCAGCGAAAGGAATTTTTCATATGGGTGCACATAGAGGTTCAGAGGCAGCAGTTTATGACTGGCTTAATAAGAAAACGTTATGGATAGAGGCTAATCCAAAAATATATGCTGATCTAAAGATTAATATTTCATCTTTTATTAATCAAAGTGCATTTAGTATTCTTTTATATGAATTTGATAACAAAGAACTTTCATTCAACATTTCAAATAATGATGCTGCTTCTTCATCCATTTATAGTTTTGGATCTGAAAGCCAAAATGGAAATCTCAAAATGGTAAATTCTATCAAATTAATTTCAAAAAAAGTTGATACCTTTTTTTTAGAGGAATCGATTAAAGCAGAGGAATATGATTTTTGGGTTATGGATATCCAGGGCGCTGAACTTTCAGCTTTAAAGGGTGCTAAAAATTCTCTTGAGAAATGTAATTTCATTTATGTAGAAATTAGTAAGAATGAGTATTATAAAGGGGCAGCACAATGGAATGAGCTTAAAAACTTTTTAAAAGAATTTAATTTTGAAAATTTATGGGAGCCAGCCAGCTCACATACTGATGTTTTGTTTAAAAAAAGAGTTACTTGATGTTTTTAAATTATATAAGCCTTAATTCAAAGATAGAAAATGAAGCAAAAAAAATTAAAAAATTTTTGACAATAAAAAAATTCTCAAGTTTTTTATATTTCATTTCATAAAACAAATTGATTGGTATAAAAAAAATAAGATTAATAAAATTTCATAAATAATATGTTCAAAGTTTTAAAAAAAAATATCCGTACAAAAATTTATAATAAAAGATCAAAAATTGATAAAAAAATAAAAAAAAATAAAATTATAAGAAGTGATGATTTAACCTCTTATATTAAAAAATTTGGAAATAAAAACCCAAATAAAATTTTTTACGTGATTCAAAGATCTGTAGGCGGCGGGATGTTTTCTAATCTAAATTATGTAATTCATCACATGAAAATAGCTCTGGATTTAAAATATATTCCTATAATTGATATGCAAAATTTCCCCACAAAATACAATGAAAATAAAAAAATTAGAAATTCTTTTAATGCATGGGATTATTATTTTGAGCCTATAAATAAATATAAATTAAAGGATGTTTATAAAAGCAAATTTGTAATAATTTGTGACAGTAAAACAAAAAACAAACCAGAGTTTGACTCCTTTGAAAATCTAAATAATGAACACTATTTAGTATTTAAAAAATATATAAAATTTAGAAAATATTTAGTTGATAAATCAAACGATTTTATAAAAAAAAGTTTTTATAATAAGAAAGTTTTAGGAGTTCATTTTAGAGGAACAGATATGAAAACACAGGAACGACACCCGTTTCCTGCTACTTATCAACAAATCATTAATAATATTAATTATCAAATTAAAAATTATAAATATGATAAAATTTTTTTAGTTACAGAAGAAAAAAATTATTTAGATAAATTAAAAAAGTATTATTCAAAAAATTTATTGTGTTATAATAATTCTTTTAGATCAAATAAACCAAATATATTTGAACAAAATACAAGAAATAATCATAGATATCTTATTGGAATGGAAAATATATTAGACATGCTGATCCTTTCAAATACTTCAAAAATAATTTGTACAAATTCTCATTTGCCAGATGCTTCTAAGTTTGTAAAGAGACAAAATAAGATTAAATTAATTAAGATTGAAAATGGCAATAATTCTAAAAACTTAGTTATAGCTCAATTTCTTTGGTATATAAAAAAATTATTACCCTATTCATTAGGTGGATTTAAAAAATTTTAAACTTAAGTTTTTATATATAAATCATTTTTGAAGTAAATAATTTTACCTCTTCCAAAATGAACGTTTAACATCAATCTTGATTTTCCCGTTGGATGTTCGCCTTTATGAAGTCCATAACTATCTACAAAAAACATCGATCCTTTTTTCCCAACAAATTTTTTATTTTTACTGTATTTTTGCGCAATATTTTTATCAGAATACAGTCTGCATAATTTAGTAGAAAATTCTTTTTTTTTATGAGTTCCAGGAACAAATATATGTGGACCACCGTCCTCATTAACATCATTCAAATATAAATAAAGCTTAAGAAATTTTGTAAAATCATTATCCCAGTGATAATATTGTGCATTTTCATATTTGTCTTTTTCTGAGATTTCCAGTGGGGTTGAAATAAGTAATGTTGCATTAATAGAAATTTTATTTGTATTTAAATAATTTTTAGCTACCGCTAGTATCTCATCTGATAAAATAAAATTGGATAATGGAGATTTATTATTCAAATTAATTACAGTGCTTATTCTACTAATTCCCCTATTCCTTAATCTATTAAAATATTCTGAATCTGTTTCTCCAGTAGATTTTATAATTTCATGTTGATCCATGCCATTTTTAAGTTTTTTTAAATCAAAGTCTTTTGCTAAAAATGCACCCTCTTTAATCTGATTATTTAATTCTGATCCAATATTAAATATTTTAGAATGTCCAAGTTCATTTAGGTCTTCAATAATATTTTTAACCTTATAATTGTCATCAATAATAAATTGTTTCTCAACTTCATTAACTGGGTTTGTTGACTTAATTCTGTTTCTAATAGATTCAAAGGAATAAAAAAATCTAATAATAAAAATTTTTACAACAACAAAAGAATTATTTAATTTAACCAAATTAAAATATTTGCACACTTTGAGTGTATCTCTGAAGGCGTCTAATAAAATTTTTAAGAAAAAAATAGCTATTTTCATACAATTATTTATTACTTTAAAATATTTTTTATCTGAATTTATAAATTTTATTATCACTATACCACTTTAAAGTCTTTACAAATGCTGAATTAAAATTTGAAAATTTTTTAAAAGATGTAAAGTTTTTAATTTTGTAATTATTTCCGTGGGTTTTTAAAATATCCGCCTTATGTTGTTTTATAAGTTTAATTTTTAAATTATACTTTTTTTTAAAGTCTTTAACTATATTGAGAATATTTTTAGGTTTGTTTGAACATATATTAAATATTAAATGTTTATTATTTTTTTTTTTAATAATGCGATTTATTATTTTTACCACATCACCAATATAAGTAAAATCTCTTAGATGATTACCATAATTATTTATATTAAGTGTTTTTTTTAGTTTATAAGCATTGAACAATTTAAAGATAAACATGTCTGGTCTGCCCCATTCTCCAAAAATTGTAAAAAATCTTAGTCCAATAAAATTAATATTTGAAATTTTTTGATATAAATCAGCAATATCTTCATTCAGTTTCTTGGTCACAGCATAAATATTTTTTTGAGATAGCACTTCATTTTCTCGTAAAGGAAATTTTTTATTTTCACCATAAACAGAGCTTGAAGAAGCATAAATTATTTTTTTTATATTATTTTTTTTAGCAGCCAAAACTATATTTAAAAATCCAAATAAATTTGTATTAGTATACTTATCGGGATTTTTAAATGAATATCTTACACCTGCTTGAGCTGCCAGATGTAATATTAAGTCAATTTTTTTTTTTTTAAAAAAATTAAATATTTTTTTTTTATTTGTGATGTCGATTTTTTTAAAATGAAAATTTTTCCCCGAAGTTAAAACTTTTATTCTAGCCTTTTTTAAATTTGGTGAATAAAAGTTATCAAAATTATCGATCCCATATACGATATTGTTTTTTGTTAAAAAGTTTGCACAATTAAAACCAATAAATCCAGCCACGCCAGTAATTAAAATATTCATTTATTTAATTATATGTTATTAATTTTATTTAAAGAAATTGTTTTTTCTGTTGCAATTATGTAATCGTTAACTTTTTTTGAGTTCATAATTTTTATACATCTTTCCATGTATTTGTGTTCCCATCGCCAGTCTCTTTTAATATTTATATTTTTTAAAAAAAGCTTTTTCATTTTTTTTTTCTTTATTCCATTAATGGTTCTAGCTATTTTTTTAAAGGAAAATTTATTTGTTTTAAGAGGCGATTCATGGTTAAAAAAAATAATTGAAAAAACTGGTAAATTAAACATTTTTCTGTAAGATTTTACAATTTCAAGGCCTATTAATTTTGCTAAGCCATAAGGGCTGACTGGTTTTTTTAAATTTATTTCACTATTTTTTTTTTTAGAATCGTAGTTTCCAAAAATTTCACTAGAACTACTAAATAAAAATTTTGATTTTTTACCATTCTGATTTTTTATAAATTCTAAAATGGTTTGAACTGGTTTTACATGGCTTTCAATTGCTTCATATTCTTGATCAAATGAAGCTTTAACATTTGGTCGTTCACCTAAAAAATAAATCTCATTAAATTTTTTTTTTAAAATTTCATTTATTTGAACTTTACTATAATTTTTAATAATTTTTATTTTTAAATTTTTTAGTATTTTTAACTTAACAAGATTCTTGAAATTTTTGTTTCTACATATTCCATGTATTTTGTAATTTTTTGATAAAAGTAAATTAGCAAGATAGGCGCCATCTCGACTTGTTATTCCTATAATTAATGCCTTTTTTTTCAAAATATAAATTTTTATGGGTTTATTTTAAATTAAATAAAATTTTATATCCTCTCAAACAACGCTTCGCAATAGTCTTAAAAAAATTATATAAAAAATCTTATTTTATCCTATAAAACTTTAGTTAAAAATAAGATCTTTCAAAGAATGGAATGGGTTATTTATATGTTTGGATTCACGACTTATATTAATTTTATTATAGAATTAGTTTATTATTTTTTTTACAAGTAAAAGATATTTTTTACAGTTATTTTCAAAATCAAATCGGTATAAGCTTTTAAAACCTAAATTAATTTTTTTTTTATAAATGTTTCTGTTTTTTTTGTATAAATAGATTTTTTTTGCTAACTCTTCATGATTTTTCATTTTAAATAAAAACCCATATTTTTCATTATTTAATATTTCTTTTGGCCCAGTGGGACAATTAGATGAAATAACAAATTTTTTTAAAAACATTGCCTCTAATATAACATTAGGCAAACCTTCATATAAAGATGTTAATATAAATAAATCAGCTTTTTTTAAAAATTTATAAGGATTGTCTTGATATTTAATAATTTTTACAATTTTATTCAATTTATTTTTTCTTATATATTCCTTAATTAAGGATTTGTTAGGACCATAGCCAATAATTAAAAGTTTAGAATTAATTTTTGTATTTATTATTTTAAATCCTTTTAGTAAAGTTAAGTGATCTTTTTGATCAGTGAATCTAGAAATATTAATAATTTTTAAATCATTTTTTGAGCTAAAAAAATCTAATTTAAATTTTGAATTACTTTTTTTTAAAATTTCTTTTTTGTTTAAAGGATTGTATATTACGTTAGAAGATATATTAAATTTTTTTTTTAATTCATTTTTAAAATGATAACTATTTACAATTATAAATTTTGGGTATTTTAATAAAATTTTAAATATAGTGTTTTTAATATAGCTTTTTGACCAACCACTTGGAGAAGAATTGGATCTAACAATTAGTTTAAAATCTAAAATTATTGATAAAATTATGCAATAAATGTTGGCCTGGAAAGCAAAAACAGATATTCTTGGTTTTTTAAGTGCTTCTTGAAATAGTATTTTTAAGCAAACATAATATTTATAATATTTATTTGCATTTTTTTTATAGTTTTTTCCAGCGTTTATAATATTTATATTTTTATTAAATTTAGTGTTAAATTTTCTTCCATAAGTAATCAATAAAATATTTTTTATATATTTTGATAAATAATTTGAGATAAGAACTAAATTTTTTTCAACACCACCACCATCCATTGATGGCATAAATAAAATTAATTTTTTTTGAGGTTTTTCCATATCAATCTAATGAAATTTTTTAGTGATTTTTCTCTAGTTTGAATTTTAATGTTGAGACACCATTTTGGACTCCAAATTCTAACATCTTTGGTTGTTTAAAGTTTGATATTAATGGAAACAAAAAATTGCCCAATTTATAGGTATATTCACTCATAAGAAATTAGCTAATTAATTTATTAGTAATAATATAATTTTTAAGATTGCGGTATACTATTAATAAAGTGTTATAAAAAGATAAAATTACACAAAAAGTTATAAAAATTGAATTTAGAAAAAAAAATCTTTTATTGGTCACCGTTTTTAGTTCCGATTGCAACTCCAAAAGCCGTGATAAATTCAGCTTACGCTTTGCAAAAATACTCAAATAAATATTCATGTTCAATTATCAATTTTTTTGGTGAGTTTAATGTTTATAAAAATGATATTGAAGAAAAAAAAATTACACTTAAAAATTATTTTTTTTCTAAAATATATAAATTTTTGCCATATAATGGTAAAATTAAAAGCAGATTTTCATATATTATAATTTTTATTTTATCTTTTTTTCCTCTTAAAAGAATTCTTTCAAAAGAAAAACCAGATTATTTGATTGTACAACTTATTACTTCATTGCCAATGATGTTGTTATTATTATTTAAATTTAAAACAAAGTTTGTTCTTAGAATTTCAGGACTACCAAAATTAAATATTTTTAGAAAGTTGTTATGGAAAGTTGTATTAAAAAAATTTAATTTAGTTACTTGCCCAACAACAACAACTTATGGATATATTAAAAGTTTGAATATTATAGAGCCCGAAAAATTAAAATTATTATATGACCCTGTTGTAGAACTTAGAAGAACTAAAAAAAAAATCTATAATAAAAATAACTTTAATTTTAATAATTATTTTCTAGCAGCTGGTAGGTTAACTAAACAAAAAAACTTTCTTTTCTTGTGTAAGGCATTTCAACAAGTTGTAACTAGATACCCAAATTATAAATTAGTGATTGCAGGAGAAGGTGAGGATAAAAAAAAATTAGAAAATTACATTATTAATAATGGCTTAAAAAAAAATATTTTTTTAATTAATTATGTTGATAATATTTTCCCATTAATGAGAGATGCAGAAGCTTTTATACTCTCTTCTTTATGGGAGGATCCTGGTTTTGTAATAATTGAAGCGGCATTTTGTAGAACAGGAGTATTTTCAAGTGACTGCCCAACAGGACCAAAAGAAATTATTAAAAATAATTTTAATGGATTTTTATTTAAATCAAATGATATTAAGAGTTTTTTGGACAATTTTGAAGTATTAATACAAAAAAAAAATAATAAAGAAATTTTATTAAATAATTTGAAATACATAAAAAGATTTACTTTGTTTAATCATTATACAAAATTTAATCAACTATTAAATTATGAAAATATTTAAAAAGAGGAATTTTTTTTTTTATTTATTTATATAATTTTATAAAGTTATGAAAAGTTTAATTTCAATTATAATACCATATTATAAAAAAAAAAAATTTTTTAAAAAAACTATTAATTCAGTAATAAATCAATCCTATAAAAATTTTGAAGTTATTTTGATTTATGACGATGTTAATAAACTAGATTTGAAATTTATAAACTTTACTCTTAAAAAAATTAAAAATAAAAAGATTGTAATTAATAAGAAAAATTTAGGTGCAGGAATGTCAAGAAACATAGGAATAAAAAATTCAAAAGGTAAATTTATAGCTTTTTTAGATTCAGATGATGTTTGGCACAAAAATAAGCTTAAAAAACAAATTAATTTTATGAAAAAAAATAAGACTGATTTTTCATTTAGTGACTATTTGATTATTAATAAAAATGAAGAAGTTTTAAAAAAAATTAAAGCACCAAAAAAAATTACTTTTAATAATCTTTCGTATGCGTGTGATATCGGTCTTTCTTCTGTTATGATAAAATCTAAATTATTAAAAATTAATAAATTTTCAAAGCTAAAAACTAAAGAAGATTATTTATTATGGTTAAAGCTATCAAAAAAAAACGTTAAAATGTTAGGAATTAATGAAACTTTAATGTCTTGGAGAAAAACAGAAAATTCTTTATCAAGCTCCACAATACAAAAAGTTAAAGATGCTTTTATTGTTTATAATAAATATATGGAATTTAACCCATTAAAATCTATATATCTTGTTTTTATTCTAAGTTTTAATGCTTTTAAAAAAAGGTATCTATGATTTTATTAAACGAATTATTATTCTTTGCTATTTTTACTATTATATTTAGCTACTTTTGTATTTTTTATTTTAAAAAAAAAAAAATTCTTTTGGATAAAGTTAATTTTTCTGGACATAAGAAATTGTTAATACCAAATTTGAACTCTCCGCCGCTGTGTGGTGGTGTAATAATTTTTGTTTGTTCATTAATCTTTTTTAATGAGTTATCCTTGTTAAAAATTTTCAGTTTTGCTATTTTAGTTGTGGGTATTTTGTCTGACGCAAATAAGATTAACTCACCCAAGACAAGAATTTTATTACAATTTTTAATAATTTCATTTTATATTTTTTTGGTAGATTTAAATATTAAAGATCTAAGAGTTGAATATTTAAATAATTTATTGTCAATAAAATATATTTCTATTATCTTTACTGCTTTCTGTTTTCTAATTTTAATTAATGGGACCAATTTTTTAGATGGATTAAATACACTAGTTGTTGGATATTATATATTGGTACTAAGTATTCTAATATTAGTTTCGTTTAAATTTGATTTAATTTTAAACCAAAATATATTTTTTTTACTTATAATTTTAATTGTAATTTATTTTTTGAATTTTTTTGAAAAAATTTATTTAGGAGATTCAGGCTCATATCTGCTATCTTTTTTCGTAGCCTTCTTTGTATTGGACTTTAGTTATAATAATTCTTTAGTATCACCATATTTTATATGTCTTCTTTTATGGTACCCAGCGTTTGAAAATTTATTTTCTATATTAAGAAGGAGTTCTTTTAAAGAAAGAGTTTATATGGCGGATCAACTGCATTTGCATCAATTAATTTACAAATACTTTGTAAAAAAAAATTTTTTTAATAAAAAATTTGTAAATAGTTTATCTGCAAACATTATTAATATATTTAATTTTTGTGTATTTATTTTATTTTATAATAATTTATTAAAAACTAAAATTTTGGTTTTAATTGTTATATTTAATCTAATAGTCTATTTAACAACATATTTTTTAATCAAAAAAAAACTTAATCATCTTAAATAATATCTTAATACCATCTATAAACTCTCTTCTAATGCCTAAAATAGACAATCAGCATTCTTTTAGCTGATATTAATAAGGTTAATTTAGAATAATTTATAATTCTTTGATTGCTTTAATATTAAATTATATTATTTGTATGTTTATATAGCATAAGTAAAATAAACATTTTTATGAAAAAATTTTAATACATAATGAATTAAAAAAGATATTTTTAAAGAGATATCATTAATGAAGATTTCAATATTAATTTCTAATTATAATAAAGAAAAATATATTGAAGAATGTATATTATCTTCATTAAATCAGGATTATAAAAATTTAGAAATTATAGTATTTGATAATAATTCAACAGATAATTCATTAAAAATAATTAATAAATTTTCAGAAAAAATATTAATTAAAAAGAAAAATCGCATAAGTGAATTTGCTTCATTCAACCAAATTGATCTCATAATTGAGGCTTTTAAAATATCAACAGGAGATATAATTTGTTTACTAGATGGAGATGATTTTTTTTTACCAAATAAAATTTCGACAATAAAACGTTATTTTTCTGATAATCCCAAAATGGATATAATTTTTGATATACCAAGGGTTCTAATTAATAATAAAATTTTACCGCTGACATTAAGAAAAAAGATATTTAATAATATCTGGCCATCTACAGTGCCAACAAGCGGCATAAGTTTTAGAAGAAATTTTTTTGATTTGTGTTTAAAATTAGATCTACTTAAAAATTATTCAATTTTAGAAATTGATTTCAGATTAAATTTTTTTTCAAAAAAAATATATAATAGATATATTCATTTAAATGATTATCTGACCTTTTACAGAGAAGTTGATAATGGTATAATGTCTAAAATAAAAAAATTCACGAAAAAATGGTGGATTAAACGGCTAGAAGCACATCATTTCATTAAAGATGTTTATGGGGTTAACAATATAAAATACTATAAAAATTATGATTTTTATTTAACAAAAATAATTGTTTATTTATTAAATAAGATCATTAAGTAATATAATTGAAAATTCTTTATATATAAAAAAAAAGCTGTATAAGAAATACATATGAAGAAAAAAACTGCTCTTATATTTGGAGTAACTGGTCAAGACGGATCATATTTATCAGAATTTTTAATTAAAAAAGGATATGATGTTTATGGAGTTAAAAGAAGATCTTCATCTCTCAATACAGGGAGAATAGATCATATTTATCAAGATCCATTTGAAAAAAAAAGAAATTTTTTTTTACATTATGGCGATGTTACAGACGCAATATCAGTTTCTTCATTAATAAAAAAAATTAAACCAAGTGAAATTTATAATTTGGCAGCACAATCACATGTTTCAGTTTCTTTTGAGGTCCCAGAATATACTGCAAATGCAGATGCTATTGGTGCATTAAGAATTCTTGAGGCGATTAAGTTTCATGGATATGAAAAAATAACGAAATTTTATCAAGCAGGTACCTCAGAAATGTTTGGAAGAGTTAAAGAAACACCTCAAGATGAAAACACACCTTTCTATCCAAGAAGCCCTTATGGGGTTGCAAAAGTTTACGCACATTGGATAACAACTAATTATAGAGAAGCATATAATATTTTTGCTTGTAATGGGATATTATTTAACCATGAAAGTCCAAGAAGAGGCGAAACATTTGTTACAAGAAAAATTGTAATTGCCTTATGCAAAATTAAAAATGGTACTCAAGATAGATTATATTTAGGCAATATTAGTGCGAAAAGAGATTGGGGACATGCAAAAGACTATGTGGAAGCAATGTGGAAAATGCTCCAAAAAAAATCTCCAAATGATTATGTGATTGCAACAGGAAAACAGTATTCGGTGAAACAGTTCGTAGACCTAGTATTGAAAGAGCTAAATATTAAAGCATACTGGAAAGGTAAAGGAGTAAATTCAAAATGCTTTACTAGCAACGGAAAGTGTATAGTGGCATGTGATAAAGAATATTATAGACCACTAGAAGTCGATACTTTATTGGGTAATTCAAAAAAAGCCAAAAAAGAATTAAATTGGAGCGCAAAAACTCATATTCAGGAATTAGTCAAGGATATGGTTAGTTCAGAGTTAAAAAATTTAAATAATGATTAATCATAAATCAAAGATTTATGTTGCTGGCCACAAAGGATTGGTTGGCACTGCGATAATTAAAAAATTAAAAGAAAAAGGTTATAAAAAAATTATAGTTGCAAGTAGACAAGAAGTAGATTTGACCAATCAAAACAAAGTTCTAAATTTTTTAAAGAAAAAAAAACCAGATTTTATTTTTATAGCTGCGGCAAAAGTTGGCGGGATATATTCAAATAGTAAATATAAGGGGCAATTTATTTATGAAAACTTAATGATTCAATCAAATTTGATACATTCGGCATTTTTATGTGAAATTAAAAATTTAATTTTTTTAGGTTCTAGCTGCATATATCCTCGCTTAAGTAAGCAACCAATTAAAGAAGAATATTTACTCGATGGAAAACTAGAAAAAACGAATGATGCCTACGCAGTAGCAAAAATAGCAGGCATAAAAATGTGTGATAGTTATAATAATCAATATAAAACCAATTATAGGTGCTTGATGCCAACAAATGCTTTTGGGCCAAATGACAATTATCACTCTATGAACTCACATTTTATTCCATCACTAATTAAAAAAATACATGAAGTTAAAATTAAAAATAAAAAAAAATTAATAATATGGGGAAATGGCAAAGCAAAAAGAGAAATTTTATATGTGGGTGAACTTGCAGATGCTTGTGTTTATTTTATGAATAAAAAAATTAAAGATATAATGATTAACATAGGCAGTGGTAAAGATTATTCAATAAAAGAATATGCTAATTTATTACTAAAAATTATCGTACCAAATAAAAAAATAAAAATTCATTACGATTTATCAAAGCCTAATGGCACACCAAGGAAAGTTTTGGATATTTCTTTGGCAAAAAAATATGGATGGAAGCCAAAAATTAACTTAAAAGCGCAAATATTAAAAACTTATAATTCTTATATAAAAGAAAATTATAAAAGAAATTAAATTTAATGAAAAATCTTATAGTCGTAACAGGTGGAGCAGGTTTTGTAGGATCAAATCTTATCTCTCTTTTTTTAAAAAAAACTAAATATAAAATAATTAGTATTGATAATTATTCATCAGGTAATAAAAAAAACCATATACATAATCCAAGAATAAAATATATAAATGCGAATACAAAAAATATTTTTCAAATATTAAAAACCAAAAAAAATAAAATTAAAACTATCTTTCACTTTGGTGAATTTGCCAGAATATATCAAAGTTTTTTTAAAATGAATGAATGCATTGACTCTAATTCTGTTGGATCTCATGCAGTTTTTAATTTTTGTTTAACTAATAAAATTAAATTAATTTATTCAGCTACATCTGCAAGCCTAGGAAATAAAGGACGTGATAAAGATTTATCACCATATGCATTTACTAAAGCGAAAAATTTAGAGTTATTAGAAAATTTAAAAAAATGGTTTAAAATGAAATATGAAGTAGTTTATTTCTATAATGTCTATGGTCCAAAACAAATTTTTAAAGGTGATATGGCAACTGTAATTGGTATTTTTGAAAATGCTTACAAAAATAAAAAACCACTACCCGTTGTAAAGCCTGGTACTCAATCAAGGAAATTTACTCATATTTATGATACAGTTAATACTTGTTTTTATGCCTGGAAAAAGAATAAGTGTAGACACTATAGCATCTCAAGTACAAAAAATTTAACAATTCTAGAGGTAGCTAAATTATTTAATTCTAAAATTAAATTCTTACCCTCTAGGCAAGGAGAAAGATATGCCTCAGCTTTATCTAATATGAACTTATCAAATAAAGTTTATAAGATGTTTGGAAAAATAGAACTTGAAGAATATATTAAAGAATTTACAAAAAGCTTTAAACAATAGACCAAATTGCTATTTACAATTATTAATTATTAGATATAACTCTTTCGCCGGTGAT
>Ga0315339_1000896_pt1 | contig 30809 bp, 24 predicted proteins | sample ASW17metaG_FD_204514 | JGI IMG/M metagenome (GOLD analysis project Ga0315339, IMG submission 204514) | Ammonia-oxidizing marine archaeal communities from Pacific Ocean, United States - ASW #17 | ecosystem: Environmental > Aquatic > Marine > Oceanic | place: USA: California | collected 2016-12-05 | reverse complement strand
ACGCCGCTGGCCGATGTCGAGCGCATGGTCGGCTTTACTGTCGATGATGCCTTCAACGCCAACACGCTTTCCGGACTGGTCATGCAGCGGTTGGAAAAGATCCCCGATGTTGGCGATACGGTAGATGAGCCGGGATACCGCTTTACGGTTGAAAAGGTGAAGGATCGCCGGGTCGACGAGGTGCGCATCGACGTGCTCCCGAAACCTGAGTGAGACCGGCAACTTTGTGCTCGAGACGGTAGGCCTGGGGTGCGTTCCCGTCTCGACGCGTCGCTGATGCAGCGTCCCTGATATTGAGCGACAGCACAATAAACGGGCCGTCATGGCAACAAAATGACTCGATTGTTTGTGAAGCGGAGTGTGAAATCAACGTAAAGCCCGTCGAACACGTCACCGCCCAAACTGTTCAGGAAGTTAGGGTGACCTGGTAAATTAGGTTTTCTGGGCCGACAATCGGTCAGGCTGGTGCCAATTTTCCTTGGCCCACCAAGACGCGAATGTCAGGTTTTATCTGTCAGAAAAGCTTCTACCTCCGAGGCGGGAACGTCGTGGGCGATGAATGCCTCGCCGATTCCGCGCGTCAGAATAAATGTGAGCTTGCCGCGCGCGACTTTTTTGTCCTGGGCAATATGGTGCATGAGCGTCGCCACATCGGGCATGTCGCCTTGGATGTCCTGAATGCGGGTCGGCAGGCCGACCTCGGACAAATGGGCGGCGACCCGTCGGCCGTCGTCGGGTGAGCAGAGGTTCATGCGCGCCGAAAATTCCAGCGCCAGCACCATGCCGATCGACACGGCTTCGCCATGGACGAGGCGACCTGAATAGCCGGCCGCCACTTCAAGTGCGTGGCCGAATGTGTGACCGAAATTGAGGAGGGCACGGCTTCCCTCGTCGCGTTCGTCCCGGGCGACGGTCGCCGCCTTGGCCTGGCAACTAATCGCGATCGCCTCCTCGCGTTCGGACCAGCCCGCAGCTATCGCGCTCCAATTCGCCTCAAGCCAGGAATAGAATTCCGCGTTGCTAATCAGCCCATATTTGATGACTTCGGCATATCCGGCATTGAAGTCGCGCGAGGGAAGCGTATCGAGGACCCCGCTATCGGCAAGGACGAATTCCGGCTGATGAAAGACGCCAACCAGATTCTTGCCGCGTTCGGTGTTTATTCCAGTCTTGCCGCCGACCGAGGAATCGACTTGGGCGAGCAATGTCGTGGGAATCTGGACCAACCGCATTCCGCGCCGAACGATACCGGCGGCAAATCCCGCCAGGTCGCCAACCACACCGCCGCCGAGCGCGATGATTGCGTCGCCTCGTTCAAGCCGGGCGGCGAGGATCGAATCGATTGTCCGCTCGAGGATGGCGTAGCTCTTTGAGGCCTCGCCTGGCGGAATAACCGTAGCGATATGCTCAACGCCGGCAGCATCCAGGCTCTCCTGGACGCTGCGCAGATGAAGGTCTGCCACTGTCTCATCGGTTACGATCGCCACCCGAGCCTCCGGCAGGCGGTGTGCGATTTCTTGGCCGGCGGTGCCGATCAATCCGCGACCGATCACGATGTCATAGGAGCGCGTGCCGAGATCGACCCGAACGGTCGTCGGTGTTTGGCGAACCTTCGTAGCGTCCATCTCCATCATTGCTCAGGAATCCGCGATCGTTTCGTTGTCCAGGTAGTCAGCGAGCGCCGTTAAGATTTCGTCAATGACGATATCATGGGCGACGTCGCGCGACTGTATTTGGATCGTCGCGTTGGCATAGTATGGGCTTCGTTCATCAATCAGGCGCTGGATCACGGCTTGGGGGTCGGCGGTCTTGAGGAGTGGCCGGTTCGAGCGGCGTTTTACGCGCGACATGAGTAAGTCACGATCCGCCTTTAACCAGATCGAAATGGTATCCGCCACAATTGCAGCGCGGGTCTGTGAGTTGATAAAGGCGCCGCCACCGGTTGCCAGAACCATCTGTTCGCCGTCGAGTAGACGCTGGATGACGCGGCGTTCGCCGTCGCGGAAATAGGCTTCTCCGTGTTGCTCGAATATTTCGCTGATCGTGGCGTTGGCTGCCTTCTCGATCTCGGCATCGGCGTCGGCGAAGGCAATGGACAGGCGGCCCGCGAGGCGACGTCCGATTGAAGACTTTCCGGCGCCCATCATCCCGACCATGACAAGCGTCCGGCCAGACAGGAGGCGGGCGACCCGGGATTCGATTGGCTCTTTCTTGGTAGCGGGGGCGGATTCGGAATTGGGGCTCACAGTTTGTGTCTTTTCCTTTGATTTCGGCGAGGTTGAGCCGAAGAAGGGGCGCTCTGTCAAGGTGGGCGCGGCGCATCGACTTGCCAGCGCCCCCAGCTTCGGTGAAAAGGAAGCGGAAGCGGAACGTTCGAGGCTTGTTTTCGGCCTTTTACGTCGCCGGCCATCGGGAACCGACATGCCCAGTCTCGTTCGATTTTTAGCATTCAGTCTGGTCGCTGCCGCGCTGGTCGGCGCTGGTATGTTCTATCTTGCCAATTTCGTCGAGCCATCGCCGCGCGAAACGACGATTCGGCTCCCCGCCGACCGCCTCCAGCCGAATTGACCATGGCGCGCCGGCCAAGCGAGCAGGGGACGAGTGGCCGTTTGATCGAGGCTTTCCTCGAGATGATGAGCGCCGAGCGCGGTGCTTCAGCGAATACCTGCTCTTCCTATCGGCGAGATCTTGTCGATTATTCACGATTTCTCGCCGCTCGGCGGAGCGGATTCGAAAAGGCCGATCCGGCAATGGTTCGAACCTATCTTGCTGATCTGGACGATCGCGGCTTCGCGGCGAGTTCGGCGGCCAGGCGGCTTTCGGCGGTCCGCCAGTTCCATCAGTTTATATTTGGCGAAGGCATGCGCGCCGACGATCCGACGGGAACGATCGAGGGGCCGCGACGCCCGGCTCGGCTGCCGATGGTGCTCAGCGAATCGGAGGTCGACAGGCTTATCGAGGCGGCGCAATCCGCCACCGGGCTTAGCGATGTCGGTGACGCGGAGAGAGTTCGCCATGCCCGGCTTCACGCCCTTGTCGAATTGCTATACGCGACAGGGCTCAGAGTTTCCGAACTTGTCGCACTACCGCGCGCTGCGATACGCACCGAGGCGCGTTTTTTCATAATTCGCGGCAAGGGTGGCCATGAGAGGGTTGTGCCGCTAACCGACAAGGCGAAGGCGGCCGCTGCGAAGTATTTGGCAATTCGTCAGGCAAGCGGCGGCGCCGAAAGCCCATGGTTCTTTCCCTCGTTTGGGGCGAGCGGTCATTTGACCCGGCAGGCATTTGCGCGCGATCTCAAGGATCTTGCCATCTCGGTCGGTATCTCGGCGTCCAAGGTTTCGCCGCATGTGCTTCGCCATGCGTTTGCCAGCCATCTTCTGCAAAACGGCGCCGATCTTCGCACTGTGCAGCAACTTCTCGGCCATGCCGATATCTCGACGACGCAAATATACACTCACATTCTGGACGAGCGTCTGCGCTCGCTGGTCGCCGAGCATCACCCCCTTGCCAAGGAGAATGAGTAAGAATTTTCGGTCTTGCTTGACACTCCTTGCCGCTAAGGCCAGTTTGCCGCTGCGCCGTCGGCGAACGCTCGCTGGCAGGCATTTCAAGGGCCTCGTTCAACCTGCGAATGCATAGCTATCTCGACTTCGAAAAGCCGGTTGCCGACCTTCAGGGAAAGGTCCAGGAGCTTCGTTCGCTTGAGGCTGACGGCAACGCCGTCGCGATCGGCGATGAGATCGGTCGGCTCGAGGCAAAAGCCGCACAGGCGCTCGCGGATATCTACGGCAAGCTGACCCCCTGGCAAAAGACCCAGGTCGCCCGTCACCCCGACCGACCGCATTTTTCAAATTATGTCGACCAACTGATCGATGAATTCACGCCGCTGGCCGGTGACCGAAAATTCTCGGACGACGCGGCAATAGTCGCTGGGTTGGGGTTCTTTGGCGGGCGACGCATTGCAATAATCGGCCATGAGAAGGGCGACGATACGGAAAGCCGACTTACCCACAATTTCGGCATGGCCCGCCCCGAGGGCTACCGCAAGGCGGTTCGCGTCATGGAGATGGCCGATAAATTTAATTTACCGGTGGTTGTGCTCGTCGATACGGCGGGTGCCTATCCCGGCATTGGTGCGGAAGAACGCGGCCAGGCGGAAGCTATTGCGCGCTCAACCGAGGCCAGCCTCAATCTCGGCGTGGCTAATGTTGCCGTGGTGATCGGCGAGGGCGGTTCGGGTGGTGCCATCGCGCTCGCGGCGGCAAACAAGGTGCTGATGCTCGAGCATGCCATCTATTCGGTGATTTCACCGGAAGGGGCGGCTTCGATCCTGTGGCATGATCCAAGCCGGGCTGAGGACGCCGCCACGGGTATGAAAATAACCGCCGACGACATGACTCGCTTTGGGATTGTGGATTTGGTTATCAATGAGCCTGTTGGCGGTGCCCATCGTGAACCCGAGGCGGCGATCCGTGTTACCGGCGAAGCAATCGCCGAGGCTCTCGATTCGCTCGACAATCTGCCGCCGGAGGAAGTCAGACAGCAGCGTCGGGACAAATATCTTGCGATTGGTCGTGGGCTCTGACAGTTTGCCGGGGCCATCGGAATCCTTGTTTTCGTAGTGTCCGAAGCCGGTAATCCGAGAATTATCAAGGATTGTGGCCGTCAGCTTCAAGAAAAATTGTGGTCGGCAATTTCAAGATAAGGTTGACGAGAAAGTATTTCTCAGGACGAAGTCAGGGATCCTGGGAGCCCAACTCAAAAGGGAATTCGACATGGCGGCCCGATCGCCTTCTGTTCGGAAAACTATCGCCGCGGTATTTGTCGGAGCCGTGTTCCTTGCCGGTTGCCAGCAATCCGATGTTCCCAAGCATATGAAGTCGGTTTCGAACGCTGTGACCGGAAAGATGAATGAAATGAATATGTCGGAAACGGCTCCGATATTCATCCGGATTTTCAAGGAAAGTTCCGAGCTCGAGATTTGGAAGAAGAAGCGTGACGGCAAATATGCGCTCCTTCAGGACTACCACGTCTGCAAGTGGTCGGGCGCGCTAGGACCGAAGAAGGCGGAAGGCGACCGGCAAGCGCCAGAAGGCTTTTACACGGTTAAGCCGGCTCAGATGAATCCCAAGTCGAAATATTATCTGTCCTTCAATATTGGCTATCCAAACAGCTTCGACCGGGCGCATGAGCGCACGGGAACCCATCTCATGGTGCATGGTGCTTGTTCGTCAGCGGGTTGTTATTCGATGACTAACGAGGACGCAGGTGAGTTGTTCGGGCTCGCCCGCGATTCGTTTCGCGGCGGTCAGCGCGCTTTCCAGATTCAAGCCCTTCCGTTCCGGATGACGGCCGAAAACTTGGCTAGGCATCGTAACAACGAAAATTTCGACTTCTGGAAGATGTTGAAGACCGGGTCGGATCACTTCGAACTGACGCACCAACCGCCGAAGGTTGATGTCTGTGACAAGCGATATGTTTTCAATGCCGATGCCGAGGGCCGGAAGTTTTCGCCGACTCGTACTTGTCCATCTTACAAGGTCAACGAGGAACTTGAGATAGCCGTCGCGGAAAAACAATTGGCGGACGAAACAGAATTCGCCGAGGCGGTTACCCGACTGGTGGCGGAAGCTGAGACGGCGGACGAGGAACAGCGGCTAGCTGAGAGTTTGCGGGTTGTGGCGGAGGCCGAAGCGGCCGAAAAGTTGGCGCTCAAGGAAGCCCGGGCCGCGAAGGTTTCGAAAAACCTCGGGGTATTCGGTCGCCTTTTCGGCCGGGATAAGAAAACGAGCGAGCCTGAAGCCGTAATCGTATCGCCCTCGCCGAACGCGGCTTTGGTAGAGACCCCGGTGGTCGCCGTAGCGCCATCCTCTCCTTCCATTCCGCCGGTTCCACCGAGGAGGCCGAAAAATCCGCCGGTGGTGACAGCGAGCGCCGAGCCGACTCAAAGCGTCAATGTCACACCGCCGTTAGTGAGTGCGCCGATTTCTGAAGTCGCAACCACGGCAACCATCACACCGGTGATGACGCCGGGGAATCCAAGTGTCGGAACGGTCGTGGATAAGAAGTTCGTGTGGCCTGAGGACATTTATTAGCAGGCCTGCGTTAGACAAATTATGTCGTCTTATAGCGGCCAGAAGATCAGGATCGCTGGAATTGCGACGGCCACGACGATTGCCTCCAGCGGCAGCCCCATACGCCAGTAGTCACCGAAGGAATAGCCGCCTGGGCCGAGGATCAGCGTGTTATTCTTGTGACCTATCGGTGTCAGGAATGCGCAGGATGCCGCGACCGCGACGGTCATCAGGAACGGGTCGGGATTGGCTTCTAGCTGGTTCGCCATATCGAGGGCGATCGGCGCGCCAATAACAGCGGTGGCGGTGTTGTTGAGGACATCGGACAACGTCATGATGACAATCATCAGAACCGTTAGCACGGCCCACGCCGGGAGGCCGGATGTGAGTTCGACAATGCCGCCGGCGATCAACGTGGTGCCGCCCGAAGCTTCCAGAGCTGCGCCAAGCGGTATCATCGAGCCGAGCAGGATCACGACCGGCCACTCAACCTCGCTATACACCTGGCGGGCGGGAACAATATCGAAGATGACATACAAAGCGACGACCGCGGCCAGCGCGATCGGCAAGTAGATAAGGTTTAGTGCCGACAGTGCCACGGCGGCGGCGAAGATCGCGGCAGCGAAAGCGGCGCGGCCATGCTGGGTGACGCCCAGGCCGCGATCGGCGAGGGGAAGCGCCCCGAGCCACTGAGCGGATTCGTTGAGCCGTTCGGACGGGCCGATCAGCAGGAGAACGTCGCCGGCTTCGATAGAGACCCGTCCGACCCGGTCACGAAAGCTTTTGCCCTGGCGCGAAATACCAAGCACCGAGACGCCGTGCCAGTGGTTGAGGCCGACCGCCGAAGCGGAGCGTCCGTCGAGGCGCGAATCTCGCGGCACCACGACCTCGAGCAGCGCCATGTCTTTGTCTCCGTCCTCTTCCAACTTATCGCGGTTGGGAAAATCGAGCTTGAGAGCCCCGATGAAGTTATCGATTGCTTCGACCGGCGCGTCGACGACGAGGACATCGCCCTCGCGGATCTCGGCGCGCCGCGCGCCACCTGGGAGCCGCTCGCCGCTGCGGACCAATCCGATGACAGAAACGCCTACCTCATCAGCGGTCTCGTCGAGATCGCGAACCCTCTGGCCGATTGTCGGTGAATCCTCGGTTACCGTCAGCTCCGCTATATAGCCATGCAGGTCGCGAAGGTCGGCGGTCGGAGATGTATTCTCCTTGGAAACTGGAATGAGGCGCCAGCCGACAAACGCGACAAAGGCGACGCCAAAAAAAGCGCAAACAAATCCGACCGGCGCAAAGTCGAACATGGCGAAGCTTTCGCCGAGCGCGCGCTCGCGGAACGCCGCGATTATAATGTTCGGCGGTGTTCCGATGAGTGTGACCATGCCTCCGAGTATCGTTGCGAACGCGAGCGGCATAAGCGTCAGGGCCGGCGTGCGCCCTGCCTTGGCCGAGGCGGAAATCTCGACCGGCATCAATAGAGCCAATGCGGCGACGTTGTTCATGAAGCCCGAAAACGCGGCGCCAATTGTTGCCATGACCGCAGTATGACCTGACAGGCTGCGGCCTGAATCGATCAGATTGCGCAGAATCCACGCGACCGCGCCGGAGTTTACCAAGCCACGGGAGACGACAAGCACGACGGCGACGATAATTGTCGCCGGGTGGCCGAAGCCTGCAAACGCCTGCTCCTTTGGCACGACGCCGACGATAACAGCGATGATTAGAGCGAGAAAAGCAACTAGGTCGTAACGAATCCGACCCCAGATGAGGAGTGCGAATACAGCGGCGAAAAGGGCAAAGAGGAATGTCTGATCAAACGACATGGCGGGATTATAACAGGGCGGCGGCGCTCTCGCACCAGTATTGGATTTCACCCATCAGGTAAGCCGACCATGACAGTGCTTATACTTCTTGCCCGAGCCGCAGGGACATGCCGCGTTGCGCGGAACCTTGCCCCAAGTCGCCGGGTTGTTCGGGTCGAACTCGGCGGAGGCGAGTCTGCTGTTACGTCCATCCGGCGCCAGCAAGGCGACCTGCCCTTCATCCATCATTTCATTTTCGCCGGTCAGCGGATCTATATGGGTCGCCTCAAACGACTCAAAGTCATCCTCGGGGGCGAGCGGCGGTGGGCGCTGAACAATTTCGACCCGCAACAACTGTGTTGTTACCGCCGCGCGGAGGTTGTCGAGCATTGTTTGGAAAAGCTCGAACGATTCTGTCTTGTATTCATTGAGCGGGTCGCGCTGAGCATAGCCGCGGAATCCGACCACCTGGCGCAGATGATCGAGAACCGCCAAATGTTCACGCCAAAGATGGTCGATGGTCTGGAGCAGCATCGTCTTTTCGACCTGACGCATAATCTCGGGCGAAAAGCGCGCCGCACGCGCCGCCGCGGCCTCGTCGACCGCCCTCGTAATGCGTTCCTGCACCTCCTCGTCGGCGATCCCTTCCTCCTTGGCCCATTCGTCGACCGGAAGGTCGAGATTTAGAACCTCGGTGACTTGCTCCTTGATGCCGTCAACATCCCATTGCTCAGGGTAGGCCTTCTCGGGAATGTGGTGGGAGACAAGGCCTTCGACGACCTCGTGGCGCATCTCGGTAATTGTCTCACTGACGGACTCCTGGCCCATGAGGTCGATCCGCTGGTCGAAGATTACGCGACGCTGGTCGTTCATGACGTCGTCATATTTGAGAAGGTTCTTGCGGATATCGAAGTTCCGCGCCTCGACCTTCTGTTGAGCCTTTTCAAGCGCGCGATTAATCCAGGGATGAATGATCGCCTCGCCTTCCTTGAGGCCGAGCTTCTGCAGCATGCCATCCATGCGCTCCGAACCGAAGATGCGCATCAAATCATCCTGTAGCGACAGGAAGAATTTGGAATTGCCGGGATCGCCTTGCCGCCCGGAACGGCCGCGCAACTGATTGTCGATGCGTCGGCTCTCGTGACGCTCGGTGCCGAGAACATAGAGCCCGCCGGCGGCAAGTGCTTGCTCCTTAAGGGTGGATATCTCGTTGCGGATCTCGGAGATTTTTCCGTCGCGTTCGGAGCCTTCGGGAACATCGCCAAGCTCTTGCTGGATGCGCATGTCGAAATTGCCGCCAAGCTGGATATCGGTGCCGCGGCCGGCCATGTTGGTGGCAATCGTCACAGCACCCGGGACGCCGGCCTGGGCAATGATGAACGCCTCCTGCTCGTGATAGCGAGCGTTAAGCACCTGATGCTTTATACGTGCACTTTTCAGCTTTTCAGCGAGGATTTCCGATTTCTCGATCGAAGTCGTTCCAACGAGAATTGGCTGGCCGCGTTCGTTGCAATCCTTAACCAGCACAATGATTGCGTCGAGTTTCTCCTCCGCCGTCCGATAGACCTCGTCGTCATCGTCGATGCGTACCATGTCCATGTTGGTTGGCACGTCAACGACTTCGAGCCCGTAGATGTCGGCGAACTCTTCGGCTTCGGTAGACGCGGTGCCGGTCATACCGGCGAGCTTCGAATACATCCGGAAATAGTTCTGAAAAGTGATCGAGGCGAGCGTCTGGTTTTCCGGCTGGATCTTGACGTGCTCTTTTGCCTCGAGTGCCTGGTGCAAGCCTTCGGAAAAGCGCCGACCGGGCATCATGCGGCCGGTAAATTCGTCGATGATGATCACTTCGTCGTTTTGCACGATGTAGTCTTTATCGCGCTGGAACAGCTTGTGGGCGCGCAGACCCTGGTTGACATGATGGACGATCATCACGTTCTCGCTGTCGTATAGCGAATCTCCCTTGAGAAGCTCGGCTTCAGTGAGGATTCGCTCGAGCTTCTCGGTGCCGGCCTCGGTGAAATTCGCGGAACGCATTTTTTCGTCGACTTCGAAATCTTCCTCGTCAAGCTGCGGAATAAAGACATCGATTGTGTTGTAGAGTTCGGAGCGATCCTCGACAGCGCCGGAAATGATCAGCGGCGTTCGCGCCTCGTCGACCAGGATCGAATCGACCTCGTCGACGATCCCGAAATTGTGCCGGCGCTGGGTCATCGACGCCAGATCATGTTTCATGTTGTCGCGAAGATAATCGAAGCCGTATTCGTTGTTGGTGCCGTAGGTGATGTCGGCGGCATAGGCGGTGCGGCGCTCGTCGTCTTCAATACCGTTGACAATAACTCCGACCGTCAGGCCGAGAAATTTATATACTTGCCCCATCCATTCAGAATCGCGGGTGGCAAGGTAGTCGTTGACGGTGACTACGTGCACGCCGTCGCCAGAAAGGGCATTGAGATAGACCGGTAAGGTCGCGACCAGCGTCTTGCCTTCGCCGGTTCTCATCTCGGCGATCGAACCCTCGTGAAGCACGATCCCGCCGATAAGTTGAACGTCGAAATGGCGTTGGCCAAGCGTCCGCTTGGCGGCCTCGCGAACGGTGGCAAAAGCCGGGACAAGGAGGTCGTCGAGCTTCTCGCCCGCGGCCAGCCTGGTCCGGAACTCGTCAGTCCGGTCACGAATCTGTTGATCTGTCAGGCTTTCGAGCTCGGGCTCGAGCGCGTTGATCGCAGCGATCCTGGGCGCATAGCCCTTGATACGCCGTTCATTGGAACTGCCAAACAGCTTACGAGCGATGGAGCTCAGGCCGACCATGGGTCATCCTTCACGCTTTTGTGTGAGCCGACAGGGGCGGAAGACCCGGATCGTTCCGGCTACTCGCGCCTTCATCCACGAGAAACGCCAAAAAACCGATCCATTTGCCGCCGCCGCGCAGGATTCAAAGCGTTCTGGACGCCAAGCTTTGAGACAGATAAGAGGGGCCCTGGAAGATGTCAACGGCATGAACGCCGCGATTGTCACGCCGTATTTTAGCCATTCCTGTATTGTTGGCGAACATCGTCTGAAACCCGAACTGGACCATGTCATGACTGTTTTGAACGGAATACGCTTGCCGAGAATCTTTTTTGGTTTTGTTTTGGGCGCTTCCGTCGTCGCGGTTGGCGGAAATGTCGTTGCACAGGAACAGCCAGTCGATACGCCGCAAGCCGCCGCCGCGAGTGAAGATTCCACCGACGGGCAGGGCCTCGGCCAGATTTACGCGACTATCGACGGCGAGGCGATTACCGAGGCCGATCTCGCCATCTTGGCACAGGATTATACCGAGGTACTCAATAGATTGCCGCCAGAGATGCGCATCCCGGAGCTTCTCAATGGTGTCATTAGAATACGCCTACTGGCCCAGGCAGCCGAAATGGCCGGGATGGACAAGGACGAACTCACGATGCGCCGCATCGAGTTCCAACGTTTGGATGTGCTTAGCAACGAATTTGTACGCCAATCGATAGAAAGTGCCGTAACCGACAAGAGCATACGCGCGCGTTTCGACGAGGAGCTGGCGAATTTCGAGCCCGATGACGAACTGCACCTACGCCACATTCTGGTCGATACCGAGGAAGAGATCCGGGCAGTTATCGCCGAAATCGAAGAGGGTGGCGATTTTGCGACTATCGCCAAGGAAAAATCAAAAGACCGGGGTTCGGCCGTGGTTGGCGGTGATCTCGACTTTGTCCCGAGGGGCGGGACGGTGCCGGCATTTAACACGGCTGCATTTGCGCTTGAAGTCGGGGAATATACAAAGGAGCCGGTTCAAACCCAGTTCGGCTGGCACGTAATTCTACTCGAAGAAAAACGGAAATCGCAGCCGCCGGAATTCGCGGCCGAAGAAGCCCGCATTCGAAGCGATATGGTCGGTGAGGTTATGTCCGAAAAATTTGAAACGCTGCGCGCCAACGCGCATATTGAGATCATTGCGCCTGAACCCGAGCCTGAAGCCGAGCCCGAGCCCTCGCCATAGGCATTACATCACGCGCAATTGGCGCACGAACGAGACTGCCTCACCATGGCAATGACAGCGATATCACCGCTTGCTCCGACTGCGTTTCCCGCGCTCCCGCCAGTTGGTGGGGTGCGCTTTGCCACGGCCGAAGCCGGGATCAAATACGCTGACCGGACTGACGTTCTTGTCATGGCGTTCGAGCCGGGTACGACAGTGGCAGGCGTTTTTACGCGTTCCAAATGCCCCGCCGCGCCGATTGACTGGTGCAAGGCGGCATTGCCCAAGGGCCGGGCGCGCGCGCTTCTGGTAAATTCCGGCAATGCCAATGCCTTCACCGGCAAACGCGGGCGAGAGGCGGTAAGGATATCGGCGGCAATGGCCGCTAAAACAGTTGGATGCCGGCCAAGTGACGTCTTTGTCGCTTCGACCGGCGTGATTGGTGAGCCAATCGATCCAGCAAAGTTCAAGGACGTCCTCGCCGACATGGCCGGCCGGTTGGCGCCGGAGCCATGGATCCAGCCGGCTAACGCAATCATGACGACGGACACTTTCCCCAAGGGCGTTTCGCGTCGGGTGGCGCTCGGCGATCGGATGGTGACGATCAACGGGATCGCCAAGGGCGCCGGTATGATCGCGCCGGACATGGCGACAATGCTTGCCTTCGTCGTCACCGATGCACCGATCGCCGCGCCGGTGCTGCAGTCCTTGCTGTCCCGTTCAGTTCGCGACAGCTTCAACGCAATTACCGTCGATAGCGATACCTCGACCTCCGACACGCTTCTTCTGTTTGCCACGGGCGCGGCGAAAGATGTGCCGCGCGTCGACAATCTGCGCGACCGGCGGCTTGGCGCCTTCCGCCAGGCGCTCGACGCGGTGTTGCTCGATCTCGCTCATCAGATCGTCAAGGATGGCGAAGGCGCGCGCAAGTTTATCGAAGTGCGGGTCGACGGCGCCGTATCCAAGCCCTCGGCGCGTCGGATCGCTATGTCGATCGCTAATTCGCCGTTGGTTAAGACCGCAATTGCCGGCGAGGACGCCAATTGGGGACGCGTCGTGATGGCGGTCGGCAAGGCTGGTGAGCCGGCCGATCGGGATCGGCTGGCGATCTGGTTCGGCGACATACGTGTTGCCTTTCGCGGCGAGCGAGATCCCGTCTATTTGGAGGCGGCCGCCGGCGAATACATGAAACACGACAAAATTATCGTGACTGTCGACATCGGCCTGGGGAAGGGCAGCGATCGGGTCTGGACCTGCGATCTGACCAAAGAATATGTCGCTATCAACGGCGACTATCGCACGTGAGAATTCTGCTGGTTGCGGCCTGCGCGCTGGTCGATCCGGACGGACGCGTTCTTGTCGCCCAGCGCCCGGAAGGAAAGCACCTTGCCGGCCTATGGGAGTTTCCTGGCGGGAAAGTCGAGCCCGATGAGACCCCCGAAGAAACAATTGTCCGTGAACTTAGGGAAGAGATCGGCGTCGATACCGAGTCGGCATGCCTGGCGCCGCTTACCTTTGCCAGCCATTGCTACGACGATTTTCATCTCCTTATGCCGCTTTATGTCTGCCGCAAATGGAACGGGATTGCGCGGCCGCTGGAGGCTCAGGCGCTCAAATGGCTGCCTCCCCGCGGACTTCGCGACATTGCCATGCCGCCAGCCGATCAGCCGCTGATCGCGCCGTTAATCGATCTTTTATAGACATCTGCGACAACGGCCAATGATGCCACAAATTGACAGTGTTCCGTTAATCGATCTTTTATAGTCGTCCGCGACAATGGCCGTCGCTGCCGCAATTGACGGCAGGAAACAGGCTTTTCGGTGGCTGTCGTGACGTCCATATTTTCCGACAATATTCAACCGCCAATCGGCGCCGACCGAGCGAATCGGTGCCCGGGCCGAAGCCGGATCGTTGCTTTCGTCCCGATCACGATTGCCGTCATTGGTTTTGCGGCGATCCTCGTCGGCCGCGTGACAGTTAGTGAAATTGCCGCCACCGACTTCCTTGGCGGCGTCGATCCCGTCGTCACGGGCTCAACTAAAGCGGTGTCGGACTTCGAATTTGACGGTAAATCTAGTGCGCGATAATTCCTCCTCAACGCTTCTTGCCAAGTGCCGGCGGTGGCTTGGATGCTTCGAATGCGAATCCGGCAACAGCGCGGTCGAGTACGGGCTCTTTGTCAGCCTGATCGCCCTCGCACTTATTGTCGGAGCAACCGCGCTGGGAAGCGCAATTGGTTCGGATCTATTCCAAGGTCTTGCCGATTATTTTTCCAAAATTGGGTGACCGGGTTTTTCGCCGGCGGATTGCTCGGTGACGCCGAGTGCATCGGCGAGGCGGGTGCGCGCGCTGCCCGGCCGCAATGGTTGCTGCTGGCTTTGATGCGGTGCCCAACCTGACAATGAAACGATGTCGAAGCTCGCCCTGACGCGTCCGTCCGCGTCGGCAAAACGCTCGGCGTAAATTGTCGCCGCGCGCATAAGAACTTCTTTGCGCAACGGCTTGCGGGCGCGCTCAACCAGCGCGTTGGTTGCGCCCATCGCACGAAGGTCGCGCATCAGCTCCAGCGCGTTATCGTAGCGGACGGTCAATCGGTCCTGGTCGACCACCGGGAGCGCAAAGCCGGCGCGCTGGAGGAGCGCGCCGAGCTGACGAAGCTCGGCAAAGGGGGCAATGCGCGGCGACGCGCCACCAGTCAGTTCGACTTCGGCGATTGTGAAGCTTTCACGAAGCTCATGCAGCGTCTGGCCACCGAGAAGGTTTGCCAGGAAGAGACCATCGGATTTCAGGGCGCGGCGGATCTGGGCGAGCAGGCCGGGGATATCGCCGATCCAATGAAGCGCAAGGGCTGAGACGACGAGGTCGAGACTGGCATCGCGAAAGGGAAGAAACTCCATGTCGCCGACCAATCCGGCTCGCTTGCCGGTGATCGTCTCGGGCAGACGGTCGATGCGGATGATCCGATCGATTTGCGATGTCGGGGAAAGCCGATCGGCAAAAATCGGCAAAGGACTGCCGAGATCGACGCAGGTCGTAAAGTGGCGCTTAACCGCGCCAAGGCGCTCGGCGAGATCATCAACTGCAGCTTCAAACATGAAATCGGCGCCGGCTTGCGATCGCACGAGCGCGCGACGGCGACGAGCGTCGAGAAGAGCGTGGTCGAAGAGCTGAATCGGTGCCGTCATGACAGACCTGTTATGGAGCGGGCGGCGGGCGTCGTCAAAATTGATGGCGATGAGTGGCGCCCGCCGCCGCCCGGGTCTAGTCTTGTAGCAATCGACATTGTGGGTGCCATGGAATTCACCGCCGTCGCTAAACGGTTCATGCTGGATTTCCGCTTCGCGGCCGCCGGGGCGGCGGGTGCAAGCAGGTTGACCGATCTTGTGTTGCCGCCGCAGTGCCTTGCTTGCTTGCGACGCGTGGCCAGACAGGGAGCGCTCTGCCCATCCTGCTGGTCGGGTTTCAAGTCAATCGAAAGACCGTATTGCGAAAGATTGGGCACGCCATTTGCCTACGATCTGGGAAAGGGCGCCGAATCGGCACAGGCGATCGCCGATCCACCGCCTTTCGCTCGATGCAGAGCCGTGGCAACTTTCGACGATGTTTCAAGGAAACTCGTGCATGGTCTCAAATTTCGTGACCGGTTGGATCTGTCTACCTGGATGGCCAATTGGATGGTGCGCGCCGGCGCCGACCTGATAGGCGATGCGGATGTGGTGGTCCCGGTGCCGCTTCACCGATGGCGGCTATGGTCGCGGCGCTTCAACCAGTCGGCAAGTCTGGCAAAGGGCATCGCCGCGCGGGCGGGAAAGCCACTTGCCGTCGGCGCGCTTGAGAGGATTAAAGCGACCCGCCAGCAGGTCGGGCTTACCGCGTCGGAGCGTGACCGAAACGTTCGCGGAGCTTTTAGGGTCGAGCAAAGTTGGAAGACTACGGTCGCCGGCCGATCGGTCTTGCTTGTCGACGACGTGTATACGACCGGCGCAACGGTCAAGTCGGCGACACGGGCGCTTATCAGGGCGGGCGCAAAAAGCGTCGACGTGCTTGTGTTCGCAAGGGTTGTCCGCGGTGCCGACTGAACGATATGAATAGCAGCCTGAGTTGTTAGGACCTATGGAAATGACAAAGTTCCGCGCTGCCGCCGTCCAATTGCGAACCGGAGTGGACCCGGCATCGAGCGTTGCGGACGCTGAAAAGCTGATCCGGCAGGCGGCATTGAGCGGGGCGGAATATATCCAGACCCCCGAGATGACGAGCGTTCTTGATGGCAACCGAAAACGGCTGCTGGCCTCGATCGAGCCGCAAGATACCAACGCCTCGCTCATTCATTTGCGCGCCCTTGCCGCCGAACTCGGCATCCACCTTCATATTGGCTCGATGGCAATCAGGCTCGACAATGACAGCGTCGCCAACCGTGCGTTCGTGGTCGGCCCGGATGGCGGAATCCTAGCCAGTTACGACAAGATCCACATGTACGATGTCGACCTCGGCGGTGGCGAGCGTTATCGCGAATCGAAACTGTATCGGCCGGGCGCCGAAGCCGTTGTCGTCGACCTTCCCTGGACGCGGCTCGGACTGACGGTTTGCTACGATGTGCGCTTCCCGCAACTTTTCCAATCGCTGGCCAGTGCCGGCGCAACAGCGATCGCGATTCCCGCCGCTTTCACCCAGACCACGGGCGAGGCGCATTGGCACATTTTGCTCAGGGCACGCGCTATAGAGACCGGTTGCTATGTGATCGCGGCCGCTCAGGGCGGCCACCACGAGGACGGGAGGGAGACCTTTGGTCACTCGTTGATCGTCGATCCATGGGGCCGCGTTCTGGCGGAAGCGGGTCGCGAGCCCTGTGTCATCTTTGCCGATATCGATCCAGAATTGAGCCGGACGACGCGGCAACGGATTCCGGCGCTGGCCAACCAACGCGCCTTCGCGCCGCCGGTCGCCGCCGACGCGCCAAAACTGGAGACGGCGTCGTGAGGGCGGCCACATGATACGTTTTTCGCTTCGTTGCCATCGGGATCACGAATTCGAGGCTTGGTTCCGCTCCAGCGGCGACTACGACAAGGGCAAGGGCACCGCCTGCCCGGTTTGCGGGTCGGAGAAGGTCGAGAAAGCGCTTATGGCACCTGCGCTCGGACGCTCGACAAAGGCCGGCAAGGTGGACAAGACCGACAAGGTGAAACTCGCCGCCGCGCCGGATCCACGTATGAAGGCAATGCGTGAAGCGCTGAGCGAGATACGCCGGCAGGTGACGGAGAATGCCGACAATGTCGGCGATCGCTTCGCCGAAGAGGCGCGCAAAATTCACTACGATGAGGCGGAGCCGCGCGCCATTTATGGCGAGGCGACAAGCGATGAGGCCAAAGCGTTGGTTGAGGAAGGCGTCGAGTTCCAGCCATTGCCGAACTTGCCGGAGGACCAGAACTAGTCGCCGGCCAAAACTCGTTTCGTGGCCACCATGTAATTGACATCCATGTCACCGGTAAGACGCCAATAGTCGGCGAACGGCACATACATGATCCCGGTCTTGGCCGTGAGCGAGAGACCGGCTGCATCGAAGGCAATCTCAAGTTCCTTCGGCGTCACCAATTTGTCGTAACTGTGGGTGCCGCGCGGCAGCCAGTGAAGAACATATTCGGCGCCGACAATGGCAAGCGCGAAGGCCTTGGCGGTCCGGTTGATGGTCGTGACAATCATCACGCCTCCGGGCTTGACCATGCTGGCGCAGACGCCGACAAAAGCCGGAACGTCGGTAACGTGCTCGACGACTTCCAGCGCCGTGACGACGTCGAATGTCTCGCCAGAATCGGCCAATGCTTCGGCGGTCGTGGCCCGGTAATCGATGGAAAGGCCGCTTTCGACGGCATGCAGGCGGGCGGCCTCGATATTCTCCTGTGACGGGTCAATGGCAACAATCTCGGCGCCAACACGGCGAAAGGGCTCGGCGACGATTCCGGCGCCGCAGCCAACGTCGAGAAAGCGAAGGCCGCTATAAGCGGAGGGGTCTTTTGGATCACGCCCAAAAGCCGCCGACACCTGATCCTTTATCCAGCCAAGCCGTAGTGGGTTCAATTTGTGAAGAGGCGCCATCGGCCCAGAAATATCCCACCACTCGGCGGCGAGCGCCGAAAAGCGAGCGACTTCGTCGATATCGACTGTATTTGGCCTCGCGCTTTGCGCCATGGTTCGTCTGCTCCCTCATGACGAATTTCCTCTTGTGAGCCGATATGTCAAGGCAGGCGGCGGTCTTGGAGACTGGAGGCAGTTGGCGCCTCCCGTCGATCAGGCATTGCAGCCCAACATGGTTGCCGCTATTTAGCCTCCGGTTCGCGCCACAATCCGGTGTGGACGTCGCTTTCAAGCGTCGCGGCAGAACGGCCCGGCGACAGGTGGATCATGGCACGGCTGGTTATGAAGTTTGGCGGAACGTCGGTCGCCGACGTTGAGCGCATCCACAATGTGGCGCGCCACGTCAAGCGGGAGGCCGATGCCGGCCACCAGGTCGCGGTTGTCGTCTCGGCAATGGCGGGAACAACAAACCAGCTGGCTGCCTGGACGCGCGAGGCTTCGGCTCGCCATGATGCCCGCGAATATGACACCGTCCTTGCCGCGGGAGAGCAGATCACGTCCGGATTGCTGGCGATCGCGCTGCAGGGCATGGGCGTCAACGCTCGCTCTTGGCAAGGCTGGCAGATTCCGATCCATACGGATGGGGCCCATGGGGCGGCACGAATTGCCGAAATCGACGGGAAATTTCTCATCGAACGGCTGGAATCTGGTCAAGTCGCCGTTATCTCGGGTTTTCAGGGACTTGGCCCCGACAATCGCATCGCAACATTTGGGCGAGGCGGCTCCGACACCAGCGCCGTGGCGATCGCGGCCGCCATTCACGCCGAACGCTGCGATATCTACACCGATGTCGATGGCGTCTATACTACCGATCCGAAGATTGTGACCAAGGCGACGAGATTATCGAAAATCTCTTATGAAGAAATGCTTGAGATGGCGTCGCTCGGGGCAAAGGTTCTCCAGGTCCGCTCCGTCGAACTTGCCATGGCCAGAGGCGTCAGAACTTTCGTACGCTCGAGTTTTGACGACCCCGAGGCGATCATTCCCGCCGGCGACAACAATCCACCCGGCACCCTTATCTGCGACGAGGACGAGATTGTGGAAAAACAGGTCGTAACCGGAATTGCTTACTCCAAGGACGAGGCGCAGATCTCGCTTCGCCGGGTCGCCGATAAGCCGGGGGTCGCTGCGGCGGTTTTTGTCCCTCTCGCCGATGCCGGCGTTAATGTCGATATGATTGTCCAGAACGTTTCCGAGGACGGCACGCTGACCGATTTGACATTCACAGTGCCGAATGCGGATTACGAAAGCGCACGCGGGGTGCTTGAAAAGGCGCAGCAATCGATCGGCTATCAGGTCCTTCAGGGCTCGACCGACGTCGCAAAAATCTCGGTGATCGGCGTCGGCATGCGCAGCCACGCCGGCGTTGCCGCCGATGCATTTCAGGCGCTGGCCTCGCGCGGAATCAACATCACGGCCATCACCACTTCGGAGATCAAGATCTCGGTGCTGATCGATGCATCATTTACCGAGCTTGCGGTACGGACTTTGCATTCGTTATACGGTCTCGACAGTCAATAGCTGATACGACTTCGAACCGTTCGTGTTTTCGCCGCCGGCAAATTGCCGCGGCAAGACATTGCGAGGATAGCGGAATATGCGGGAAACATCCGCTGGGCCGCGCGTCCTGCTCCGCCGCTTACGCGAAATTATGGCGGAGCCGATCAACGCGCAGGACCGGCTCGACAAGATCGTGAGGCAGATCGCGGCCAACATGGTGGCCGAGGTCTGTTCGGTCTATGTGCTGCGTTCCGATGGTGTCCTAGAACTCTATGCCACCGAGGGCCTTAATCGCGAGGCCGTGCATTTGGCGTCTTTGCATACCGGCCAGGGACTTGTCGGCACGATCGCCGCCGATGCGCAAACGCTGAGCCTGCCGGACGCGCAAATCCATCCCGCCTTCCGTTACCTGCCGGAGACCGGTGAAGAGATCTACCACGCCTTTCTCGGTGTGCCGATCCTCCGCGCTGGCCGTACTCTCGGTGTGCTGGTTGTTCAGAATCGGTCGCATCGCGTCTATGTCGACGAGGAAGTCGAAGCGCTGCAAACCACCGCCATGGTCATGGCCGAAATGATCGCCGTTGGCGAATTGGAGGGGCTCGCGCAGCCTGGCACGTCGCTCGATCTCAAGCGGCCGATTACAATCAGCGGCGTCGATTTGGGCGAGGGTCTCGGCCTTGGCCATGTCGTCCTGCATGAGCCACGCGTCGTTGTCACGGCGCTGATCGGCGAGGATGCAGATCAGGAATTAGCGCGTCTCGACCGTGCGATCGCCGGGCTTCGCCTGTTTGTCGACGACATGCTGTCGCGCGACGACATTGGTGATCAGGGCGAGCATCGCGAAATACTCGAAGCCTATCGCATGTTCGCCCACGACCGGGGTTGGGTGCGGCGGATGCATGAAGCAATCCGCATCGGGCTTTCGGCGGAGGCGGCTGTTGAAAAAGTCCAGAGCGACACGCGCGCCCGAATGCAACGCCAGGTCGATCCGTTCCTGCGCGAACGTCTGCATGACTTCGACGATTTGGCGAATCGGCTCTTGCGTGTGCTCATGAACAAATCACATGGACCGGGTGAAACGGAATTGCCGCGCGACGCGATAATCGTGGCGCGCAATATGGGTGCGGCCGAGCTTCTCGACTATCAAGGCGTGCAGGTGCGCGGCCTAGTTCTGGAGGAAGGCGGGCCGACGAGCCACGTCACCATCGTCGCCCGGGCGCTCGGTATCGCCACTGTCGGACGGGCGCGCAACGTTCTCTCGCTGGTCGAGAATGGCGATCCGATCATCGTCGACGGCAGTACAGGCGAAGTTCACATCAGGCCAGTGCCCAATGTCGAAGCTGCCTATGTCGAAAAAGTGCACTTCCGCGCTACACGGCAGGAGCAGTATCAACGTTTGCGCGACCAGCCGGCAACCACAAGCGATGGGCACCGCATTGCCTTGATGATGAATGCCGGGCTGCTGGTCGATCTGCCGCATCTGGCCGAATCGGGTGCAGGCGGAATCGGCCTTTTCCGCACCGAGTTGCAATTCATGGTCGCCGCGAGGATGCCAAATCTTGGCGAGCAGAAGGCGCTTTACGGCGCTGTTCTCGACGCGGCCGACGGCAGGCCGGTAACTTTTCGCACGCTCGACGTCGGCGGAGATAAGGTGTTGCCGTATCTTCGCACCGCGAAGGAGGAAAATCCAGCCATGGGCTGGCGCGCGATCCGGCTCGGTCTCGACCGGCCGGGGCTGCTGCGCCGACAGCTTCGTGCGCTCATGCAGGCGGCGGCGGATCGCGATCTGCGCATCATGCTACCGATGGTCACCGAACTCGGCGAAGTCCGTCAGGCGCGCGACCTGATCGAGCGCGAGTTCGCCCATCTCAAGCGTCACGGCCACCGGCCGCCGAGGACGCTCCAACTTGGCGCGATGGTCGAGGTGCCGGCACTTTTGTGGCAACTCGACGGGCTCTTCAAAATCGCCGACTTTGTTTCGGTCGGATCAAACGATCTGTTGCAATTCATGACGGCAAGCGATCGCGGCAATATGCTGGTCGCCAACCGCTTCGATCCGTTGTCGCAGTCGTTCCTCAGAGCACTGCGCGCGATTATCAGAAGTGGCAATGACGCTGGCGTACCGACGACGCTTTGTGGCGAGATAGCCGGCAAACCGCTTGCGGCCATGGCGCTGATCGGCCTCGGCTATCGTTCGCTTTCCATGTCGGCGGCGGCGATCGGGCCGGTCAAGGCGATGGCGCTGGCGCTAGATGCCGGCAAGCTGACGGCCGAGCTGGATCGGCAACTCGATGTCGACAACAGTGAATTAGGGCTGCGCGCCTGGCTCGCGGCGTTTGCCGAGGCGGAAGGCATTCCAATCTAAATGACCCGTACAAGGCGGTTTTAGAATCAATCATGCTACCCAAAGACAAGATCAACGCCCTCGTTGTCCGTTTCGAGGAGATCGATCATCGGCTATCGCAGCCGATCGATCGCGACACTGTGGTCAAGCTCGGTCGTGAGCGAGCCGAACTCGCCCCGGTCTATGAGGCGATCGGGGAACTCAGGACCGCCGAGACGGAACGTGAAAGTCTGGCGGCCCTTCTCTGCGATCCAGAAATGGCGGCACTTGCCCGGACCGAATCCGAGGCGCTTGACCGGCGTATCGAATCGTTGAGCGATGCGGTCCGGCTTGCCCTCCTGCCCAAGGATGCGGCCGACGAAAAAAGTGCCATCCTCGAAATCCGCGCGGGAACCGGCGGTAGCGAGGCGGCACTTTTCGCCGGCGATTTGTTTCGCATGTATTCGCGCTATGCCGATCTGCATGGCTGGACCGTCAGCGTGCTCTCCGAAAGCGAGGGTGAAGCTGGCGGCTTCAAGGAGCTTATCGCCGACGTCGCCGGGAAGGGCGTTTTCGCGCGGCTTAAATTCGAGTCCGGGGTCCATCGCGTTCAGCGCGTTCCGCTGACCGAGGCAAGCGGGCGTATTCACACTTCCGCGGCGACAGTCGCGGTTATGCCCGAGGCGGAGGATGTCGATATTGATATCCGTCCGGAGGATATCCGACTTGACACAACGCGAGCCTCCAGCGCGGGTGGTCAGCACGCCAACACGACGGATTCCGGCGTGCGGATCCTGCATATTCCGACCGGTATCATTATTACCTCGACCTCCCGCTCCCAGCATCAAAACCGCGAGCGCGCCATGCAGATGCTACGTGCCCGGCTCTTCGATCTCGAACGGCAAAAATCAGAATCCGATCGCGCAGCCACAAGGCGGGGTCAAGTCGGCAGCGGTGACCGGTCGGAGCGCATCAGGACTTACAATTTCCCGCAGGGGCGCGTCAGCGACCATCGCATCAACATGACCCTCTACAAGCTTGATCAGGTCCTTGCCGGCGAAGCGCTTGATGAACTGATTGACGCGCTGACAACCGACTATCAAGCTGGCCTGATGGCGGCCGAGGGCGCGTGAGCGCACCCGTTACCGCTCGCATCGGGGCACTGCGCCGCCAGCTTGCCTGCATGCTCGAGAAGAGATTTGCGAGTGAAGGCCGCCAGGGAACCGCGGCGCTCGACGCGCGGCTTCTGCTAGCCGATGCGATCGGCGTCGAGGCGGCGGGACTTGCTTTGCATGACGATGAACCCGTCGACGCCGTGGCCCAGGCGCGAGCAATCGCATCGGTTGAAAGGCGGCTTGCCGGCGAGCCCGTGGCACGGATCATCGGTCGCCAGGAGTTTTGGGGGCTGGAACTTGAGATCGGTTCCGACGTGCTGGTGCCGCGGCCGGATACCGAAACGCTGGTGGAGGCGGTGCTGGCGCGCCTCGATAGCGAAGGCCGGCGCGGCGAGCCATTGAAGCTTCTCGATATCGGTACTGGGTCCGGTGCAATTCTCCTGGCGCTTTTGGCTGAATTGCCGACGGCGATAGGAACCGCGACTGACTGTGCCGTCGGTGCGCTAATGATTGCCCGCGACAACGCGCGGCGTCTCGGTCTGGCGCACCGGGCGCGGTTTGTTGCCAGCAATTGGGCCACGGCAATGGGCGGCCGGTTCGATTTCGTCCTTGCCAATCCGCCCTATGTCGAATCGGGCGTGATCGCGACTTTGCAGATTGAAGTGAGAGAATTCGACCCACGAATCGCGCTCGACGGGGGTGCCGATGGGCTCGATTCTTATCGTGCGATTCTAAGCGATCTCGATCGGCTGCTCGCCAAGCGCGGGCGCTGCTTTTTCGAGATTGGTTTTGGTCAAGCCGGATTACTCACGGAATTGGCCGGAAATTGTGGCTTTTCGACCCGGCTCCACCACGATATCGGTGGTATCGCGCGGGTCATGGAAATTGGCCGTGTAGGGGATGGTTAAGAACTTTGCCTTGAAAATTCGGTGCTAAGAAAAATGGTCTTGGAAATCTCGCGCGGAACGGTTAGGTTCCGTTCGCCGCGCTGGACGGGCACGTTTCTCGCATGAGATGCATCGAACGAATGGCCGCTTAATCGGGCGCTGTAGGGGATATCCGCAGTTGCGCGATGGTGGCCTTAAATTCCGTCCACACGTTCGAACCGAAAATTTTTGTTCGGACTTTGATGGGCTATGCGGGTTAAGCCGCAAGGGAAGCCTTGGCTGAGTGAGTCGACGTCGACACAGACCATATGATCAGCCGGCTGCGCCGGCGGTTGCCGCGAGTTCCGGACGCGGTATTCGACAGGCTTTCTATGTTCATGACCAGGTGTGCTTGCACGCCCTTCCGCTTCAAGAAGAGAACCATTGATGAGACAAGGACAACAGAACAAACGTATGCGGGGGCGTGGCCGAAAGGGGCCGAATCCCCTGACCCGTTCATTCGAGAGCAATGGGCCGGACGTAAAAATTCGTGGCACCGCGCAACATATCGCCGAGAAATACGTTCAGCTGGCGCGCGATGCGCAAACCAGCGGTGATCGGGTCGCCGGCGAGAGCTATCTCCAGCACGCCGAGCACTTCAACCGCATCGTCGCGGCGGCCCAGGCACAACAGCCCCAGCCTCAGCAAATCATCCGTGAGGGCGGCCAAGAGGATGACGACGTCCGCGCCGGCGATAGTAGTGGGTCGCCGCCGAACGAAACCGGACAGCAGCCGAGTTTCGGTCTTTCCGACCCGCAGCCTTTTTTTAATGGCAATGGTCAAGGCGAACCGGACGGCGAGAGTGGCAATGCGCCCGATGAAACGCGCAACGTAAGTCGCGAGCCAACTGAACAGCGCGACAATAGCGATCGTGTTGGTTTTCGAAGTCGCCGCCGGCGCCCTTATCGCGAACGCGTTAACAACGATCAGGCAGAGCCAAGCGTCGAAAGTGGATCCTCGGCCGGGAACTTGGAACCAGTTGCCGATACCGCCACAAACGACGAATGATCGCGGTCTGTCTTGTCGCCAGAAACCAATACCGCGCTGAGTGCGATTTCGCCGCCGGCAGCGGCATTGAGACGGACGTCGGTGCCAGCGGTCGCAAGCGCATCGCCAAATTTAACGGCTTCAAAAACCTCTGACCTCTTTTGTTGCGATAATGCAACATTATATTGAGGCTACAACGCCGCCTTCGGGGGTGTTGGCGGGCCGTCCGGTCCGAGTTTGAACGTGCAGTCCGCGTGTTGTCTACGCGGTAGCTACGGGTCAGGAGCACGACAATGAATTTGGAAATCTATTCGGAGAGAGTACGCGGTTTCATTCAATCGGCCCAGACCGGGGCGCTGGCCGCCGGTCACCAGCAATTCACCCCCGAGCATCTCCTCAAGGTACTCCTCGACGATTCGGAGGGTTTGGCGGCGGGTCTGATCGAGCGCGCCGGTGGCCAAGCACGCGATGCACTTGCCGCGACCGAACAGCGGCTTTCTGAACTCCCCACGGTTGGCGGTGGCGGTGCTGGACAGCTCTATCTCGCGGCGCCAACGGCAAAGGTTTTCCAGACCGCCGAGGAACTTGCCAAGAAGGCGGGAGATTCTTTCGTTACGGTTGAGCGACTTTTGTTGGCGCTCGCTATCGAGAAAGATGCAAATACGTCTGACATCCTGGCAAGCGCCGGTGTCACGCCGCAATCGCTCAATGGGGCAATCGAGGAAATCCGCAAGGGCCGGACCGCGGACTCGGCCTCGGCCGAAAATCAATACGAGGCGCTGAAGAAATATACCCGTGACCTGATTGCCGACGCGCGTGAGGGCAAACTCGACCCGGTCATTGGACGTGACGAAGAGATACGGCGGACCATCCAGGTGCTTGCCCGGCGTACCAAAAACAACCCGGTGCTGATCGGTGAGCCCGGTGTTGGTAAAACAGCGATCGTCGAAGGGCTGTCGCTTCGCATTGTCAATGGCGATGTGCCGGAGAGCCTGCGCGATAAGCAGCTGCTGGCGCTGGATATGGGGGCGCTTATCGCCGGTGCGAAATATCGTGGCGAGTTTGAAGAGCGGCTCAAGGCACTGCTCAACGAGGTTCAGGCCGCCGAAGGCCAAATCGTTCTATTCATCGATGAAATGCATACCCTTGTTGGCGCCGGAAAGGCGGACGGGGCGATGGATGCATCCAACCTGCTCAAGCCGGCGCTGGCCCGCGGCGATCTGCATTGCGTAGGGGCGACCACGCTCGATGAATATCGTAAACATGTTGAGAAGGATGCGGCGCTCGCCCGCCGCTTTCAACCGGTATTTGTTGGCGAGCCGACGGTCGAGGACACGATCTCGATTCTTCGCGGGCTTCGCGAAAAGTATGAATTGCACCACGGAGTCCGCATGACGGATTCGGCCTTGGTGGCGGCGACGACTCTCTCGAACCGGTATATCACCGACCGCTTTCTGCCCGACAAGGCAATCGACCTCGTCGACGAGGCGGCGGCGCGGCTGCGCATGCAGATCGACTCCAAGCCGGAAGCGCTCGATGAACTCGACCGGCGAATTATCCAGCTCAAGATTGAGCGCGAAGCGCTAAAAAAAGAATCGGATTCGGCTTCCAAAGACCGGCTGCAGCGGCTTGAGAAGGAGCTGATCGACCTTGAGGAAGAGAGCCAGGCGTTGACCCAACGCTGGATGGCGGAAAAGGAAAAGCTCGCATCTTCGACCAAGATCAAGGAAGAGCTCGATCAATCCCGTGCCGAACTCGATCGCGCGCAACGTTCCGGCGATTTGGCCAAAGCCGGGGAGCTTGCTTATGGCGAAATCCCAGACCTTGAGCGGAGACTCACAGAGGCCGAATCGAGAAGCCGCGATTCGGGCGAGTTGGTTGAGGAGGCGGTAACGCCTGACCACATTGCCCAGATCGTGTCGCGCTGGACCGGCATACCGGTCGACAAAATGCTCGAAGGGGAACGTGAGAAGCTGCTGCGCATGGAAGACGAACTCGCCAGGCGGGTCGTCGGGCAACCCGAAGCCGTCCATGCGGTCGCCACTGCGGTCAGGCGGGCGCGCGCCGGACTGCAGGATCCGAACCGGCCAATCGGCTCATTCATGTTCCTCGGCCCGACCGGTGTTGGCAAGACCGAACTTACCAAGACTCTTGCGGCGTTTCTGTTCGACGACGAGACGGCGCTGCTCCGCGTCGACATGTCGGAGTATATGGAGAAGCATTCGGTTGCCCGGCTTATCGGAGCACCGCCGGGATATGTCGGTTATGAGGAGGGCGGCGCGCTGACCGAAGCGATCCGCCGGCGTCCCTATCAGGTGATTCTGTTCGATGAGATCGAGAAGGCGCATGCGGATGTATTCAATGTCCTGCTCCAGGTCCTAGACGACGGGCGTCTTACCGATGGGCAGGGGCGTACGGTCGATTTCCGCAACGCTCTGATTGTCATGACGTCCAATCTTGGCGGCGACCATCTCGCCAACCTTGGAGAAAATGAGGACGTCGACAAGATTCGCGATATGGTGATGAACGTCGTGCGGGGGCATTTCCGTCCCGAGTTTCTCAACCGCCTGGATGATATTATTCTATTCCATCGCCTCCGGCGCGAGCACATGGGCGTTATCGTCGATATCCAGTTGGGTCGGCTGCAAGAGTTGCTTGATGAACGCAAGATCGTCATTGATCTCGACGATTCTGCACGCGCCTGGCTCTCCGATAAAGGCTATGATCCGACCTATGGCGCGCGGCCCTTGAAGCGGGTTATTCAGCGTGAAGTACAAGACCCGCTTGCCGACAAGATTCTCGCCGGTGAAATCCCCGAAGGCACGAAGGTCAAGATCACTGGTGGTGCCGACAAGCTCATTTTCTTGCCGCATATCGACGGCGGCAAGGATGACAAGGCGGCGTAACTACATTTGGAAGTCGAAATATGCGGGGTTAGCCGGCATTGCTGGCTAACCTACTGGTTCGACGCGAGCGTGGTCGGGCTCGGCTCGTTGCCGAGAAGAGCGTCGATGCGGCTACGCTCACTTTCAAACGTCGCGAGCAATTCACCTTCCAGTACACGGCCGCGGGGCAGGCGGATGCGCAGTGGATTGACCGCCTTCTTGTTGACTCGGATCTCGTAGTGGAGATGGGGTCCCGTCGAAAGCCCAGTCGAACCGACATAGCCAATGACCTGTCCCTGGCGGACACGGACGCCCGGTGCAATGCCCTTGGCGAACCGACGTTGGTGAGCGTAACGAGTCTCGTAGCCATTGGTGTGCTTGATGACAATAAGATTGCCATATCCCCCGGCGCGGCCAGCCTTCTCGACCCGACCATTGCCGGCGGCCAGGATTGGGGTCCCGCGCGGCGCGGCATAGTCGACGCCACCATGCAGGCGGCGGCGCTTGGTGATCGGGTGTTTGCGCATACCGAAACGCGAACGCAATGCGCCTGAGGATACCGGCTTGCGCATCAAGAATTTTTTCGCGCTTTTGCCGTCCTCGTCATAATAATCAACATAGCCGTCGTCGGCGGTACGAAAGCGATAGAAACGCTTGGGTATGCCGCTGATATTTAATGCCGCGAACAAGATCTCCGGTTCGCTCGCGTCACGGTCGTCGGTGTCAGGAAGCGAGTGGAAGACTTCGATCGAGTCGCTAAGGCCGATGCGCGCCTGGAAATCGACGTCGAAGGCGAAGATCCGGACAAGCTGGTCGACCAACGGACCCGGTATCTGCTGTTCGAGCGCGGTCCGATACAAAGCGTCATAAACTTTCGGCAGGGCGCCGGTACTTTTCTCACGCGAATCGGCCACCAAAACTGTGTCGGAGGTCAAAATCGGCTCGTCGGCGCGGACGAAGCGATCAGCATCCGATCGCGCCACTGTCGCCTGATGGACGCTGTTGTCATAGACGCTGACCCGCACCGGGCGCTCAGTCGTGCCGTCATATTCGTCGATGGCGTATGCAATTCTTACTTTGTTTCCGGAGGCCAGGTTGGCCAAGTCGATCAACTCGGAAAGCGCGCCGACAATTTCACCGGCGTCGTTGTCGGACATGTCGTTCTTTTTCAGCGTCGTCAGGAATTTCTCTTTGCCGCTCACTGATACGATTTTTTCTTCGGTTACCTGACCGACAACCGCATCAAGGTCACTTTTGGCGACGCTCGACACATTCTCGGCAACGATTGTCACGCCGAGCTCGGAAAATGGGTCTTCCTCTTCCATCAAAGCAAAGTCGCCATCGTAGGCGCCCTCGTCGGCATAGGCCAATGCAGACGCAATCTCGATATCGCCACCACCGCCGAATTTCGCTGCCGCGCGCACGACTTGCTCGACGGCGTTTCCATCAAGCCCAACCGTAGAAATGGCGGCAGTATCAACTGGAAGCGGGCTGACCTTGACCGAAACCTCGCCGTCAACATTGGTCTCGGAGATGAGCCCGTCGCTACCCGCCGCTGCGTCGGCGCTGCCCAAGGCGCCGGCTGCCGGTGTCGAGGTGTCGGCGAAGATGCGCAATACGTCGTAAGCGGGAATTTCGGTGTCTTGATTGTTTTTTGCGAGGCTCAGTCTCGCGGCAATTTTTACAAAGGGTCGAAGCTTAATGAAATCGCGTTCGCCCTGGCGCGTCACGGTGCTCACCTGAAGGAGCTCCCGGGTCGGGGCTTCCTCTTCGATAGCTTGGATGCGGTCGCCTTTTTGTCCGAAAAGGCCGCTATCGATGTTTCGGTTGTTCAATACGCTGAGGTCTTGAGGCGTGGCAAATTGATTGGCGCTGTCGAGCGCCGCCATGAGAGCGCCGCCCATCAAGAACACCGACGTCAGCCCAGTCAGGACCGTGCCGCCTAACCAGCGGAAGCTGACGGCGCGGCGGGCTGGTGCCTGTCGGGTCTCTTTGCCCAGGAGTATCGGGGGTTCGTTGCCGAGGTTTATTGACTCGACGCTGATATCTTGGCTCAGGGAAATATTTTCCGTCAGTCCCCTCACGACTTAGTCGTCTCCCCAAATTAACCCTCCCCCGCCCGTCAGTGTTTCGAGCGAGGTGAAGAAGCGTGCGAATCTGCCCCGCAAACCGCCAATAGTCAACGGAAGCATTTGGAGCCCGGCTATAAAGTACGGAGTCGATTCACCTTTTTTTTTGGCATTAATAGGGCGGATCGTGCCCGCTTTGGCGATAACAAGTATTGGGGTCCGATTATCCCTGGTTTTTTGGGCCTGGGTGTTGACAGGAGTGAGCGCCGACCCCTATATACGCCAACACGAGGATGGTGCCTCCGTTGGCGGCGCTGTGTTAGTTCTCGGCTTTCATAATGCAGAATATTAGGCGGATTCGCTTTGGCGAACGCCTTGTCTGCGCGGGTGCAAGGCGAAAGTCGGGTGCCCAGACGACGGTCTTCCCGTCGTGTTGTTTGACAATTGTATAGGAAGAAAGAGAAACGTAGACGGCGGAGTCCTTGCGGGCTTGTCCATTTTCGGATGGTCAGGCCAAACGAGACTTCGGCGGTACTACGTTTATCAAGTTACCATTCGCATCGGCTGAAAGGCCGGCGTGGATGTGTGCTTGGGACTCGTCAAATAAAAAGTCGACGTAGTAATCAGCCGAGACAAGTTCTCAGTTCAACCTGAGAGTTTGATCCTGGCTCAGAACGAACGCTGGCGGCAGGCTTAACACATGCAAGTCGAACGAAAAGCCACCTTCGGGTGGTGGAAAGTGGCAGACGGGTGAGTAACACGTGGGAACGTACCCTTTGGTTCGGGACAACTCCGGGAAACTGGAGCTAATACCGGATAAGCCCTTTGGGGGAAAGATTTATCGCCGAAGGATCGGCCCGCGTCGGATTAGCTTGTTGGTGGGGTAATGGCCCACCAAGGCTGTGATCCGTAGCTGGTCTGAGAGGATGATCAGCCACACTGGGACTGAGACACGGCCCAGACTCCTACGGGAGGCAGCAGTGGGGAATATTGGACAATGGG
>Ga0315339_1000895_pt1 | contig 30819 bp, 29 predicted proteins | sample ASW17metaG_FD_204514 | JGI IMG/M metagenome (GOLD analysis project Ga0315339, IMG submission 204514) | Ammonia-oxidizing marine archaeal communities from Pacific Ocean, United States - ASW #17 | ecosystem: Environmental > Aquatic > Marine > Oceanic | place: USA: California | collected 2016-12-05 | reverse complement strand
GCTCATCTTGAAGGAAAAGGAGCTTCTACTTTAGACGTAGCAGGTCTTGCCCAAAGAAACGGTCCGGTAACTAGTCACCTTAGGGTATCTAAAGATCCTGGAGATATTCATGCAACTCGTATCGCTTCTGGCTCAGCTGATCTTATTTTAGGATGCGATATAGTTGTTACTACAGGATTGGAATCAATATCAAAGATAAACCCATTATCTACAAATATTATGGTGAATAGTCATGTTGCTCCTACTAGTGCTTTTGCAAGTGATCCTAATCTAGATTTATCTGCAGCAAGAATGAAGAAATCCTTAAAAGACGTATCTAATAATAAGCTATTAGATTTTGTGGATGCAACAAAGTTAGCTTCTTCATTAATGGGAAATGCAATTTCCGCTAATTTATTTTTGATTGGTTATGCTTTACAAAAAGGGTTGATGCCCATCTCGTTGCCCGCTATAGAAAAAGCTATTGAACTTAATGGTATTGCGATTGAAATGAATAAGGATAGCTTATCATGGGGAAGATTAGCTGCAGTTGACTTAGAACTAGTTAAAGAAAAGGCTTCCTCTGGAAATAATGAAATTGAAGATGATAAATTACCAAATTTAAATGATTTAATTAAAGTCCGAAAAGGCTTCCTGACAGAATATCAAGATTCTAAATACGCAAATCGTTATGAAAACTTTGTAAGAAAAATTTATTCAACGGAACAAAGCTTTTCTGAAGGAAAGGAAGATTTATCTATCGCTGTGGCTAAGTATTATTTTAAAGTTTTAGCTTATAAAGATGAATATGAAGTTGCAAGACTTCATACTAGTGAGACATTTCGTAAAAATATAGAAGATCATTTCGAAGGAGATTTCAAACTAGAATATAGTTTAGCCCCACCAATTCTTGGGGGAAAGGATCCTAAAACTGGCAGGTACCCTAAGAGACGGTTGCCAGCTTCTACTTATTATCTATTTAAAATACTTAAAATTTTCAAGTTTTTGAGAGGAACTCCTTTCGACTTTATGGGAATCAGTCAACATAGGAGATTAGAAAGAAAAATAATTTCGGACTATGAAAAAACATTGGACCTTCTTATTAATAAACTCAATAAGAATAATTATTCTTTAGCTGTAGAAATAGCTTCAATCCCGGAGTTAATCAGGGGGTTTGATGTGGTAAAAGAGAAAAATTTAGAAGTAGCTTTGGAAGAGCAAAGACAACTCCTTGAAAGATTCTTGTCTAACAAAATACCTACATCAGAAATTGTTTATGATAAACATGTTTCGAATAATAATAAGGTTCAATCTAACTAAAATATAACTATGATTTTTAATTATGAATAAATTAACAAGTAAATTTCTAGAACTTGATTACGGTAAGATGCATTATGTAGAATCCGGAGAGGGCGATCCTATTTTGTTTATTCATGGTTCCGGTCCTGGAGTATCGGGATTAGCTAATTTTGAAGATAATTTATTAACTTTCTCTAATCATTTTAGATGTATAGTCATTGACTTACCTGGATATGGCAAAAGCGATCCAATAGAAGGGGATCCTATAGGTGCTTCTGTTGGGTGTATTATTAGTTTTCTAGATAAGATGAATATAGAAAGTGCTCATATTATAGGTAATTCTTTAGGAGGAATGCTTGGAGCTTTAATAGCTGCAAACAATGGAGATAGGGTTAAGAGTTTTGTAACTATTGGGGGTTTAGGGATGAATATTTTTTCACCCTTTCCTGGAGAGGGAATAAATTTACTCTCTGCGTTTGTAGAAGAACCTTCAAAAGCACGCATTAAGCAGTGGTTAGAATCAATGGTTTTTGATAAGGATCTTGTAACAGATGAATTAATAGAGTCTAGATATAATCAAGCTATAGATCCAATTCAACTTGAAACTTCAAAGAAAATATATGCTAAATCAAGCTTGGATGCTATGGCTAAAAATTTTAGAGGACCTGAAGCTTCCAATAGAATTGCTCATCTTTCTTCAATTCAGGCACCAACATTATTGATTTGTGGAAGAGATGATAGAGTTACCCCTTTAGATCAAATATTGCTTCCAATGAGATTAATACCAAATTGTGAGACTCATATTTTACCAAATTGTGGTCATTGGGCTATGATAGAAAAAAAAGAAGCATTTGAGAGCACTGTATTAGCCTTTTTACTTAGATAATATTTTAGATGAAAACTAAAGTAGCTATCATAGGCTCGGGTAATATAGGTACAGACCTTATGGTAAAGATCTTGGATACTTCAGATATTCTAGAGTTAATTTCAGTTGTCGGCATAGACCCAGACTCAGAAGGTCTTAAGTTGGCCAAAGATAGAGGATTAGAAATTACTTCAAAAGGAATTTCTGGTTTCGTTGAAATGGATTCTTATAAAGATATAAAAATGGTATTTGATGCAACTTCTGCCTCGGCTCACGCAGAGCATGATAGGGTTTTAAGAGAGGATGGTAAACAGCTTATTGATTTAACACCAGCAGCTATTGGCCCTTATACTGTGCCAGTTGTCAACATGGAAGAACATCTGCATGAGCTTAATGTAAATTTAGTAACATGTGGGGGTCAGGCAACAATACCTATTGTTTCGGCAATAAATCAAATATCATCTGTTAGATATGCAGAGATTGTATCCTCTGTGTCTTCTAGGTCAGCTGGACCAGGTACTAGAGCTAATATTGATGAATTTACGCAAACTACAGCCAAAGGCATTGAAACAGTTGGAGGAGCAAGAAAAGGTAAAGCCATTATAATTTTAAACCCTGCTGAGCCACCAATGTTAATGAGAAATACTGTTTTTACTCTTTCTGATATTACAGATGAAAATTTGGTAGTAGATTCTATTGAATCTATGGTAAAAAAAGTCCAAGAATATGTTCCTGGTTATAAATTAAAACAAGAAGTGCAATTTGATAGGTTTGGTTCTAATAATCCTTGTAAGATTCCAGGTTACGGAGAATTCGAAGGCATAAAAAGTTCTGTTTTCTTAGAAGTAACTGGAGCTGGACATTTCTTACCAGAGTATGCGGGTAATCTTGATATTATGACTTCAGCAGCATTGGGTACTGGTGAAAAAATTTCACAGTTAAAATCGAATTAAAGAATATGGACCCATTAAAGGAAAAGATTTATATACAAGATGTAACATTAAGAGATGGAATGCATGCTATCAAACATTCTTATAGTGTAGAACAATGCTGTGAAATAGCTACAGTCTTAGATAATGCAGGAGTAGACGCAATTGAAATAGCTCATGGAGATGGTTTATCAGGTTCTAGTTTTAACTATGGGTTTGGTGCGCACACAGATGAAGAGTGGATAACTGCTGTAGCAAAAACAGTAAAAAAAGCAAAGCTCACAACTTTAATTCTTCCAGGCATTGCAACGGTTGATAATTTACAATGGGCCAGAGATGTAGGTGTACATACTGTAAGAGTAGCAACTCATTGCACGGAAGCTGATGTCTCAAAACAACATATAGAATATGCTCGAAAAATAGGATTGGATACGGTAGGATTTTTAATGATGTCACATATGATTGGTCCTGAAGAGTTAGCTATTCAAGCTAAAATGATGGAAGATTATGGAGCTCAAACTGTTTATGTAGTTGATTCTGGTGGCGCGCTTAGTATGACAGATGTGAAATCTCGTTTTACTGCTTTTCAACGAGTACTTTCATCAGATACCTCAACAGGAATGCACGCCCATCATAATTTATCATTAGGCGTAGCTAATTCTATAATTGCAGTTGAGAATGGAGCTAAGCGTGTGGATGCTTCTCTAGCTGGAATGGGAGCAGGAGCAGGCAATGCTCCTTTGGAAGTGTTCATAGCAGCTATTGATAGATTGGGTTGGCAACATGACTGTGATTTATATGCTCTTATGGATGCCGCTGAAAATTTAGTTAGACCACTACAAGATAGACCTGTAAGAGTTGACAGAGAAACACTATCCTTAGGATATGCTGGAGTGTATTCAAGTTTTTTGAGGCATGCTGAAACTGCTGCTGAGAATTATGGTTTAGATACCAGAGAAATTTTAGTTGAACTAGGAAGAAGAAAAATGGTTGGGGGCCAAGAGGATATGATTGTAGATGTTGCTTTAGATTTATTAAAACAGAAAAATGCCTCTTGATTTAGAAAAATTAGATTTAGTTGACGCTCTTCCTTCTCAGAGTAAAGGAGATCCTTTATCCTACCAATCTGGTTGGTATAAAGTTGGGCAGTCAAAGGATTTTTTTGAAGGAAAACTATTCCAAGTAGTTAATTTCCCTTCAAAATTAGTTATTTGGAGAACTTCATCTGGTAAATTAGTTGTTTTAGATACCTATTGTTTACATATGGGGGCTGATTTATCTTGTGGTCAATTATCAGAAAAAGGAATAACTTGCCCTTTTCATGGCTGGAGATGGGGAGAAGACGGAAAATGTAATGACATACCCTATTCTAAAGATATTCCAAAAGATGCTGAGGCAAAGAGTTGGGTAAGTAAAGAAGATAGTGGTTTCGTCTATATTTGGTATGATAAGGATGGAAAAAGTCCAATTAATCAAGCGAATTTGTTAGAAATTTAATATAAATATGAAAATAAGTTCTTTACCGACAAGATATGCAAGAGGCTGGTATGTGATAGGGCATATTAGAGATTTTATTCTTGACGAACCTAAAACAATTCCATGTTTTGGTTCAATGATAAAAATTTTGAGGAGTAAAAATCAGATTATTTCTGAATTAGATGGGGTTGAATTGCCTATTTGCGAGCAGAATAATCTCATATTTGCTTGGTATGACCATGAAAAAGGAAAGCCAGATTATGAAATAGCTTCCATACCAGAATGCAGAGATGAAACTTGGTCTGATTGGGGTATGGAGCAATACCACATTCAAAACAATTGTAGAGAACTGGTAGACAATATGGCAGATAGGGGTCATTTTGGACCAGTCCATGGATGTCCAGCTATCGAATTTACAAATGAAGCCAAAGGTGTAAATTACACTCAGATAATGACAGGTGAGTCTGAAGTCTTAGGAGGAGGACTTTGGTCTGAAGCTATTTATACTGGTCCTGCTTACATGGTTACAATGATGAAAACAGAAGTAGCAACAAGTCGATTATTAGTTTCACATTTACCTATTAATCAATCAAATTTTTTAATTCAATTTGGTGTCATGGTACAAAAGGATCCTGACGCTTCTGAAGAAGAAAATAAAGCTACTGTACAAGCTTATATAGACGCAAATCTTTTAGCTTTTGGCCAAGATGTTGATATATGGCACAACAAGATTTATGTCGAGAATCCTTTGATGTGTTCTGGAGACGGGCCTCTTCATAAATTACGAAAATGGTATAATCAATTTTATCTTGATCGTTTAGAAGTCCCTTCAGGTCTGGATATGCCTAAACGACATTTTTAATTCTTAAGGGTGGGGCCCTGTCATGAAACCTTTTGAGGCACAATCTCTTCCTGAGCTTATTTCTTTGGCATCTTCATTCTATGGTTCTAAATGTGCTATCCAAGACAATGATGTTTCTTTAACTTACGTTGAATTAGAAGAAATTAGCATTCAGTCTGCTGAATCTCTTTTGGCTTTAGGAGTAGAAGAGGGTGATAGGGTTTGTGTTTGGGCACCAAATAGTGCTGAGTGGATAATATCAGCTATAGCGATTCAAATGGTAAAAGCTATATTGGTTCCTATTAATACACGTTTTAAAGGAGCAGAAGCGAGCTATATTCTTAACAAGACAGGAGCGAAGATCTTGTTTACCGTAAAAGATTTTCTTGATACTAATTATTCGTTAATGATTAAAGAGAAACAAACACCTGCTTTACAAAATCTTATTTTCTTAGATAAAAAAGAAGGCAATGATTCTTGGAATGAATTCATGCAACTAAGTCTCCCAAAGAATAAATATTTAGATCAAAGATACGATAGCAATTCGATTGCAGATATCATTTTTACTTCAGGAACTACAGGAAAACCAAAAGGAGTTATGGTAACTCAAAAACAGAATCTTAAAGTTTTTGAAAATTGGAGCAGACATGTGGGACTTAATGAGGATGACAGGTATCTGATCGTAAATCCTTTTTTTCATACTTTTGGATATAAGGCAGGATGGCTTGCTTCTATCATGAGAGGGGCTGTGATTTTACCTCATCAAGTTTTTGAACCCCAGTCTGTTTTACATAGAATTGAAAATGACAAAGTTAGTGTTATGCCTGGACCACCTACTTTGTACCAATCAGTTATGGATGCAGAGAATTTTAATTCTTTTGATATTTCTTCTTTAAGATTGGCAGTTACTGGTGCTGCGACTATACCAATTCAGTTAATCTATGACATGAGAGAAATTATGCATATTGATACTGTACTAACTGCGTATGGATTAACTGAATCCACAGGTGTGGTTACGATGTGTAATCCTGGCGATGCACCAGAATTAATAGCTAATACATCTGGTGCTCCTATTGAAGGAATAGAGGTTAAATGCATTGCGCAAGATGGTACTATTGCCTCCTCAGGTGAACCAGGCGAAATCTATGTGAAAGGATACAATGTTATGCTTGGTTATTATGAAGAACCAAAACAAACTGAAGAAGCTATTAGTGTTGATGGATGGCTTCATACAGGAGATATTGGAGTAATTAATTCCCAAGGTTATCTAAGTATTACAGATAGAAGCAAAGATATGTTTACAGTAGGAGGTTTTAATACTTACCCAGCAGAGATAGAGAATATATTAGCCTCACATACACATATATCCTCATCTGCAGTTATTGGTATTTCAGATAAAAGATTAGGAGAGGTTGCAAAAGCATTTGTTGTTCTAAAAGAGGGATTCTTTATAGAAGAACATGATCTTATAAAATGGTGTAGAAATAATATGGCAAATTATAAGGTGCCTAGAGAAATATTATTTCTATCGGGTTTACCCTTGAATGCTTCAGGTAAAGTTATGAAATATAAATTACGCGAGTTGGAATGAGTTATGAAAGTTTGCATTAGTGAATTTATATATAAAGAATCAGAGCCATTCTTTAAGCAACTCTTATTAGGGCATGAGATCTTATTAATCGATTCTTCAGGGAAATTAATTCAAGGCGATGGAAGACCTCAAGTAGCTTTTGTGTCATATGACATCATGGCAAAGTGCATTAGACAAAAGGGTTTCAGAGATAATTTTTTATCTTTAATAGTTGGATGTGATTTTGTACAAGGTAGTTGGGCAGGTGTAGAAAGTGAAGTAGCCCAAGAATTGATTAAATGTTCAAATTATTTTTCTCATGCTGGTGGAGTTCATGCAATCCCTATTGCCTCTTATGTTTTTGCACAGATGTTAAGGCAGGTAAAAGGTATGGATATCCATAATAAGCAGCAAAAAGACTTACTTTGGAAACCCCTTTTATTAACAGGCGAATTAACAGATTTGATAGTTGGAATAACAGGATATGGAGGAATAGGTCAAGAAATAGCAAGATTAGCTAAGGCTTTTAGAATGAAGGTATATGCAACTAAAAGAACAAAAATAGAATCTTCTGATTTAGATAGATTATTCAATCCTTCAGAAATTAAGAAAATGTTAAAATTAAGTGATTTTGTTGTAAATTGTTTACCAGATAGTCCTGATACAAATAAGATTTTTTCTAAAGATAAGTTTCAGATAATGAAATCGAGTTCAATGTTTATTAATGTAGGGAGAGGTGAAAGTGTAAATGAGCAAGATCTTTCTGAAGCTTTAATTTCAGGTGAAATAGCATCTGCAGCTTTAGATGTTACTTATCCAGAGCCGCTTGAAGCTGATTCTCCTCTTTGGAAATTAGATAATTGTTATATAACTCCTCATGATTCAGCTTGGGCTCCCAAAGGCTCTCAGAGGTTGTTAGATTTATTTTCAAATAATTTTCAAAGATACATTGAAGGTAAAGATCTTCTTAATTTAGCTTAAAAAAAACCGCTTAAAAGCGGTTTTTTTTATTTCTTTAAAAATTAACTGCTATAACCAATTACAGCTTTCGTTTCTAAGAACTCTTCGAAACCAAATGGCCCCCATTCTTTACCATTGCCAGATTGCTTATATCCTCCGAATGGAGTAGCCATATCTGATTGAGCTCCATTAATCGCTACACTTCCACTGCGAATTTTATTAGCTATTTCTTTAGCATGCTCTATCTCTCCAGAAACATAACCATATAGCCCGTAATCAGTATCATTAGCTATTTCTATAGCCTCATCTTCGCTCTTATATGGAAGTATAGAAAGAACAGGCCCAAATATTTCTTCTCTAGCTATGGTCATGTCATTATTAACATTTGCAAAAACAGTTGGTCTAACGTAATAGCCTGAATTTAAACCATCTGGCTTTCCTGGACCTCCTGAGACAAGCTCAGCACCTTCAGCAATTCCTTTCTCAATAAGACCCTGAATCTTATCAAATTGAGTATTACTAACTACTGGACCTATAGAAGTATCTTCGCCAAATGGATCACCCACTTTTGTGTTTTCAGCTGCTATTTTGGCTAATTCTTTAGCTTCATCATGACGTGCTTCTGGAACTAACATTCTCGTTGGTGCATTACAAGATTGTCCGCTATTCAAAAAGCAATGATTGGCTCCACCTGTAACAGAAGTGGCAAAATCAGCATCATCTAGAATAATGTTTGGTGATTTTCCGCCTAACTCTTGAGAAACTCTTTTGACTGTATCAGCTGCACCTTTTGCAACACTTATTCCTGCTCTTGTAGATCCAGTAAATGACATCATATCTATTTCAGGATGGCAAGACATCGCTTCACCTACAGTTGGGCCATCACCATTAACAAGATTGAATACTCCAGCTGGAACTCCAGCTTCATCTAAAACCTCAGCAAATAAAATTGCATTTAATGGTGCAATTTCAGTTGGTTTTAAGACCATAGTACAACCTGCAGCTAGTGCGGGAGCTACTTTGCAAGATATTTGATTAATGGGCCAATTCCATGGAGTAATCATGCCTACGACTCCTATTGGTTCTTTTCTAATTATAGTTTTACCTCTAGTCTCTTCCCATTGGAAGCCTTGGAGGATTTCCATTGCTTGTGCAAAATGTCCTAGACCAGTAGCAGCTTGAGCTGCTTTAGAAAGGGATATAGGGGCTCCCATCTCTTGAGAAATTGTTTCGGCAATTTCATCATATCTTGACTGATAAACTTCAAGAATTTTACCCAGTAATGCAAGTCTTTCTTCTACTGTAGTTACACTAAAACTATCAAAAGCTTTCCTTGCAGCATTTACAGCCAGGTCTACATCTTTAGCTGAGCCCAAGGCTATTTTACCAATAACTTCTTCATCAGATGGATTAATGACATCAAGCGAGTTAACACCGTCTGAAGGGTCAACCCATTTACCATTAATATAGAATTGATGATGTGTTTTCATAATTATCTCCTGCTATCGTAATTAGGGTATTAGATTATATCTAGCTAGTATAGTTCTGTCTCTAGTTTAAATTTAAAATGTTAGCTTTTAGCTGGGGTTGAATTCTTTCACTCCATTGTGAAAGATATTTTCTCGTGTCTCTAGGGTCTATAATTTCATGCACAGAAAAATTCTCTGCTCTTGGAAACGGATTTTGGTTTTTAGTGAGAGATAACTCTATTTCTTTTCTTTTTATTTCTGGATCTTTAGCCTCGGATATTTCTTTTTTGAAGGCCACGGCAACTCCACCTTCAACAGGCAGAGCACCAGATTCAGCAGAAGGCCATGCCAGTACATAGCCATCAGGCCCATAGTGGGCAGCTGCGGCTACTCCAAAAGACTTTCTAATCATAATTGATGTCCAAGGGACTTTAGATTCTGTTACTGCTAAAACAGCATGAGTCCCGTGTAAAATAGTGGCTTGTTCTTCAGCTTCAGGACCAATAAGAAAGCCAGGTTCATCTATTAAGCTGATTATTGGTAAATGAAAAGTATCGCACATTTTAACAAACCGACTGGTTTTTTGTGCGCCTTGAGCAGACATAGAGCCTGCATAGAAATTTGAGTCATTAGCTAGGATACCTACTGAATATCCATTTATTCTTGCCAATCCAGTAATAATCCCTCTTCCAAAGAACTTTGTAATTTCGAAAAAAGTATTTACATCAAAAACTGAATCAATAATTTCCCTCATTTCATAAGAGCGTTTTTTATCTTTAGGAATTATTGATATTAGTTTTTCTTCTTTTCTATCTATTGGGTCAGTTGTATCTAATCTTGGTGGTAATTCAAATATATTTTGAGGCATGTAGGATAAGAATTTAGATATTTGATCAAAAGCTTCATCTTCATTTTCAGCTACATTGTCTGTAACTCCATTTGCTTTATGAATCTCTGATCCACCTAATTCCTCTTTTGATAATTTTTTTCCAAATGCTCTTTCAACTACAGCTGGTCCCGCAACTAAAATTTGAGAAGTTTTTTTTGTCATAACTCTGAAATGAGAGGCAACAAAACGAGCAGCTGGTAATCCTGCAACAGGACCTAATGCAGCTGAAACTACAGGAATAGTCTTTAAAGTATCAGCTATAGATTTAAATCTAGATTTTGAAAAAACAGGATCACCACTTGAATTACGTCCTTTTTTAGATGGACCAGCAACGGAGCCTCCGCCTCCTTCATGCAATCTTATAAGGGGTATTTTATATTTAAGAGCTAGTTCTTCAGTATAAATACTCTTTCTTAGACCAGCAGGATTAGGTGAGCCACCTTTAACAGTAAAGTCTTCTCCGCCTACTATTACTTGTCTTCCATTAATTTTACCGAACCCAAGTACAAAATTTGCAGGAGTAAAAGAATCTATAACTCCCTTTCCATTAGAATCAGAACTACCAGTTATTTCTCCTTGTTCTTCAAAGGAGTTTTTATCTAGAAGCTTTTCTAATCTTTCTCTAATAGTTAATCTTCCTTTAGCATGTTGCAAATCAACAGCTTGATGGCCACCTTGCTGCTTGGCTAAGCTTTTTCTTATTTTTATTTCGTTAGTTTCTTTTTTCCAATTCATAATTTTTTTGGTGCCCCGTTCAGGATTTGAACCTGAGACCTCCGGATTAGGAATCCGGCGCTCTATCCAACTGAGCTAACGGGGCTATAGTATATTGATTATTTTACTCATTCTAGGTTGATATAAATATTTTTTATTCCTATAATACTTTTAGCACCGATTTGAATCAGCTTGCGGGTGCTTTATAAATACAGCTAAATAGAGTTCTTTTAAATAAACCTGTTTAGCGAAAGCTGCAGGTTTTTTTTATTTTAGGAGGTTATTATGGCTTATGAAGGGAAAAATATTGAAACGCTAGCATTGCACGCTGGATGGAGGGCTGATGAAAATACTGGTTCAGTAGCTGTTCCTATTCATCAAACAACGAGTTACCAATTTGAAAGTACTGAAAAAGCAGCAAATTTATTTGCATTGGCTGAATTAGGGAACATTTATACTAGAATTATGAACCCTACTAATGCAGTTCTCGAAGAAAGAATAGCAGCATTAGAAGGCGGTGCAGCTGGTCTGGCAGTTTCATCAGGGCAAACAGCTTCAGCATATTCTATTCAGAACTTAGCTAAGGTAGGGGATAATATTGTTTCCTCATCCCATCTTTATGGAGGAAGTTATAATCAATTTAAGAATAATCTGTCTGCAATGGGTATAGAGGTCAGATTTGTTGATCCTACTGATCCAACAAATTTTGCTAGTGCAACTGATGATAAGACTAGGGCTTACTTTGGAGAAACTCTTCCTAATCCAAAATTACAAGTTTTTCCTATAAAAGAAGTCTCTGATATAGGAAGACCTCTAGGCATCCCTCTTATTGTTGATAATACAGCGGCTCCAGTAATTTGTAGACCTTTTGATCATGGTGCTGCGGTAATATCTTATTCTACTACTAAGTATATAGGTGGTCATGGCACTTCTATTGGAGGTTTGATTGTTGATGGAGGAAATTTTGATTGGGAGGCAGCTGGGCCTGATAGGCAGCCTAATTTGAATACACCTGATCCGTGTTATAACGGAGTTATATGGACTGAGGCCATTAAACCTCTAGGACCTATAGCTTATATTATGAAAGCGAGAACTACCTTATTAAGAGATTTAGGTGGAGCAATGAGCCCTTTTAATGCTTGGATGTTTATACAAGGATTAGAGACTTTACCTCTAAGAATGAGAGCACATACTAATAACGCATTAAAAGTAGCAGAATTTCTCTCTAATAATAGTAGTGTAGAGTCGGTAATTTATCCGAGTCTAATGGAAGGCAAGAATAAAGAGCTAGCAGATACTTATTTAACAGGTGGATATGGCGCTTTAGTTGGATTTGAACTACCAGGCGGCTTAGAATCAGGCCAGAAATTTATAGATTCTTTGGAGTTACTTTACCATGTAGCTAATATAGGAGATGCTAGGTCTCTCGCCATTCATCCTGCAACCACTACTCATAGTCAACTCTCTCCCGAAGAACAGTTGTCAACTGGAGTTACACCAGGCTATATTAGGCTCTCTATAGGTATTGAGCATATTGATGATATTATTGCTGACATAGATCAGGCATTGAAAGCAGCTTCTTAACTAAAGTTGTGTAGGGTTTTCTGATCCAGAATATACTTCTTCTGGATCAAAAACCTTTGTTTTTTCTTCAAATTTAAGTGATATTTTTCCATTGTGGGACTGAATTGATCTGTAAAAACAAGATCTATAACCTACATGACAGCTGGCACCTAAGCCTTGAACCTCAACTTTTATCCAAATAGCATCTTGATCATCATCAATAAATATATCCTTTACTATTTGAGTCATTCCACTAGTAGCTCCTTTTTTCCAAAGTTTTTTTCTACTCCTACTCCAATAATGAGCAATACCTTCTTTTATAGTTAATTCAAGGGCTTCTTTATTCATGTAGCCGTGCATCAATAGTTCATTAGTTTTATTATCAGTAACAACAGCTGGTATTAAGCCATGTTTATCAAATTTAGGCGCTAGTCCCTTTCCTTCCTCAACAAACTCTATATCAGATCTGGGTAAAAATATTTTAGGCATACAAAAATTATATAGTTTAAATTTAGCTCTATTGTAATTTATTTCGAGAATAATAAAAAAGATATAACTGTACCTTACGTTAAATTATGTACCACACATTTAGATTATTTCTTTAATTTGTTAAAATAATATTCATAACTTAATTTCTTAAAATTTATGCTAGAAGTCTCCAATTTAGAGTGCAGACTTTCTGGAAGATTAGTCTTCCAGAATCTATCTTTTATTTTAGGAAGAAAAGAGACAATAGAGATTATTGGTTCAAATGGTTCAGGAAAGACAACTCTTCTCAAGGCTTTGGTCGGCTTGATCCCTGAAACTAATGGTGATATTAAATATAATGGTAGTATTCTAAAATCACTATTTTATTCTCAGTGTTTTTATCAAGGACATCTTCTTGCTATCAAGAATAGTTTAACCATTTTTGAGAATCTTAAGTTAAGCTTTCCAGAATACTTAAGGACTGAATTAGTAAATGATGCTATAGATAAGGTTGGTCTAATAAGTTATGCTAATAGGCCATGCGCAGATTTATCTGTTGGGCAATTTAGAAAGGTGGCTATTGCTAAATTGATATTATGCAAAAGACCTCTATATTTAATCGATGAACCTTTTACAGCTCTAGATGACTCATCTATTAGCCTAGTATCAAATTTAATAATGGACAAGAAAAGTAACGGCTCTTCTTTTATTTTAACAGGGCATAGAGGTTCTGACTTAGCAGATAAAACTTTAAATTTGGATGAACTATGACAAATAAATCACCTGGAGTTTTAGATTGGATCCTTCTGATAACAAAAAGAGATCTACTTATATCATCTAAAAGATCGGCTTCCTACATAACTCCAGTAGCTTTTTTTCTAATTATTGTTTCTCTTTTTCCCTTAGCTTTTGGACCAGAACAAAAACAATTAAGTAGCATGGCATCAAATATTATTTGGATAGCAGCTTTACTATCTTCCCTATTGGCTATAGAAGGTATTTTCAATAATGATTTTAATGATGGCACTTTAGAACAAATAATAATGAGTGGGGAGCCTCTCTTTCTGTTAGTCATAGCTAAAGTATTTTGTCATTGGCTTATTGCAGGAGCTCCAATAGTGGTTTCCTCTCTCTTGGCTGGTATATTCTTGTATTTTTCTTTTGAGAATACCTTGGTGTTACTCTTTAGTTTAACATTGGGTTCGCTTCTTTTCAGTTTGTTAGGAGCTTTTGGCGGTGCTTTATCTTTAGGAAAAAGTCCAGTGTTAAGCACTATAATAGTTTTACCATTTTCTATCCCAGTATTGATTCTAGGTACATCTTGCTTTAACGCTTCAATAAATCAGCAAGATTATATTGTTTATCTTCTATATTTAGGTTCTCTAGTAGCTATAGGCCTTCCAGGACTGTCTGTGGCCATTGCTACTTCAATTAAGATTAATTATGAATAGATCAAATGTTTTTATAGCTTGGTCAATGAAAATGGGATCACCCCCTGGATTCTTTAATTGGTCTACAAAATGGTGTTTCTTCATAGGTCTTTTAAGTTTTCTTGTATTAACTGTGGGTTTATTCTGGGGTATTTTTTATGCTCCCACTGATTATAAGCAAGGAGATGTTTATCGAATAATATTCATGCATGTGCCTGCTGCTATTTTATCTCAAAGCATTTTACTTTTAATGGCAAGTTTTGGATTTATCCTGATTGTATGGAGAGCTAAGATAGCTGGTATGTTTGTAAGAGCAGCTGCTCCTGTTGGAGCTAGTTTCACTTTACTCGCCTTACTGAGTGGTTCTATTTGGGGCCATCCTACATGGGGAACATGGTGGGTTTGGGATGCTAGATTAACTTCCACCCTTTTATTATTTTTTATTTACACAGCTATCATTGGATTATATTCTTCTACTGACAATAAGATTACAGCAGATAGAAGCATCTCTTTGTTGTCTATAGTGGGAATAGCAATTATTCCTATAATAAAGAAATCAGTTGATTGGTGGCAAACTTTGCATCAGCCATCTACTTTTTCTTTAACCTCTTCTCCTTCAATGAGTTATGAGATGTATCTTCCTTTAGCTATATGTGTGGTAGGTTTTTACTTATTATTTATTTATATTTTATTATTACGATTGAGAGTAGAGATTTTATATAGAGAAAGAGATACCTCCTGGGTTAAAGATTATTTAAATCAAAGAATAGGCTAAAATTTATGACTACATTTTTGGATATAATTTTGATGGATGGCTATGGGTACCATGTATGGAGTGTTTTATTAATTTTTCTAATTCTGCTATTTATTAATATATTTTGGGTTTCTCAACGATTGAAAAAGTTGTTATCAGATCATAAAGATCTTGTAGATTAATATAATTTGTATGAACCCATTAAGAAAACAAAGAATTTACGCATTAGTGTCTATTTTTGTGGGCACATTAATTGCTTTATTTCTTATTTTGAATGCTCTTAGCAGAAATATAGATTTATTTTATACTCCTACTCAGTTTCAAGAATCAGAATTAGGATCAGGGGTGCTAGTTAGGCTAGGTGGAATGGTAGAAGAAGGCAGCTTAGTTCGAAAATCTCAAAGTCTTGAAGTTTCTTTCGTAATAACTGACTTCAATCATTCGATAAAAATTAATTATTCAGGAATATTACCTAATTTATTTTCGGAAAACACTGGTGTTGTAGTTAAGGGCTCTTTAGATGAAAAAGAAAACTTCCAAGCAGTTGAAGTTTTAGCTAAGCATGATGAGAATTATATGCCTCCTGAAGTTTCTAAAGCACTAAAGATAAGAAAATGATTCCTGAAATAGGTCATATTTTTCTTATTAGTGCAATGGTGTTTGCATTTGCTGGAGGAGTTTTTCCTGCGGTAGGTATTTTCAAAAAAAATGCATTCTTGATATCTGCTTATAAACCTTTGATTATTTCAACCTCTATTTTTGCATTATTAAGCTTTTTAATGCTTGTATATTCATTTAGTAAAGATGATTTTTCATTACTCTATATAGCTACAAACTCAAATACTAATTTACCTTTTTACTATAAGTTAGCAGCAACTTGGGGTGCTCATGAAGGTTCTTTATTATTATGGATTAGCGTATTATGTCTCTGGTCTTTAGCTTATTTCTTTAAAACAAGACAAGAAGAAGATAAATATAGATGCCTAACCTTTGTAGTTTTATCTCAAATTATTTTTTCTTTTATTTCTTTTACAATTTTTACTTCAAATCCCTTTGAGAGAATTTTACCTATCTCTCCAGTACAAGGAGTTGAGTTAAATCCTTTATTACAAGATTTTGCATTTACAATACATCCCCCCTTACTTTATGCGGGCTATTCTGGTTTATCTATTCCATTTGCAATAGTAATTTCAGCTTTATTAACAAATAGCAATAAATCAATTTGGGCTCGTCAAGCACGATCATGGACCTTACTGTCATGTTCTTTTCTTACTTTAGGCATATGCCTTGGAAGTTGGTGGGCTTATTACGAATTAGGTTGGGGGGGTTGGTGGTTTTGGGATCCTGTAGAGAATGTAGCATTTGTACCTTGGTTAATTTCAGTTGCTCTTTTCCATTCTTTATTAGTTACGGATAAAAGAGGGTTTTTTATTAATTGGTCAATACTTTTAACAATTATGGCTTTTGCTTCTTGTTTATTAGGAACTTTTCTTGTGAGGTCTGGAATATTAACTTCTGTACATTCTTTTGCTTTGGACCCCGAAAGGGGAGTATATTTATTAATCATATTTGGTTATTTCATCTTTAGTTCTTTAACTATTTATGCTCTAAAAAGTAAAGCAAGAGAGTCTAATCAATCTTATAGTCTTTATTCTAAAGAATTTGGACTTTTACTAAATAACTTATTACTAGTTATATTGGCGTTATCTATATTATTTGGGACCTTTTTTCCTTTGATATATGAAGGAGTAACCAATGGGAAGCAAATATCCGTCGGGGCACCATATTACGAAATCTTGATATTACCTTTTGCTGCTGGGTTAGCACTACTTCAAGGATTAGCTTTATTTCTTGGATGGAATGCTACTGAGGATCAATCTTTTATAAAGAGAATCCTTATAGAAACAACAGTAATATTTATTGTATATAACATTCTTGTATATGTATTCTTAGGAGAAATTACTGCGGGAGCTTTTGTATCAGGCTTGATGTTTTGTTGGATCGTTGCCGGTAACTTAATTGATTCTTTTGTATTGAATCTTAAATCATCTCATTTGTATAAAGCTATTATTAGAAGATTTAGTTTAATTCTCTCTCATACTGGAACAGCAGTTCTTATTTTGGGAGTTGGAATAGTGTCATCTTATTCACTAGAGAATGAGATAAAGCTTTCAAAAGGGGAGGTCTATTCTTTTGGTGAATATCAATTGTCTTTTGAAGATATTTCAATGTTTAACAAAAAAAACTATGAATCAGAGATGGCTATTATCGGAGTTACAGATATGGCGGGTAGAAAAATGGCTCCAATGTTTACAGAAAAAAGGTTTTATCCTTCTGCAAAGCAAGTTACATCTGAAGCTGCTATAAAATCAACAATCTTTCATGATCTTTATGTGACTTTAGGAGATGATCTGGGTAAGGGTGATTGGTCATTCAGAATTCAAATTAAACCTTTTGTTAGGTGGATATGGTTTGGAGCGATTATGATTGCTTTAGGTACTTGTCTTGCTTCATTAACATCAATGAAGAGGAAAGAATGAGAAAAATATTAAATGTAGTCCCTCTTCTCATATTTTGCATATTATTAGCATATCTATTTGTGTTATTGAATGAAGACAAGAATGATCTTACATCGGCTCTAATCGGAAAAGAGATCCCAGTTTTTGAGTTACCTTCTCTAAAAGATCCTGAGCTAGTTTTTGAAAATAAAGATCTTAAAGATTTACCGGCTTTAATAAATGTTTGGGCAACTTGGTGCGCTGCATGTGCTGTTGAACATCCTTTCTTGCTTGAATTAAGCAACAATAAAGGCGTTCCTATATATGGTATTAACTATAAAGATTCTAGAAAAAAGGCGATAGATTATTTAAAAAGAAAGAAGGATCCTTTCAAATTTAATATTTTTGATTCTAGTGGGGATCTCGGTATTGATTTGGGTGTATATGGAGCACCTGAGACATTTTTAATAAGTAAAAAAGGAACTATCATTGATAGGCATGCTGGAGCTTTAAATTCAGATATATGGGATCAAAAATTTAGAATTTATTTCCATCAAGATTAAATGAAAATGAGATATTTTATTTTAATAGCTTTTTTCTTTTTCCCTTTAGAGCTCGTTCAAAGTAATGCAAAGGAGGTTTATCCGAATCTTTCTGAACAAGAAGTAGGGAGGTTTGTTGATTTAACTCATAATTTGAGATGCCCTAAATGCCAAAGTTCAAGTTTATCGGGGTCAAATGCTCCAATAGCAATTGATTTAAAAAAAATCATATACAAGTTAATCCTAGAAGGAAAATCTAATAAGCAGATTAAAACTTATCTAAAAGATAGGTATGGGGAGTATATTTTGTATGATCCTCCTATCAACATATTTACATCAATACTTTGGTTTGGTCCTTTTTTAATATTTTTTCTTACATTGCTAGTTATTCTGATATATATACGGAATAGATCAACTAGATAAAGATAGATTATATGATCGTAATATTCTTCACTTTATTTTTAATATTCTTAGTATTTTTTTACTTACTTTTTAGAGAATTCAATCATCAAAAAGAAGAACTCACTTCATTGAAAGGTAGGCTAAATATAAATCTATTTTTGCTGAGTTTTTTTCTAGTAATAAGCATAAGTTTTTTGTACCTTTCTGAATTAGGAAGGGCTAGGGAAGTTATTCTTTCTAATCAAATAGATGAATTCCTTGAAGGCATTCCTCTTGAAAGAAACCTTGGTAGACAAGTTTTAGAGAAGAGGTTAACTCAGTTTATAGATAGAAAAGATCACCTTCGTGAAAACCTTTTAATCTTAGCAGAACAATTTAAAATAGAGCAGGAATTTTCCTTGTCAGTTTTGGTATATGATGAGATTTTTAAGAATAAGACAGAAGGTATTCCAGGATATATTTTTTCTGATTACGCTCAGGCACTTTTCTTTGTTCAAAAAAATACCTTCTCAGATAGATTACATTATTTATTAGACCAAGCTCTAGCTAGGAGTCCAAATAATCCTGTTGCATTAACTTTAAATGGGTTAAGGTTTTTGCAAGAAGATAAGAAATCGAACGCGGAAGCTGAATGGACTAAAGCTATTAAATATACAACAAATCTCTCAGAAAGAAGAGTTTTAGAAGAGGCTATTAAAGGTTTAAATCAATAAGAAATCTGTAGTTAAAGGACTCTAAATAGAATAAAATTAGATTGATGAAAGGTAGAAAATTCCTCCTTTTAGCACCTTTTTTTATGGTGAAGTTTTTTAACCTTTCTGGAAAGAGGTTCTCTTGAAGTTAAAGCAAATTAAATTATCTGGGTTTAAATCTTTTGTAGACCCTACTTCTATTTCTTTTCCCTCTAACCTTTCAGCTGTTGTTGGACCAAATGGTTGCGGAAAATCTAATGTTATAGATGCGGTGAAGTGGGTGATGGGTGAAAGCTCTGCCAGGAATTTAAGAAGTGAAAGTATGGCGGATGTAGTTTTTAAGGGTTCAGCTTCTAGAAAACCAGTATCAAGAGCTTCTGTTGAATTATTTTTTGAAAATCATGATGGAAGGATAGGAGGCGAGTATTCAGAATATAGTGAAATTTCTGTAAGGAGGACAGTAGAATTAGATGGTCAATCTAATTACTATCTTAATTCTACAAGTTGCAGAAGAAGAGATATAACTGATGTTTTTTTAGGAACTGGTTTAGGCTCAAGAAGTTATGCAATTATTGAACAGGATATGATTTCTAGGTTAGTGAGTTCTAAACCTGAAGAAATGCGTTCTTATATAGAAGAAGTAGCAGGTATATCAAGGTATTTAGAAAGGCGAAAAGAGACAGAATCACGTATAAAACGAACAAGAGAGAATCTTGCAAGGTTAGATGATCTAAGAGATGAAGTAGATAGAATACTTTTAAAACTTAAACAGCAAGCTAAAGCAGCAGAGAAATATACTGAATTCAGACACCAAGAGAAGATAACTAAGGGATTGGTAGGCGCATTTAAATGGAAAAATATAAAAGGTAAATTACTTTTGCATGAAGAGTACATTAGAGATCATCAAATTAAAATGGAAGAAGTTAATACTGTTAAAGTTTCTTCTGACACAGAAATCCTAAAACTAAGATCTCAAAATATTGAATTGCAAACTCAAATGGATAAGATTCAGCAGAAATTTTATGAGGCTGGAGCTGAAATTTTACGAAAAGAACAGGAATTAAATGCACAGAAAGAACAAAATAAGCAAATTAATTTAGAAATAGATCAAATTACAGAATCTCTGAAGGCAAAGTCCGATGAGTCTAAAATATTGAGTATTGAAAAAGATAATTTACTTGTTTCTATGGAGGCTATGACGCCGGAAATAGAAAAATTAGGTTCTGATGATACTGAAAATCATTTACGCTCTGAAGGACCAAAAGAATTGTTGTTAGAATGGGACGAGTTACTTAGTAAATTAAATGATCTTATTTCTAAATCCTTAATTATTAACGCTACATTTGAGAAGGGATTAATTGAAGAATTAAAAGCACCTGATATTAACTCGCTTAAGAAGGAGGTCAATTCAGTATCTGAAGAATTGTCTTCATTAAAGTCTGTGCCTATGCATTTAATCGAAAAAACAAACTCACTTTTGAGAAAAAGTTCTGAAGATAATAAAGCACAAAAAGAAAATATCCTTTATAAGACCAAAGAATTTGCAAATATGCAGGCAAAATTAGCTACGACTAATACTAATTTACATTTTTTAAATACAGATATTAAAAATCTTAGTTCTAAACTTGATTCTCTTGAATCAACAATGCAAAAATTATCAGCTCCTGTTGAGTCTATAAAACAACAATTAAATTTAAAACTTGAAGAACGACTGACAGTTGAAAAAAGTTTAAGTAAGGTGAGAAAAGATATAGATATGAATCATGATTTTATAAGATCTAAGGAAAGAACTAAAACTGAAAGAGAGCAGGAAGCTGATAATTATAGGCAAAAATTGGAGGACTTAAGGCTTGAATTGCAAGCATATAAAATAGAACAAGAGACAATTAAAAAAAATATTAATGAGCAAGAATTAGATGTAGGTGATTTATTAACAATGTTAAAAGAAGATTCTTCTGAAGAATCTCTAAATAGTGATCTTGAGAGGATTGAAAGATCAATAGCTCGTTTAGGTGCAATAAACCTTGCTGCAGTAGAAGAGTCTTCCCAGGAAGAGCAGAGAAAAGAAAGACTAGATCAACAATATGCTGAGCTTATACAGGCATTGGAAATGCTTGAAGAGGCAATAAAGAAAATAGATAAGGAGACCAAAACAACATTTAAAGATACCTTTGATCTATTAAATCAGCATCTTTCTAAAATATTTCCTAAATTATTTGGTGGGGGACATGCGCAACTTACAATGCTTGGAGATGATCTTTTATCTTCGGGTGTAGGTATTATTGCAAGCCCTCCAGGTAAGAGGAATTCGAGTGTGTCTCAATTATCGGGTGGAGAAAAAGCTTTAACAGCTATAGCTTTAGTTTTTTCTTTTTTTGAATTAAATCCTTCACCTTTTTGTATGCTTGATGAGGTTGATGCTCCTCTAGACGACTTAAATACTATGCGATTTATAAGTCTTGTAGAAGACATGGCTAAAAAAGTTCAGTTTATTTATATTACGCATAATAAGATCTCTATGGAAAAGAGTGATCATTTGATGGGTGTAACTATGCAGGAACCCGGAGTTTCAAAGTTAGTGTCAGTTGATATAGAAGAGGCTGATAAGATAATCAGACCTGGGTAATTAAAGAATGAGTTTATCAGAAATACTAACTCTTTTGATGGGAGTCCTTTTAGCTTTAGTTTTAGTTGATGGTTCTAGAAGGTTGTTAAGAAAAAGGAAGAATAACTTAAGATTTGCTAGTCAATTTATAGAACTACAAGAAAATGAAAATATAGACGACAAAGATGAAAACCCTAATCCCCTGAATCAAGAAGAACATATTACTAGTGAAGATCTTAATGAGAATTCATCAAGAGAAATTAAGAACAAAAATTCTGCTTCAAGTATATTCTTAATTATAAATTTAAGGTCAAAAACATTAGATCAATTGTCGCTTCCATTAATACAAAGTGAATTAAAATCTATGGGCATGAGCTATAGTGAAAAGGGTTATTTTTATTATAATTCTTTATCAGAAGAGCAAATTAATTTCACTTTACTTAATGGCATGAAGCCTGGAGTTTTTGATAATAATAAAACTTCTATGGTCTCGCTTGTGCTAGATACAAAGAAAAATAATAATCCTGTCGAGAGCTTTGAAAAAATGCTTGAACTTGCTCAGTGGTTCTCGGATAGCTTTGATACAGATTTATTAGATGAATCAAGAAATTTTCTTACTAAACAAATGATTGATCATATGCGTCAACAAGCTGAGGATGATCATCAAAAATACCTTATAGCTTCAGGCGGCGTTTAATTACTTTATACGCTTGCCCAATAGAATTGTAAAAATAAAATGGAGAAGAATATTGAACAATTTATCCAGAAAGTGTTTGATGAATCCATTTTACTGGATCAAGTAAATAGTAAAGATTTAGTTTGGGCCCTAAAAACTTTAAATAAACTTTATAGAGCTGGAAACCCTTTAGTTCCTGATGATAAGTATGATGAAATTTATGAAGCTTTAAAAAAGATTAGTCCTTCTAATTCTTTCTTTAATAGAGTAGAACCAGAGAGTTCGGAAGATTTTGCTTCAAAAAGAGTTGAACATACTTTACCTATGCTCTCTTTAGATAAAGCATATACTTTCGATGAAATTCTTAAATTTACAGAAAGAGTACAAAAACATGCTGGAGATCTTAAAGAAGGATCTTATCTTTATGGAGCTTCTCCTAAATTAGATGGAATGGCAGGTAATTTTCAGAATGACTTATTAGTAACCAGAGGAGATGGCTATCATGGTTTTGACATTACAAGAATTATAGATCTAGGGGTTATTCCTGTAGGTGGTTTAAATACTGGACCAGGAGAAATTGTTTTAGAACAGGAATTTTTTGATAAATATTTAAGTAGTAAATTCTCCCATCCTAGAAATGTTATTGTGGGCATAGCTGGTTCTGATGATATAAATGACGATGCCGAGAATGCTTTAAAAGAAGGTGCAGTTTCTTTTATTCCTCACATAAGTTTGGTTTCTTGGAAGGGAACTTCAAATGATCTTTTATCAAATTTTGATGTGATCATGAAACAAGTAAAAGTTTCGCCTTATCCTATGGATGGAGTTGTAATAGAAGTGATGGAAGAAGGGATCAAGTCTTCTATGGGCTCCACAAATCATCATCATAACTGGCAGATTGCATATAAAGAGAAAGGACAAACAGCCTTTTCTACTGTTCAATCTATTTCTTGGCAACTAGGCAGGACAGGTAGATGCACTCCTGTTATGAATATTGAAGAAACTGACTTATCAGGAGCTAAGATAAAACGAGTAACAGCGCATCATGCAGGCATGATAAAAAAGCTAGGTATCGGAAAGGGCTCTGTAATAGAGATAATAAGAAGTGGAGAGGTTATTCCTAAAATTGTAAGAGTGATGGAAAAGGCTAATGATATTTCTATTATTAATAAATGCCCTAGTTGTAACAAAAAACTAGTATGGAATAATGATTTTTTATTGTGCACAAATCATGCATCTTGCCCTCAGCAATTACTTTCAAGATTAGTTCATTTCTTTGCCGTCTTAGGAAATATAGATTTACTTGGGCATAAAACTCTAGAAAAAATATTCTTAGGAGGCTTCACAACTTTAGAGAAAATATATTCAATTCAATTACAAGATCTTGAAGGAATAGGTTTGGGACCTAAACAGGCTAGCAACATAATGGGGCAGTTAATCAGATCTAGAAAAGAAGAAATAAACGATTGGAGATTTTTAGCAGCCTTTGGTATTCAGCATTTAGGTAAAGGAGAAAGTAAGAAATTATTAAAAGAGTATCCTCTGGAAGCTTTAAATAAACTATCTGTAGAAGATATTCAGAATATAGAGAGTTTTGGACCAATTGCTTCTCCAGTAATACACAAAGAAATAAAACTTTTAATGCCTACCATTGAAAGATTACTGAAGAAAGGGTTTTCTTTGAAAAAAACAGAGGAATTCAAAGTTTCTAGTTTATCTCCTTTAAGAAATATGAGCATAGTATTTTCAGGAAAGATGATGCATGACAGAGAAGTTATGCAAGATAGAGCGTTAAGTTTAGGAGCTAAAGTTCAAAGTTCTATTAATAAAAAAACTGATATTTTAATAACTGGTGATAATGCAGGAGAAAAGAAATTAAAAAAAGCAAAAGATCTTGGAATCAAAATTCTATCTGAAAAAGAATATTCTAAGATGACCACATGAAGCTAATTTATAAAATATTTCTTTCATGGTTTTTAATTTTTTTTATTAGCTGCTCTAATCTACCTCCTTCAAATACTTCAAATATCTGTAAGATCTTTGAAGAGAAGAGTAGCTGGTATAAAGCTGCAAAGAAGGCTGAAAAGAATTGGAAAGTGCCTATTTCCGTCACTATGTCTTTTATAAAACAAGAGTCAAGTTTTATAGCTGAAGCCAAACCTCCTAGGAGTAAGTTGTTGGGATTCATTCCTTGGAAGAGACCAACTAGTGCAAAAGGTTATGCCCAAGTAATAGATGGAACATGGGAAATGTACTTAAAAGAAAGAGGTGGGTGGTTTAGGAATAGATCTGACTTTGACGATGCGGTAGACTTTATAGGTTGGTACAATTACAAGACTCACAAAGATATGGGAATTTCTTTAAAGGATGCTAGATCTTTATATCTTGTTTATCATGAAGGGAAGGCAGGTTATAGGAAAGGTAACCATAGAAAGAAGCCATGGCTTTTATCTGTGGGAGATAAAGTTCAACGTCAAGCTAATAAATATGATTCTCAGTATCAAGGCTGTAAAAAGAAATTAGGTAGAAGGTTTTTTATATTTTTCTAATTTACTATAAACTATATATATGATTGATCTTAGGCTTATATTTTTAGTAATGTTTGTGATGGTTTCATGTTCAACTATTCCATCAGTAGATTCTGATTTTGATTCTTCCTATGACTTGTCACAATATAAGACTTATTCTCTTGAATCACTGAAAGGTATAGAAGATTCGTCACAAATTTCTTTGAATCCTATCTTAATTCAGAGGGTCCACCGTTCTATTGAAAAAAATTTAGACTTAAAAAACATAAAATTATCTGATAATCCTGATATTTTAATAAAAGTTTTAGTTGGCATGGATAGAGAGGTATCAAGCAGCCATGATTCTTCTTCATATTTATATCCTCATTATGGTTGGAGGGATACCAACACAAGATATTATCAAAAAGATAATCAATCTATATCTATTAGAGCTTATGATGCTAATACTAATGAAGTAGTTTGGTATGCCTTTAGTAGGTTCAGAAAGTCTAGTAACTTTAAAGATCAAGATTCTATAGATCTTTTAGTAAAGAATATGCTTTCTAACTTTTTAAATTAAATCTATTCCATGAAATTGCATCCACAGTATCTTTCTCCAAAAGGTGTGGAGTTTCAGTAATTAGATCAGCTAAATATTCACTACAAAAAGGTGCACTTAAAGATCCTCTAGAACCATGGCATATATTGAGATACACATTTGGACCTTTACCAGCAATAGGTAAAAAATCAGGGGTTGTTGCTCTAAGCCCAACATTCTGACCCTTTATATCCTCTTCGGGAATAGAATTATTAAATATATCATCAAATATACTAAGGTTTTTTAGATTATCTGTTTTAGAGGGCTTTAGATTAATGTTATTGCTATAAGTAGATCCAATTATATGGTGACTATTGATAAGAGGAGAGATAAAGCCTTTGCCACATAGTGGGGTTTTTAAGCCATTTATATATTTATTTGGTGCTATATGTGTCAACTGGCCTCTTTTAATATGAATGCCTTTAACACTTGCTAACGCTTTTGCTTCATAAGAATTACAAAGACATATTTCATCAAAATGGTAGTCATTTAGAGTTGTTAAAAGTCTAGGACTATGACTTGTACCAGCAATTGATAAGACTTCTTCATTAAAATGTAGTTCAGCATTAGATTCATTTAGTATATCTTTACAAATTTTATAAGGATCTATCCATCCTGAAGAAGGAAAAAATAGTCCATTTTTGGTTAGTTCAACTTCACTTATTTTGCTTCCTTCCTCTGCAGAAACTACTTTGTATAATTGATGATGTTCAGCTAATTTACTTAATTCGTTAATTCTTTTATTAGAAAGTTTATTAGTATCAAGAATAAGAACTCCAGTTTTATTCCATCCAGAAGAATCTAAGCTTTCATAGAATCTTGTAGCATAGATGTATGAATTTGCTAAGAACCTGGCAAAAGTTGAATTGAAGGCAGAGAGTCTTGGGTAGGCTATTAGTGCATTGTTTCCTGAAGCTCCAAGACATGAATCATTCTTTTTTTCAAAAATTACGCAACTGTGACCTCTTTTAGATAAAGAATGAGCTAAAGAGCATCCTGCAATTCCTGCTCCTATGATAGCTACTTTTTTACTTTTACGGATAGATGTACTTTTTTTTCCTTTTAAGATGCCGCTGATCATATTTTTTTTCTTAGCAAAACCCTTATCAATGCTAATTTCTGCTCCTACTGAATCAAGATTTTTTTTAAGAAAACCCGAAGAAGAAAAGGTTGAAAAGCTAGTGTTTTCATTGCTGCAAATTTGTAAAGTTTTTAATACCTTTTCTGTCCACATAGAGGGATTTTTATCAGGTGAAAATCCATCAAGGTACCAAGCATCAAAGTTATTAGTTAAAGAAATTAAAGTAGAAATACTTTCATCTATATCTCTGAAGAGAACAGTTAGATAAACATTATGCTCTCTAAAATAAATTCTTTGAACCCCTTTACAGTTTATGGGATAAAGATTTAGAAATTCATTAACAAACGGTTTAAGATCATCAAATTCACTGAGAACTCTTTTTGCGTCTTCTTTTTTAAGAGGATTGTTTTCAATAGAATAAAAATGTAGTTCTTTATTGTGATAATCTATTTTAGACCAAGCCTTCCAGGTAGTTAAAAAATTTAACCCACTACCGAAACCTAATTCTCCTATAGCAAAATATGTTCCATCTTTAAGATTTTTCCATCTATTTATTAGGTTGTTTCCTTTAATGAAAACATGTTCAGTTTCCTTTTCTCCTCCTGAGTTAGAAAAGTAAAAGTCTTTAAATTTTATTGAAAAAGGCTTGTTTTCAGTCCAAATAAGTTCAGCTTCTTTTATGAAAAGGGGAGATAAATCTTTCTTAATCTGACTATTTATTGCTAGTAGGGATTTCGTTGAAAGGAATTCCTTTATCAGCTCTCATGTCTTGTGGCATCCCAAGAACTTGTTCAGATATTATATTTTTTAAGATTTCGTCTGTACCACCAGCAATCCTTATTCCAGCCGCTCCATAGAACCCAAACTGATACATACTTTGGTCAGCATCTTTTTCATCAGATTTGAGGATGCCAGCAGTATCCATTAGATCCATTCCAAAATTAGCAATCTCTTGTAGTTTATTCCCACTTACTATTTTAGTTATAGATGACTGAGGCCCAGGTGTTTCACCTCTAGATAAAGCTGAGATGTTCCTATATTTTGCATATTTCAGTCCGCTAGCTTGACAGTACCAGTCAGCTAACTTTTCTCTTACAGCATCATTATTAATGGCTAATTTTCCGTTAAGGTCTTGACCTCTAGCAAGAGTGAAAGCTTCTTTAAAATCTGGACCAGATGCATCACCTACTGCAAGTCTTTCATTCATTAGAGTAGTTAATGACACTTTCCAACCATCACCTACGGCCCCTAGTCTTTGTGTGTCAGGAATTCGTACATCCGTAAAGTAAACTTCATTAAAATTAGCACCACCTGATATTTGTTTAATGGGTCTTATCTCTATACCGGGAGATTTCATGTCTAAAAAGAAATAAGTTAATCCTTTGTGCTTAGCAACTGTCGGATCACTTCTAGTTACTAATATACCAAAATCACTATAGTGAGCACCAGATGTCCATATTTTCTGTCCGTTTATAATCCAATCTTCTCCATCTTTTTCACACTTAGTTTTAAGACCTGCTAAATCAGATCCAGATGCAGGTTCACTGAAAAGTTGACACCATACCTCCTCAGCTTTTGCAAGTGGTGGTAGGTATCTCTTCTTTTGATCTTCTGTTGCGTACATCATCATCACAGGTCCTGCCATGCCTTGACCTATCTCAAAATAACCTCCTGGTACCTTAAATTTGGAGACTTCTTGACCCCAAATTACTCTTTCAATAGGAGTAGCATCTCTTCCCCCGTATTCTTTAGGCCAGTGCAAACAAGCCCAACCCTCATCGTATAGTTTGGCGCCCCAAATTTTTGCTTCTTCTAGACCTTGTTCTTCTGAAGAAGGTCTCCATGAATCCTTAGAGTTCTCTTTTAGAAGAGCATTTTTTGAAAGCCAAGTATATGCTTGCTTTCTAAACTTAGCTTCATCTGTTGTATCGTTAAAATCCATGAATTTCTCCTTTACAGTTTATTTGCTCTTTCTAGGGAGCTAATTAGTTTATCTTTCCATATAGATTGACTACCTATATTTGCTGCTAGTTGACGGCATCTTTTATAAAATAGATGGCAATCAAATTCCCATGTAAAACCCATTCCACCATGTGTTTGTATATTTTCCTTAGAGCAAGTATAAAATGCATCACTAGCACTAACTCTAGAGGTAGCTGCAGCAGTAGGGAGTTCATTAGCATTAGTGCTTAGAGCCCAAGCTCCAAAATAACAGTTTGATCTTGCAAGTTCTACAGAAACAAACATATCTGCAATTTTATGTTTTATGGCTTGAAAAGAACCAATAGGTCTTCCAAAAGCAAACCTTTCTAACGAATATTCTTTTGCCATATTCATGCAAGCTTCAGCCCCACCTAATTGCTCAAAAGCAAAAAGAACAGCAGCTCTATTTAAGATATTCTCTATGTTTATCCAACCTTCTTTAGAATCTCCTAGAGATTCGCAATTAGATTGAGAAAAGGTAATAGAAGCATGAGACCTGCTTGGATCTAGTGTATCTTGAGTTTCAATCAGAGTATTAGATTCTTTTAAATTCAGTATATAGAGTCCAATATCTGAAGAATCTTTAGCTGAAACAATAACAAAATCAGCAATATCACCATCAGCTACAACAATTTTTGTACCATTTAATTTACCATCAGTATGGGTACAATTTATATTATTTGGAGTGGGTGAGGTCATAGACTCTGTATGAGCAAATGTCCCTATAATTTCTCCACGTGCAAGCTTAGGAAGGTATTCTTGCTTTTGTTTTTCTGAACCTAATAAGATCAAAGCTTCTGTAGCTAAATATACACTTGAAGAAAAAGGAGTAGGAGCTAGACTTCTTCCTAACTCTTCAGCCACTACACATAATTCTAGATGGCCCAATCCTAAGCCTTCATATTCTTCAGGAATGGTGGTTGCTGTTAGTCCCATTTCTACTAGAGAACTCCATAAGTCTTTGTCATAGGATTCTTTGCCTTCTAAAATAGCTCTTGCTTTTTTTAAGGCCTCTTTTCCTTCAAGCATTTTTCTTACCACTTCCCTTAGTTGGACTTGTTCAGATGAAAATTCAAAATTCATGTTAATTCCTTTTAAAAATATAATTCTATTAAGTTATTAAAAACTTTTAAAAAAGATTTTGTTTTAGCAAGTTAATATAAAATATAAAGTTATTATACATTTTACCAGATAAGCCATGAACCCAAAATTTATTAAATATAAAAAATGACAGAAGCACAAAAGAAGACTGGCATAAAAGCTCAGAGATCAAATACATCAATTAGATCAAAAATGAGAATCTTCAAAACAAGTAATAGGATACTCTTAACCTTTTTAGTTATTCTTAACTTGCTAATGACAATTATCTTAGGTGTATGGATTTATTCTTTTTATGATAATCAATTCCAAACTGGAAAGGGATTACAAGATAGAATCCTGTCAATTGAAAGTAATCTTGAGAAAGGAGATGATTCACTTCAGGAGATTGTTGAAGATATAGATGTTCATTTAGACCTCTTAGATAATGAAGTTAGGAAGTTATGGGATCTCTCAAACAAAAGGAATAGGAATTCTATTCTTGAAATTCAAAATTATTTAGATCAAGTTAAGGAAACTGTAAGTTCAATTCGTAAAAGTTTGAATACTAATAGTGCCAAGCTTAGAACAAAAGAGTTAGAGATTAAATCCTTGAATAAGTCATTGAGGGAACTTAAGACTAGTTTTGTAAAATTCTCATCTTCGAATCCACAAGATAAATTTTTTATTAGATTGAAGGATATTGAAGGTTCAATTGATGCAATAAATGGATCAAGGATTCAAATGAATAAAAGATTAATCAATTTAAGTGAAAGGATAGACAAAATAGAATTAGAAAATTTAAATTAAATTTTAAAGCATTTTTCTTTTCTGCTTATAATGTACTTATTTAGCGGATGTGGTGAAATTGGTAGACACGCCAGATTTAGGATCTGGTGCCGCAAGGCGTGGGGGTTCAAGTCCCTTCATCCGCACCAAATTTAGAAGCTTT
>Ga0315339_1000894_pt1 | contig 30858 bp, 33 predicted proteins | sample ASW17metaG_FD_204514 | JGI IMG/M metagenome (GOLD analysis project Ga0315339, IMG submission 204514) | Ammonia-oxidizing marine archaeal communities from Pacific Ocean, United States - ASW #17 | ecosystem: Environmental > Aquatic > Marine > Oceanic | place: USA: California | collected 2016-12-05 | reverse complement strand
CGCCAACTCAACGACCAGCGCGAACGCCGCACCAAGCTCGAAGTGCAAATCTCCGAGCTTAAACTGCAGACCCAGCATATTCGCGAGCGCCTGCAGGAAGAACAGCATTGCGACGTCGAAACGATGGGCGCGCCCGACGAGGAGGTCGACGACGAGTCGACACAACAGCGCCTCGAGCAATTGCGACAATCCCTGCACCGACTAGGCTCGGTCCACTTAGGGGTATTAGAGGAATACGAAGAGCAAAAAGAGCGCTACGACTTCCTCTGCCAACAGCGCGATGACTTGGTCATCGCCGCCGAGGACCTCAAAAAAACGCTCAACCTGATCGACCGCACGGCGCGGAAAATGTTCACCGAGACCTTCGCTCATATTCGGGCGAAATTCCAAGAGACCTATGCCCGTTTTTTCCCCGGCGGCGAAGCCGACCTCAAACTCGAAGAAAATTTCGACCCCTTGGAAGCGGGGATCGAAATAACCGCCCGCCCTCGCGGCAAGCGATTGCAGAGCATCACGCTACTCTCAGGTGGTGAAAAAGCCCTGACGGCGATCTCGCTGCTCTTCGCGATCTATCTAGTAAAACCCAGCCCCTTCTGCATCCTCGACGAAGTCGACGCGCCGCTCGACGACACCAATATCAGCCGCTTCGTGCGAGTGCTCAAAGAGTTCGCGCAAACGACGCAGTTTATCGTCGTCACCCACAACAAGATCACGATGGCCGCCGCCGACGCCCTTCACGGCGTGACGATGCCCGAAGAAGGCGTCTCGCAATTGGTCTCGGTACGGGTTGAAGAAGATATTTTAGGAGAAGCGGCCGGTTAGCCGATCTGAAACGGTAGAACTGAAAAGCCCTCCGCCTTACGCGGAGGGCTTTTGTTTTATATAATTTTCCAATCGTCCGACATCCACGATCACGAACAAGCCGGTCTTGCCACCACGCTTAGCCCAGCCAAAGCTCGGCATCTAAATCATACGGGTTCTCAGTGACCAATAACTCGGCGCGCTGTGCCACCTTCGCATCGCTACCGTTGAGCGCATTGCGCAGGAATTCAGGATGCGCTTCAAGAAAACTCTTCATCGCCGCATACGGGTCACGATAATAACTCACCAATACTGCAAACTGTTTTCGATCGATCCGCCCCATATCGAGCAGACGCGTAAAGAGCGCCTCATCCACCCGCAATAGCGCCCCGGCCGCGACCCCTTCTGTGTTGAGTGCTTCAATCCCGCCCTGCCCGCGATCGACGACATTGGCCGCATAGGCGATCCGCCCGCCACCCTCGGCGACGACCGGTATCCAGGAGCGAAAATAACTCGACGCCTCAGTCACCAAATCCGCCACATGCAATGTCTTAACATCGTTTTTTTCGACAATGCGCAAATCTTCACCGTCCAACAACACCTTGCGCAGATCCTTGTAGATCAACAAATGTGGTTTTTGCAGCCGCTCGGCTACCGCCAGCGAAAAAAACCAATCCCTACGCTCTCCCCCCGAGACCGCCGCAAATTCTGCACCACTGTCTTTCGCTTCTTCAACCAACGCGTCGATCACCTGGCGATAGATTTCATCCTCGGCATATTGTTTTTCGACCCGCTCGCGTAGACGAAAGGGGAAATCCGCCGCCCCGTTCTCCGCATCAATAAAAGCCAGCAGATCCTTCGCCCCGTCGGGCCCGCCATATACATTCTCGGTGTTAATGTAATAGGGACCCAACGTACCGGAAGTATACCAGAATACCTCCCCAAGAGGAGGAAGGCGTAACGCTTCAGTTTCTAAGAGTGCTTCCAGAAGATCAAATGCCATTCCTATCTTCACCTTCTTCTATCAAGCTGAATGACCAAGGGGCCGATTGGGGATTTCCCAAGAGCGGCTTGCTGCCCTCAATTTCACAGGATAGTGAAATGGAGGTAGCTCTCGGAGCCTCACAGGATGTGAGGGCTACCTCCCTCAGTGCACGTTTCGCTTAGTGATGCGTGCATGAGCGACGGGGAAATTCCCAATCGGCCCTTTCACCGCGTTCATTCCGGCAACTCCCCTGCTGGAATATCCCGCATCCGCGGATTCACCCGATCCCGCTCCGAAAGAATAAACTCCCCTTCCACACCCCAATCTAACCCCCCGTCCGGGTCATCCCATGCCACACCAAACTCATCCGTATTATCGTAATATCTATCGACAAAATAGAAGAGCATTAAATCGGTGACCGCATAAAAGCCATGCGCCACCCCGACCGGAATAAAAACACCGGCCAACGCCTCCTGATTTAACTCAATGACCTGGCCTTGCCCCCTGGTCGGAGAGCCTTGACGCAAATCAAGCAAGCCGACGCGCATCAATCCCATCCCACAATGCCAATAATCCACCTGGTGATGGTGATAGTGCAAACCGCGCAGCGTCCCCTTCTGCGATTCGGAGCGACTCCACTGCAAGGCATCCCAACTGCGCTGGGGAAACCACTCTTTGCGATAGATTTCCGTAAAGCGGCCTCGCTGGTCGCCATGCGATTGCAGTTCGGCGATATAAACGCCTTCAATAGCCGTGGATTCTCGAATCTCGGTCATGTCAACCTCCCTTACCGCAGCATTTCTTGAACTTCCTACCGCTACCACAGGGACAAGGATCATTGCGGCCGACTTTCGGCGCTTCGCGGCGGAAGGTTTCTATTTTGCCGGGAAAGAGCCGTCCGCCCTCCAGCATCTCGGCAGGTTTTTTGCCTTCGAGCGAATCGCGCGACGTCTGTAACCACTCCTCGTGTAACTCCTGCATCTCGTCACTCATCTGAGCATCACCCATCTCAGGCTCTACACCGCGTTCCTGGCAGAAGGCACCGAAATCGCCCAACAAAACGCCCCGCTGGGAGCTTAACATCTGCTCGACCTGTTGCATATCCACACCAGGCGGCAACATGCCCTGGAGCTCGGCCAGATCAAGTTCCCCTTCAACTACTTCTTCACCAACCTCCTGCAAACTTTGGCCAGACTCTGCCGCTTCTTCCGCCTCGACTTCATCTTCAACCGGTGGGGGAGCTACTTCGCTGGCGATCTCCGCCAAGAGTTGGCGCAATTCAACGCGCTCAGCTTCAACGGCCTCATCAGGTAGGACCTGGCCGACGATCCATTCTACCTCCTCGCCGTCTTCCAGCAGTTCGACAATTTCATCCGCCGAAAATTTCTCGACCCCTTTGGCTTTGCACAAATCCTCGAGGCGCGTGACCAATTCTTGCACAGACTCACTCCATCTTTCAGTGATTTAAGGGATTTACCGAGGTCAAAATCTATCATTTACCGCTCTAATTGTCAAAAAAAGGGCCTCAGAAATCTGAGATATTCTCAAATATCTGAGTACTCAGTCAACTTTTCTATCGCCATAACGGCTGTAAATGAGCCAAATTGGCCGAAATACGCGTATCCCCAAGAACGGTACGGTTCTTGCTTAAAATTAGGCAGAATCGCGCTGGCAGTCCCGAGGCCGCCGGCGTCCCTCGCGAGAAAGGGTGTCACAATGGAAGAACTCAAGCAGCTTACAGATAAGGAAATTTTGATGCGGGCCGTCAAAGACCAGGGCTATCTCGCCCTTTTGGTCAAGCGCTACCGCACGCCAATCTACAACTTTGTCTATCGCTTTGTCGGCGACCGGGAAACCGCAGAGGATGTCGTACAAGAGACCTTCCTCCGCTGCTTGCGACACAGCCACCAATATCCGGCCATCGAGCAAGTTTCGACCTGGCTCTATACCATCGCCGGCAACCTGGCCAAAACCGAATTGCGGCGTCGCAAACGGTGGCCCTGGATCCCGATCGGCCCCAGCGACGACGACGAACAGCGCACTTCATTCTATGAGCCAGTCGATAAAGACCGCCTACCCGGAGAGCAAACGGACTCTAACCGCGTCGAAGATATGGTCGTCAACGCCATTCACAACTTACCCGAAGAGTTCCGCAAAGCCGTCCTGCTGCGCGACCTCAATGGTTTCTCTTACGAGGAAATATCCAAAATCATCAACTGTCCCGTCGGCACCGTCAAATCCCGCGTCAATCGAGGCCGTCTGCGACTGCAAAAAACGCTGCGAGGTCTCGCCGAGGAGGTCATCGGCTCGCTCGCCGCCATAGCCTAAATCGATTCTCAACTGCACGCAGCACCGGCGTTTAATAAAACGCCGGTGCTTTTTTATTGCCTGCGCTTTAACCCCTGGTTATTTTCGCTCACCTACTCAACCAGGAGCCCCAATGCGCATCGACACCGAACGACTCTACACCACCTTAGAAAAATTGCTCAGTGCCCACGCCCCCTCGGGCGCCGAAGCCGAAATGGACGTCCTCGTCAACGAATTCGCTGCCCCGATCAGCGACACGGTCTGGCAAGACGCAGCCGACAATATCATCATCCACATCAAAGGCGAAAGCGACGAGCGACCTGTCGCCGCCCTCTCCCACAAGGACGAGATCGCCCTGATGGTCAAACGCGTCGACCCGGACGGTAAAATCAGGGTCCGCCCCTTGGGCGGTCTGCATCCGTGGGCACTCGGAGAAAGCCCAGTGGAACTTATGGCACGCGACGGCCTCTGCCCCGGCGTATTGTCCATCGGCGCAAAACACGTCTCCGAAGAAAGTCCGGCCGGCCCGCTCAAAACCGGCCAAGCACTCACATGGGAGCAAATGTGGATCGAGACGAGGCTCACCGCCGAAGAATTAGCGCAACGCGGCATTCGCGCCGGCACCCGGGCGGTTATCGCCCGCAAACATAAAATGCTCTGGCGTCTGGGCGATTCGATTTGCGGCTACAACCTCGATTGCCGCGCCGGTCTAGCCGCGATCTTAGAAGCCGGTATGTATCTGCGGGAAAACCGTCCGGCACAGGACGTTTATCTTATCGCCAGTGGCAGCGAGGAAATTGGCGGCCATGGCGCCACCTATGCGCTTGCACAGTTACCAGTCGAAACGGCCGTCGCCGTGGATATCGCGCCTGCAGCAGCCGAGTACGGCACGACTAACACCGGCGACCCCATTATCGGCGTCAGGGATAGTCGGGGCCTCTACGACGAACGCATCATCGGCCGTTTTGACCAGTTGGCCACTAAGCATGGCTTTGCCATACAAACAGCGGTTCTAACCTCGTATTCCTCCGATTCCACCATCGCCAAAACATCCGGTTCCGTCGGCCGCGCCGCCCTCATCGGTTATCCCGGCGACAATACGCACGGTTACGAGATCTGCTCTTGGGACGGCATCGTCAACACGGCGCAATTGCTGTTGGCTTATCTGGAAGATCCAGCGATTTAAAGATCGGAAGAACGTTTAGCAGCGGAACAGGGCAAATAAATTTTCCGTGGCTTTTTTTTCGCTCAGCCGCCAAAAAGAACCTCTCCAAATGCACCTGAATAGGCTGTGATCGCAGGGATGCACGTGGAACTTGGCGCCGCTCGAGAGTAGAATACTTCTTCGAGTTTGACCTTGAGGCTCTGACGAACCCTAAGCAAGCGCCACTTCACCGTCGACAGAGTAAGCCCGAGGAAACGAGCGATATCTTGTTGCGGGTAGTCTTCGAAATGATCGAGCAGTAGGACTCGGCGATATTACAGCGTCAGGTGATCCAACACCTCCCAGAGAATATCGTTGCTCTCGTCGATTTGAGGCTATGGGGACTGTGTGGGGCGGCCGCGCTGAGCACAAAACTTCGTTCTGCTGGCAAACTTGCCGCATATTTCACGGCGTCGGAGCCAAACTTGCGCTTGATTGGCGGCCGTGCGCGCAAGCCAGGGGGTGAATTTCTCCGGCTCGCGTACATTGGGCAATCCTTGGTAGGCTTTACAGAAAACATCTTGCACTAGATCTTCAACTTCGTTGGACTTACGCAACTTATGCAGGATCACTCCATGCACCAAGCGATTATAACGTTCGATCAATTGGCCCAAAGCCTCGTTGTCGCCTGCAAGAATTTACAGCACCAATCTTTTGCTGTTTGGCCCTCATGACATTCCTCCTGTTCTTCACTTACAGATGCCCTAGTTGCCAAAAAGTTGGCAATTTCTCAGTAAAAAAGATTGTGCGACAACCACCGGGTTAGAATGCACGCTGAACCAGGAAATCCAGCATCTCCCCTAACTTATCGCGAGCAGCGTTGGCCGGAATCTTTTCCAAATAAGCTAAACTCTCCCGGGCCTTCGCCAAACAGACTTCTTCGGCATAGCGATCGCATTCGTAGCGCTCGACTAGGGCGATGACCCCTTCGATCTCCTCCGCTGTATTGAGTTGGCGCTTCGCGTGCAGGATTTTGAGCACCTCCTCCTGCTCAGAAGGCGAACATTTGCGCAATAAGTCGATAATAATCAGCGTTCTCTTACCTTCGGCAATATCCCCACCCCGCTCCTTGCCATAAGCTCCCGAAGTGATACCAGGTGCCACATCTGCATCCTGCTCAGAAGCACTCAAGTTCAGCAAATCGTCGCGGATTTGGAAGGCGATCGCCATCGCCTCGCCAAAATCACCGATATGCTTCCTCAATTCAGGATCGGCACCGGCGATAATCGCACCAGCCGTGCAGGGTCCTCGTCCGGTATACCATCCAGTCTTCTTGCGCAACATCGTCATAAACTCTTCTTCTCTGGGAACACATTGCTGGCGGATCCACCCAACATCATAGGCCTGCCCTTCAAAGGTCTCGCGTGAACCGCGGATCATCTCCTCGACCAAGTCCAAAGACACCTCAGCACCCAGCAACTCGCGGTTGGTGCTCAACACCTCAAAAACTTTGGCGTATAGCGCGTCGCCGACATTGATGCTCAACGGAATCCCGTGCAGTTTGTGCATACACGGTTTGCCGCGGCGCATTTCAGAATCGTCTTCAATATCGTCGTGGACCACGGCGAACGACTGAAACATTTCAAAAGCCGCGGCCGTGCGCACGGCTTTTTTCATATCGCCGCCAAAGACATCACAAGCCAATAACACCAACGCCGGACGGAAACGCTTACCGCCGCGCTCGGGATAGTCGCGCATTGGCCCATACATATAGGCCTCCGGCTCCTGAACAGGTAAAAAGCTAAACATTTCCTGCTCAATCTCGGGAATATATCGATGTAAAAAATCACTTAAGTCCTGGGGAACCGACGACATATGCAACCTTCTTTTTCGTGGGAGACGAATTATTCACAGCCTAATGGTAAAACGCCAATGGAATCGGGGCAAAAGAAAAGGCCGACCACCCGTAGATGGTCGGCCCTAATCAGGTCTTAAATATTAGAAGATTAACCGCCTACCTTGAGACGGTTGAGCGCGCGCGAGAGCGCCATCTGTGCCCGCACCACGTCGACTTCTTCTGACTCTCGGCTGGCCAAGCGCTCTTCGGCCCGCTGCTGCGAAGACTTAGCGCGCGCAACATCAATCTCGTCTGCGCGTTCAGCGGTCTCGGCGAGTATCGTGACCCGCTCTTGGCCGACCTCGGCGAAACCACCGCTAACGGCCATCCGGGCCTCGCTTCCGCCCTCTTCAGCAAAACGTAGAGCCCCGATCTGCAAAGAAGTCAAAAGCGGCATATGCCCGGTCAGAATCCCAAAGCTGCCCTCGCTGCCAGGTGCCTGCAAGCTGACGACTTGACCTGAGTAGACCGTCTTTTCCGGCGTCACGATCTCCAGCGCGAATCCCGCCATTACTTATAGTCCCTTGGCTTTTTCCAGCGCCTGTTCAATACCACCAACCATCATGAAAGCTTGTTCGGGCACCTCGTCGTATTCACCATCGACCAGCCCCTTAAAGCCGCGAACCGTATCCTCGATCTTGACATATTCGCCGGGGATACCAGTAAAGGCCTCGCCAACGGTAAAGGGCTGAGTGAGGAAAAACTGAATTCTGCGGGCGCGGCCGACAACCAATCGATCCTCATCGGATAATTCGTCAATACCCAAGATGGCGATAATCTCGCGCAAATCGCGGTAGCGCTGCAAGATCTCCTGAACGCTCTGAGCGACCAGGTAGTGCTCATCGCCGACGACGCGTGGATCGAGAATGCGCGAACTCGACGCCAGCGGATCGACTGCGGGATAGAGCCCCTGGTCAGCCATCGAACGCTCGAGCACGATGCGCCCATCGAGGTGGGCAAAGGCCGCAACCACACCCGGGTCAGTATAATCGTCGGCGGGCACGTAGATGGCCTGGACCGAAGTAATCGAACCATTCTTGGTGGTGGTGATGCGCTCCTGTAACGCGCCCATTTCCGTCGCCAATGTCGGCTGATAACCCACCGCCGAAGGCATGCGACCCAAAAGCGCGGAAACCTCGGCGCCCGCCAAGATAAAACGAAAGATGTTGTCGACGAAAAACAACACGTCTTGACCGGCCTCGTCGCGAAAGTGCTCGGCCATCGTCAACCCCGTCAGGGCAATGCGCTGGCGGGCTCCGGGCGGCTCGTTCATCTGGCCGAAAACCATCGCCGTCTTATCGAGCACATCGGCTTCGATCAACTCTTCGAGCAAATCATTGCCCTCGCGGGTGCGTTCACCGACACCGGCAAAAACCGAATAACCACCGTGGCTGGAGGCAACATTGTTGATAAGCTCTTTTAAGATCACCGTCTTGCCCACCCCGGCACCGCCGAAGAGCCCCAGCTTACCGCCACGGGCAAAAGGACAGATAAGGTCGAGGACCTTCAAACCCGTCTCGAGCATGTCGTCAGAGGTGACCTGATCCTGCAGAGACGGCGCATCTCGGTGCAAGGGCATGCGCGGCACATCGTCGGCGATGGCCCCCTTTCCGTCAATCGGCTCGCCGATGACATTGAAGAGACGGCCGAGGACCGCATCACCCACCGGGATCTGAATCGGCGCACCGCTATTAGTCACCCGAGCGCCACGCGTCAAACCATCGGTGGAATCCATTGCCACACAGCGCACCAGGTGCTCGCCCAAGTGCTGTTGCACCTCAAGTACCAGACGCTCCTCTCCGGGACGATCCTCCGCAACCACCTCAAGGGCATTGTAGATGGGCGGCAATTCCTGCCCGGCGAAATCCACGTCGATAACGACGCCGATGATCTCTTTGACCTTTCCTTCTTTCATTTCCTACCTCGCGTAGTAAGCAGCACTATTAGGCCACGGCCTCAGCACCGCCGATGATATCCATTAGTTCAAGGGTGATCGAGGCCTGCCGCTCTTTGTTCATTTCCCGGGTCAGATCCTCAAGCATATCGCCAGCATTCTTGGTGGCGTTGTCCATCGCCGTCATTTGCGCCGCGAAAAAACCCGCATTCGACTCCAACAAGGCCCGCCAAACTTGGAAGTTGATCTGGCGCGGCACCAGGGTCTCCAATAAGGCCTCAGGCGACGGCTCAAAAGCGTGGCCGGCCGCGCCGCGGCCTTCTTCCTGCAAACCCTGTTCTGCAACGATCGGCAACAGTTGCTGGACGGCGGGTACTTGGGACGCGACGGAGACGAACTCGCTAAAACAAAGCAATACCCGGTCCGTCTCGCCGGCGATAAAACTGCGCGTCAGATCTTGGGCGATATCGACGGCGCGGGCGAATTCCAACTGGCCAAATACGTCGGCGTGATGCTGGGCAATCTCATGCCCGCGATTGCCAAAGTAATCCCGCCCCTTCCGCCCGACAGTGACCAATTCGACCTGGGCGTCGGCGTATACGTTCAATTCCGCATGGACTCGACGGCAAAGACCCGAATTAAATCCACCGCAAAGACCGCGATCGGAGGTCACGACCACCAAAGCTATCCGCTCCGGCGCGCGCTCCTTGAACAGCGGCTGCTCGTCGGTATCAACGCTCTGATGCAACTCCCGCAACACCCGGTCCAATTGTTGCGCATAGGGCCGGGCGGCCTCAATCGCATCTTGCGCGCGGCGCATCTTGGCCGCCGCCACCATCTGCATGGCATTGGTGACGCGCTGAATGTTTTTGATGCTCGCAACGCGCGTCCTGAGTTCGCGAAGGGTGGCCACCGCTTATTCTCCTATGATTCTGAAGAGCGGAAACCGCCCTTGAACTCTTCGATGGCCGCGCCGAGTTTGTCTTTGGCCTCGGCGCCAAGCTCACGGCTCTCTTTGATGCCAGCCAGCAACTCGGGCTGTCGATCGCGCAAATAGGCGAGCAGCTCCGCCTCGAATCGAGCCAAGTCAGCCGTTGGCAAATCGAGTACATAATCGATGATCGAGAGCGACGCGGTCAACTCTTCGAGCGACTGCGGCTTGTATTGTCCCTGCTTGAGGATCTCCATCAGCTTTTCGCCGCGGTTGAGCAGATTGCGCGTAGTCTGGTCGAGATCCGATGTGCCGAACTGAGCGAAGGCCTTGACCTCATTATAACGCGATATGTCGCCTTTGATCGAACGGGCCACTGCTTTTATCGCCCCGGTCTGAGCATCGGAACCTACGCGTGAAACCGAAGCGCCCACGTCCATTGCCGGGCGATTGCCCGAATAGAAGAGCTCGGGCTTGAGTAAGATCTGACCATCTGTGATCGAGATAACATTGGTCGGCACAAAGGTCGACACGTCGCCTTCGAGGATCTCGATGATCGGTAGCGCTGTCAGCGAGCCGGCTCCTTTGTCATCGCTCATTTTCGCGGCACGCTCTAACAGCCGGGAGTGGAGATAGAACACATCTCCCGGATAGGCCTCGCGACCAGGCGGGCGACGCAGGACCAACGACATCTCGCGGTAGGCCCAGGCCTGTTTCGACAGATCGTCGTAGACAATAAGCGCGTGTTCGCCGCGGTCTCGGAAAAATTCGCCCATCGAGGCACCGGAATAAGGCGCTATAAACTGTAGCGGTGCCGGATCCGAAGCGGTCGCCACGACCACGATCGTGTATTCCATCGCGCCATTGGCCTCTAACTCAGCCACGACCTTGGCGACCGTCGAGGCCCTCTGACCGATCGCAACGTAAATGCACTTGACGCCCTGGTCTTTCTGGTTGATAATCGCGTCAATAGCGATAGCCGTCTTGCCGGTCTGGCGATCGCCGATGATCAACTCGCGCTGGCCACGGCCAATCGGCACGGTCGCGTCGACGATCTTAATACCCGTTTGCAACGACTCTTTGACCGGTTGGCGGTCGATAACACCAGGTGCCTTGCGCTCAACCGGTAAGGTCTCAGTAGCTGCGATATCGCCTTTGCCGTCAATGGGCATGCCGAGCGGATTGACCACTCGGCCTAAGAGCGCCCCACCGACCGGGACCTCAACGATGCGACCGGTGCGCTTGACCTGGTCGCCCTCGTTGATCAACGTATCCTGACCGAAGAGCACACAACCGACGTTATCCTGTTCGAGGTTTAGGGCCATGCCCATGACGCCGTTGGGGAACTCCACCAGTTCGGTGGCGCGTACATTGCCGAGACCGTGAACGCGAGCGATGCCGTCGCCAACGTAAAGCACAGTGCCCGTCTCGTATATGTCTATTTCCTTTTCAAAGCCCAATAATTGTTGCTTAAGAATCTGGGAGATTTCATCGGGCTGGACCATCGTTTCGGTGGCCATAGTATCCTCTCTATTATCTCTTAGTTGCTGCTATCGCTAACCGGCCAGGCGCTGGCGCAGGCGCTCCAACTGGGTGCTTATGCTGCCGTCGAAAACTGTGTCGCCAACGCGGGCAATAACTCCGCCCCGCACGTTGGTGTCGACCAGAGCCTCCAGACGAACTTTTCTGCCGGTGTACTTTTCTAGACGCTGTTGCAGGTTCTGGCGCTGCTGCGGGCTCAACTCTATTGCGGAGCGCACTTCGGCTCCGACTATTCCCTCGCGTTCGGCGACCAATTCGAGAAAAGCCTGCAACGCCAACGCAATTAGCGCGGCGCGGCCCCTACTCCCCATCAACTGCAGGAAATTCAGGGTCAGTTCCCCAACTTCGTCACCGAAAAGTTGCCTTAAGGCACTCGCCTGAATCTCAGAGCTGATCAGGGGATTGGCCAAAAACTCAAGCAACTCTTCAGATCCGTCCAGAGTCGCTACCAAGCCCTCGACATCGCGCGTGATCGATTCGCTTGTGCCCATCTCGTCGGCGGCCTCGAGCAGTGTCACGGCATAGCGCCGCACTACCTCGGGTGCGTTCATTGTCCCTCTAGTATCTATATCACGATGTTCGCAGAGCCGACAATACAAGCACCGCGAGACCCGCTAATTGGATTCGGGAATTCTGGAGATCAGATCGTCCACCAAGCTACGGTTTTTGTCGTCGTCCAGGTTCGCGTCAATCAATGCACCGGCAGCCTGCACCGCAAGATCGGCCATCTCGCGACGCAATTCGGCAATGGCAGCGCGCTTCTCACTTTCAATGCTGATCCGCGCCTGGTCAATCGCCCGCTGCGCTTCTTCCTTGGCCTGTCCGACGACGTCCTGCCGCACCTTCTCGCCGGCCTGGCGGGCTTCGGCGAAAACCTGCCGCGCCTGATCCTCGGCTCCCGCGAGCTTCTGATGGTGCTCACTCAAGACCTTTTCCGCCTCCTGACGGGCTTGTTCGGCACCACTGATAGCATCACTGATACGCTGTTCGCGTTCGTCAAGCGAAGCCAATAGCTGGGGCCAAGCAAACTTCTTGAGAATAAGGAGCACCACCACAAAAGTGATGATCGTCCAGAGTATTGTCCCTAGATGGGGCTCGAGTAGCATAGGTTTCTATACTCTTGTTGTACTACTTGGTCAGGACGATCAGCAAGCATACAACCTCACCGATCAGCGCCACGCCCTCAACTAGGGCGGCGGCCAGAATCATATTGGTTCGGATATCGCTAATGGCTGCGGGTTGGCGGGCAATGCCCTCCATCGCCGAACCGGCCAATTTGCCGATCCCCAAACCGGCGCCGATCGCACAAAGACCCGCGCCGATCCCGGCGCCCAGATATGCCAATTCCATAACTAAATGCTCCCTTTTTAAACGATGTGAAACCCCACTTTAATGGTCCGGGTGAGCAGCCATGCCGATGAAAACCGTCGACAGCAGGGTAAAGACAAAAGCCTGAACGAATCCTACAAAAATCTCGAGTAAATAGATCGCCGCCGCAAAGGGCACTGCCCCGATCGCGATCCACTCGTTTTGCAAAATGATGATCAAACCCAGAAAAACCAGAATCGCGACATGACCGCCGACCATATTGGCGAAGAGACGCACGCAGAGCGCGAAGGGTTTGACAAACAGACTGATCAATTCTACGGGGATCAGGATAATGAGCAGCAACGGCGGCACGCCAGAGGGAATAAGGCTTTTGAAAAAACCGAAAAAGCCATTATTAGCCATGCCCGAACCGATCATAACCACAAAGGTGCAGATGGCCAGACCAGCGGCAACGCTGATATTACCTGTAGCTGTTGCGCAGTAGGGAATAAGCCCTAGGAGATTGCAAAATAGGACGAAGAAGAAGATCGTTAGTAAAAAGGGCAGATACTTTTTGCCATCTTCCCCCATGATGGGCATAACCACTTCGTCGCGCAAAAATATGACGACGGCTTCGAAGAAATTGGCGAAGCCCGATGGCACCCCATCCGGCTTGCGGAAAGCCTTGACCATCAAGACCACGAGCAGAAAGCTCGCCACCCACATCATCACTATGTGGCGAGTGATCGACATGTCAATGCCGAAGATCTCTATTAACGGGAGAGGGACCTCACCCGCGAGTAGGTGATGAGGATCGACAAAGGGCAATTCCAAGGTATTCTGATCGAGGATATGCCCAATGATATCCACTTGTGCGTTTGCAGCATCCGCTGCTTGCGTACCAACAGCCATTAACAGCCTTTAAAAATGCTAAAATAGGGGGGAATTTGCGCCCGATACTCACTCACACCATGCATCGGTAAAATAAACTAATCAGCCCGTAAAATTCTGTCAATACTTTGTGGCGTTTTGTGCTATAAAGTGTTTAACTCTGCTCCTGAGGAGGGCTTTATTCCGCTTTGTTCTTTAACACATAAAGCACTTCGAGCAGCAAGAAAAATAGATAGGCAAACACCAATGCCACGATATAACTTGCAGGGTGCACCGCGGTCAATTTGAGCAGGAGAATCGAAGCCACAGCCACCAGCATCAACCGCAGGGTCATGCCGCCAAAAAAAGCGATCATAAAGACCTGCATTCCCTGCTGCAAACCCCAGCGGACCCCGGCCAGAGCTATCGCGCCATTAATTCCGGCAACGGCCAACCCGGCAATAACCCCATCCCATTTCATCGAGACTCCTCCCTTTTGCGTTTCTCATCGAGAACCATAAGCGTCCTATAAAGCTTATAGAATCCACCTACTGCACCGAATAAAGTACCCAATAAAGTAAAAAGTGGGGTCGTGCCCAGTCGACCATCAAGCCACCAACCAACCGCTAGAAAAAGCAATATCGTCACGGCGAATTGTATACCCAAACTGGCATAAGGACCGATCTCCGAATAGGCCCCCGCCACCTTTTTATCGCTCTTTTTCTCTAATCCCATGAGCTAAATCACCATGACCGCGGTTTCCCTTACGGCCCTTAAAAGAACTGCTGGCAATAATCCCAACGACAGCGTACCGAAATACCGACAATAGCAGGACAACCAGCGCCTCCGCTCTCATGTGCGCCTTCGGCGGAACGGCGCTCGGTGCGCTCGCAAACACGCTGCCGATGACCCGAAAACAAGCATAGGCCAAGAGCGGGAAACACCCCTCCACTGCAAGCGCCAAAGCAACCCGGCCCGTTTCCAACGCGGCTGTCAACACATAGAACCGCCCTACGAAGCCCGCTGTCGACGACAAACCAGCCAGCGAGGCGAGACAAAACGCGAAGCCCAACGCCAATAGCAGTTGCTGCCGCCCCAATCCCCAGTAGTCTCGCAGGTCCGGCGATTCTGGACCACAGATAACCATAATCGCATAACAGCCGGCCAAAGCCAGCGCCGACCCGACCGCGCCAAATAGCACACCCACCAGACCCACTCCAACCCGCGCGACGCCGACATAAGCCAACAGCCGCCTGATATTGCGCTGATTCAACGCCAGCAGGCTCCCGCAGACCAGGGCTCAGCACCGCAGCCGCTTCCAACAAGGGCATCCACAACGCTCCGACCGGGACCAGACCATGAAGCAAGACGCGCTCTAGCGCCGCGAACCATGCTACGGGAACCCCAGCCGAGACAAAAACCGAGACTGCAAGCGGACTACCTTGGCATACATCAGGGGACAAAGCGTGAAAAGGTGCCGACCATGTCTATTGCTCCCCCGCCGGCTCATCGACGACGACAATCGCCAGCGCTTCGTCAACCGCTCCAGCGACCCGGTCGAGCACCGGCCCCGGTTTAAGTCCCAAGGCAAAAGCGCAGAGCAACATGGCTTCCCGCCAACGCATTTATGCGAACATTCTCCCTGTCGCCCCCTGTCCCCAGACGATACGCTGCACCAAACGCATACCGGCCACGCCGTGTAAAACGGCGGCAAATACAATTAAGTAAGCCCAACTTGCCCCAAACGGTGAAGGCCGCGACCAGGACTAGGAACTCGCCAATAAAAAGCACCGAACCCGGGAATCCTATCACTACCTTACAGCCACAAGCAACCCATCACGGACATACACATAGGCCTCCTTATCCTGTAAGGCAAAGGCGGCGCTTCGTCCAGATCCAACCCAGAAACCAACTCAGGGTAACATTGCACATGGGCGAAAGAAGGTGTCCTGAAACGCAGGCGATAAGGTCGGTCCGTACCATCGCTAACTAGGTAAAGCCCCAACTCACCACCGGGCGCCTCAACGCCCAGGTATACATCACCCGACGGCGATTGCAAGCCATGGCCGTCCATCCAGGCAGAGAAGTGGTGTACCATCCCCTCAGGCGTGGCGACATCGCCGCCGACAAACGCGCGATCCGCAAGGCGATGAGGCTCCCTCCGGCATCCCCTGCAAGGCCTGCTCGACAATTCGCGCACCGCAGAAGGCAGGCTCTGGCCACCGCAAAACACCTCCAAGCGTAAAAATGCACCGGTCGGCGCGCTACGCAGGCGATAATAAATGGCAAAACGAGCGGGGCTTTGCCTTTCGAGATGGTCGACCGCCGTCAGATCTACCAAAATATCGTAGCACGGTTCTGTTTCACGACGCAAATAGACAAATACCCGGGCTAAGACCGCTTCCCGCACCACCACCACCCACTCGCGCTGCTCTACCTAGTCGCCAAAACGGCGGTCAACTGATCAATGGTCTCAGCCACGCTCATCCGCGCACCCCTTGCGCCAGAGATAAAACAGGCCGACGAAGACGACTAAGGCGAAAAACTCCATCTCATTCAAATGCGCCCTGCCCACCGCCAAACCCACCTTAAAGTGAACGACCCAAGCACAGAAGAGCAGCAAAACCGTCTCACCGATCAAAACACAGAAAAGCGGGCGGTACGAATGTAACGGCAAACGAAAATCCGGGCGGTGGTTATGCCGTTCGACGGCGGGTGGACTCCACCACCGGGACAAGGCCGACAGAAAGAGCGCGACGAATAAGGACAGCGCAATAAAAAATATAAGAGCGAAATAGGGCCTGATTAGCGTCGGCTAGGGTCTTTCCTTTCGCCAAGTATAGGCAGGAGCCGTCGGCTATGTCAAGATGCTACAAGATCTGCAACTGCTGAATATCCAATACTTTCTTTAGGGTTTGGCCATGTGTTCGGGAAAAGAAAAACGGCGGACCGAAATCCGCCGTTTTTTGCAAGTTCTCTTTTTCTTATTCAGACCGTTTGCGCCAATTCGACCGGCGAATCCTGCTCTTCCCCGCATCTGCTTGGCGCCTTTCCGCATTCGCACATGGGTTCGCCAAATGCGTCACTCATCTTATTCAGTCCTCCACAGGAGCCCTGAATCTCGCGATTGCTGAAAATCACACCGACGGCCATAGCGACCATAACTAAACTGAAGGCTACGAAGGCGGCAATAAGCGTATCCATGGTTATCTCGTTTTTTTTAAGGTTCTATAGCTTACATGCAACGGACACGTGCGAAGTTGCGCCGAATTAAAATTCGTCGAAGCGGATCATGTCTTCTTCGACCCCCAAATCATCAAGCATGCCGAGCACCGCCTGCAGCATCATCGGCGGACCGCACATATAATACTCGACGTCTTCGGGAGCCAGATGTTCCTTGAGATAATGTTCCAATACGACTTGGTGGATAAAACCGACATAACCGTCCCAATTGTCCTCGGGCCGCGGGTCGGACATGGCGATGTGGAACTTGAAATTCGGAAATTTCTTTTCGATCGCGCGGAAATGATCCTCGTAGAAAACCTCGTTTGGGTTGCGCGCACCATACCAATAAGAAACTTTGCGGCCGGTCTTTAGCGTATGGAAGAGGTGGTAGAGATGCGAACGCAATGGTGCCATGCCCGCACCACCACCGATATAGACCATCTCGCGTTCGGTTTGCTGAATGAAAAACTCACCAAAAGCACCCGAGATTGTCACCTTGTCGCCCGACTTGCGGCTAAATACATACGACGAGGCGATGCCCGGCGGCACTTGCTTCCAACCCGTTGGCGAAGAGCGATCCGGCGGCGGCATCGCGATGCGGATATTGAGCATGATGATGTCGCCCTCGGCCGGATGGTTTGCCATCGAGTAGGCGCGGATCACCGGCTCGGTGTTAACACACTTGAAGTCCCAGCATTTAAAACGGTCCCAATCGGGGTGGAAGCGCTCGTCGATGGCCTCAAAGTCTTTGAAGTCGCACTCAAAGGGCGGCACTTCAATCTGGATAAAACCACCTGACTCGAAATCCAACGTCTCGCCTTCGGGCGGCTTGACGACGAATTCCTTGATAAAGGTCGCCACATTGTCGTTGGAGACGACTTCGCATTCCCACTTCTTGACCGAGAACACGTCCGGCGGCACTTCAATATTCATATCCTGTTTGACGTTGACCTGGCAGGACAGCCGCATGCCCTCGCGGGCCTCGCGTTTGTTGATATGGCCGGTCTCGGTCGGTAGAATATCGCCGCCGCCCTCGTGCACATGAACCTTGCACTGGGCGCAGGTACCGCCGCCGCCACAGGCCGAAGACACGAAGACCTTATTGTCGGCCAGCACATTGAGCAATTTGCCCCCGGCAGGTACCGAAATTGCCTTGCTCTCGTCGTTGTTGATGAGAATGCGCACATTGCCGCTGGCCACCAATTTGGACCGGGCCGCCAGGATGATGGCGACCAAGGCCAACACGATGCCGGTGAACATGCCTACGCCGGAAATAATTTCATTCATGGAAGCTCTTCTCTCGTTAGCTCGGGTCAATCTTAGAGTTGAATACCGGAAAAGGACATAAAGGCCAGCGACATCAGCCCGACGGTGATGAAGGTGATGCCCAGCCCGCGCAACCCAGGCGGCACGTCACTGTATTTTAACTTTTCGCGAATGCCAGCCAGCGCCACAATCGCCAAGGCCCAGCCGACCCCCGACCCCATGCCAAAGACCACGCTCTCACCGAAGTTATAATCGCGTTCGACCATAAACAACGAACCACCCAAAATGGCGCAGTTAACGGTGATCAGCGGCAGGAAGATACCCAGCGCGTTATAGAGGCTGGGCACAAATTTGTCGAGGAACATTTCGAGGATCTGCACCATCGCGGCGATGATGCCGATATAGCTGATCAGCCCGACGAAGGTCAAGTCCACCCCCGTCAAACCGGCCCAGGCCAGTGCGTCTTCTTTGAGAAAATGCTGGAAGATCAGGTTATTGGCCGGCACGGTGATGCCTTGGACTACGACTACCGCGATCCCGAGACCAAAAGCCGTCGATACATTCTTGGAGACCGCCAAAAAGGTGCACATCCCTAAGAAGAAGGCCAGCGCCATGTTCTCGACGAACACGGACTTCATAAATATGCTCAGATAGGCTTCTAACATTTTAATTCTCCGCCTCGACCTGCTCGGTCTTCCAAGAGCGCAGGGCCCAGATAAAAAAGCCGATGAGGAAGAACGCGCTCGGCGGCAGCAGCATCAGGCCGTTGGGCGCATACCAGCCGCCTTCAGCGGCGAGCGAAAATATCTCGGCACCATAGAGCTTGCCCGACCCGAAGAGCTCGCGGAACACGCCGACGAAGAGCAGGATCACGCTGTAGCCCAAAGCATTGCCGACCCCGTCGAGGAAACTCGCTCCGGGGCCATTCTTCATCGCGAAGGCCTCGGCCCGCCCCATGACGATACAGTTGGTGATGATCAGTCCGACAAAGACCGAGAGCTGCTTGCTAATATCAAAAGCATAAGCGCGCAGAAACTGGTCGACGATGATCACCAGCGAGGCGATGATCGTCATTTGCACAATGATGCGGATGCTGCTGGGAATATAGTTGCGAATCAGGCTGACCGCGGTGTTTGAGAGCGAGACCACGAAGAGCACGGCCAGACACATCGTCACCGCCGTCTCCAGTTTGGTCGTCACCGCCAGCGCCGAACAGATTCCCAGGATCTGCAGGGCGATGGGATTGTCGTTGAAGACCGGGTTGAATAATATGTCTTTTGATTTTTCGTCGGCCATCAGCTAACTCCTTGCTGTTTCAATTTGGCCAGATACTTACCATAGCCACCTTCGCCTAGCCAATAGCGCAACATGCCCTTAACCCCGCGCGAGGTAATCGTCGCCCCCGAAAGCCCGTCTACCTGATACTTGGTCTCGGCCCGCCCCGGCACCACCTTGCCCTTGATTACTTCAATACGCACCGAACCGCTCTCGTCAAAGGCCATCTTGCCGTCCCAGAGGGCCTTCCAACTCGGATTGTCGACTTCGCCGCCGAGCCCCGGGGTTTCGGCGTGTTCGTAATAGACCAGTCCGCGAATGGTATTGATGTCCTTAGCGTCGAGAGCGATAAAACCGTAAAGCGTGGACCACAGCCCCTTACCGTGCATCGGCAGGATAACTTTGCGCACCTTGCCGCGGTCCGAGACTAGATAGGCCGAGGCCAAGTTGGCGCGGCGCTTGATGCCACCGAAATCCTCGCCGGCGGGGATCGCCATGCTCTGGGCCAAGTCCTTGGCAGCCCGTCGCTGGTCGTAGTCCACTGCGTCAATGCTTCCCTCGTAATGGCCCGTCGCCAAATTGACGACACGCGCCTCGATATTTTTGTATAGCTCCTCGATGCGCTCGCCGCTGACAGTTTCCCCCGCCTTCACGAATCCGGCGGCCATCAGGATATTGCGCTTCTTATCGAGGGCCTTATTGACCGCCTGGGTCGGCCGCAGCGAAACGGCCGCAAAAGATACCAGCACCGAACAGACCAGGCAGACACAGAGCGCTACGCCGAATGTTCTCCCTATTGAATCGTTAGCCACTTGTCTACCTCTCTTAGGAACTGACGGCCGTGCGGGCCAGTCGGCGCTTGATATTAGCCTGCAGGACTACGTGGTCGATGACCGGCGCAAAAACATTGCCGAAGAGAATCGCCAGCATTACGCCCTCGGGAAAGGCTGGGTTGATCACTCGAATAAGCACAGTCATAAAACCGATGAGCACCCCGTAAAACCAACGGCCGGTCTCGGTCATCGACGCCGATACCGGGTCGGTGGCCATAAATACGCAACCGAAGGCGAAGCCACCCAGGACCAAGTGCCAACTGGCGTCCATCTGGAACATCGGATTGGTGTCGCTGCCAATCATGTGCAATAGCTCGGCGAAGACGATAGTCGACAGGATCATACTGACGATGATGCGCCAGGAACCAACGCCGGTCGCGATCAGCACGAAAGCGCCAATCAGACACGCCAGCGCCGAAGTCTCACCCAATGATCCGGGTAGTGAGCCAACAAAGGCCTGCATCCAGGTCACGCCGACGGCCGACATGCCGTCGGCGGCGACGGCGCCCAGCGGGGTAGCCTGCGTGAAACCGTCGGCGGCGACCCAAATAGCGTCACCGGTAATTTCGGCCGGATAGGCGAAGTAGAGAAAGGCTCGCCCGGTCAGCGCCGGGTTGAGAAAGTTCTTGCCCGTCCCACCAAAGACCTCCTTGCCCAACACCACGCCGAAACTGATGCCGACAGCGACCTGCCACAACGGGATCGTCGGCGGCAGAGTCAGCGGAAAGAGCATCCCCGTGACCAAGAAACCCTCATTGATCTCGTGCTCGCGGACGGTGGCGAAAAGAACCTCCCAAAGTCCACCGGCCATCTGAGTGATCAGGAAGATCGGGAAAAAATAGAGGAAGCCATGGAAAATATTGGCCAGTGTGCTACTCGGGTTATAGCCTACGCCGAGGATATCGATAATGATCCCGCGCCACTCACCGGTGGTCGCAGCGCCCATCTGTAGCATAGCCAGATTAGCCTGGTAACCGGTATTCCACATCGCCATGAAGATACAGGGGACCAACGCGGCGACGACCGTAATCATCGTGCGCTTTAGGTCGATGCTGTCGCGCAAATGGGTCGGTCCCTTGGTGACCTGACCAGGTGTATAGAGGAACGTGTCGATCATCTCGTACTGCGCGTAAAGCTTTTCCAGCGGCCCGCCCTTGTGAAAGAGCGGCTCGACTTGGTCGAGCATTTTTCGCAAAGCCTTCATCGGATGCGCCTATCCTTCCCTTTCAATTTTTACCAAATTGTGCCGCAACATCGGTCCGTATTCATATTTGCCGGGACAAACGAAAGAACAGAGCCCCAAGTCCTCTTCGTCCAATTCCAAACAACCCAACGCCTGAGCGCGGTCGGTATCCTCTACAATTAGCGCTCGCAGGAGGAAGGTCGGAATGATGTCCATGGGCATCACCTTCTCATAGGAGCAGATCGGCACCATCGCCCGATCGCTGCCCCCGGTGGATGTCGTAAAATTAAAAAGCTGGTTCGGCTTGAGCTTAGAGGCAAAAACATTTTTAACCGAGAACTTATCGAAGCCCGGTTTTTGCCAGCCCAGGAACTCGCGCTCCCGGCCCTCGACAAGCACCGACACTTGCGTGTGGTAACGGCCGAGAAAATTCAAAGGGCCTGCATCCGCGCGCCCTGACAATACCGATCCCGAAATAACCCGATTCTCGCCCTCTTTCAACTGCCCCACCGTCAACCCGTCGAGACAGGCGCCCAATGTCGTGCGCAACAACCGAGGTCTCTCCACCTGCGGCCCGCCAAGCGCAACCACGCGCTCAGTCCACAGCGATCCGGTGGCAATAAGCTTGCCGAAGGCGACGACATCCTGATAGCCGATATACCAGACGACCTTCGCAGCCCCAACGGCATCGAGGAAGTGAATATGGGTGCCGGGCAAGCCCGCCGGATGTGGCCCCGCGAATTCGACCGCATCCGCGCCGCCATCTGGAATGCTCGCACCAGGGGCCTTACAGACGTAGACCGAGCCTTCGGTAAGCTTCCGCAACATCGTCAGACCATATGTAAAATCTTCTTCGAGCCCGTGCAACACGACTTGCGGATCCGCCGCCAATGGATTCGTATCCATCGCAGTGACAAAGATCGAATGCGGCACGCTCTCGAGTTCAGGTACCTTGCTGTAGGGCCGAGTGCGCAACGCGGGCCAAAGACCGGCGGTGACTAGGGTTTCGCGGATCTGGTCGCGACTGAGTTGATCCGGAGCGGTATTGACGTGTTCGTCGAAACGAATCTCGTCGTCCCCCGCAGCCTCAATAACGAGCGATAGCAGGATCCGCTTTTCGCCTCGGTTGACCGCAACGACCTTGCCGCTTACCGGTGCGGTATAAAGCACCCCGGCCGTCTTCTTGTCTTCAAAGAGCAACTGGCCCTTTTTGACCTGGTCGCCCTCGTTGACAACCATCGTCGGCCGCATCCCGATATAATCCGGACCCAAGACGGCCACGTGCCCGACGGCGGGGCCATCCTCAATTTCTTGCACCGGGGCGCCGGTAATCGGCAGGTCCAACCCCTTTTTTATACTTATTTTTCTACTGGCCATATGCGCGTTTCGCGATCCCCTTTTTAAAAGGCTCCAACATGCTATATATGCAACATAAATTGTAATTATATCCACATAAAAAGCGAGTTTGAGCCTGCCTGCGCCACCTGTCACGAAAAACGCCAGACAGACCAGTAGAGCTACAAGCCGTGGCCCGATACCTATAATGGATATGGAGGGTAGTCACCGATCACGACAGAACTTTGCCACGAATTATTCAAATTTCGGTGTCTCGAAATCGACCGATGCCGCAATCTAAAAAGCACAGCCCGATCTTCTTACCTCCCGCTGATAAATAAAAGGCAAGGGCGATAATGGAGCAAGCGGGGTGTTCTCTGGCAAGGTCCTCATCGACCTTTTCCCGTGACGGAACTTGCGATTCGGCGCAAAATCTCGGATTTTAGACCACTGTCCATCAAGTCACAAGCCCGGCATCGCCCAGCGGTGCGGGACACCATCAGAGGATTTATGAGCCAAAACAATTCCACTGCTCGCGACGAAATCGCCACGCTTTTCAATTCCCCCATTCTCGACCTGGTATACCGCGCCGCCACTGTCCACAGGCAGCACCATGACCCACGACAGGTCCAGGTTTGCACTCTGCTATCGATCAAGACCGGCGGCTGCCCCGAAGATTGCGGTTACTGTTCGCAGTCCGCCCACTTCGATTCCGGCCTCGAACGCCAGGGCCTACTCTCAATAACTGCGGTCGATGAAGCCGCCAAGCAAGCTGCGGCGGACGGCAGCACACGCTTCTGCATGGGCGCCGCCTGGCGGCAGGTTCGCGACGGTGAGGAATTTGATCGCGTGCTCGAAATGGTCCGCGCCGTCGCCGCCACCGGCATGGAAGTCTGCTGCACGCTCGGCATGCTCAACGGCGAGCAGGCGCAAAAGCTCAAGGAAGCCGGCCTCACCGCCTATAATCACAATCTGGATACCGGGGAAAACTACTATTCGGAAGTCGTAACGACCCGCACTTATCAAGACCGCATAGAGACGATAGGCCACGTGGGTCGCGCCGGGATATCGGTCTGCTGCGGCGGCATACTCGGCTTGGGCGAAAGCGACGAGGACCGCATCGACTTGCTACACGCGCTCTCGCAATTGCCCACCCAACCCGAGTCGATCCCGGTCAACACTCTGGTCCCCATAGCCGGCACACCCTTAGGTGACGCCGAACCGGCGTCGATATGGGATCAGATCCGCATGGTCGCCTGTGCCCGCATACTCTTTCCCGAGGCCATGGTGCGCCTTTCCGCCGGTCGCGACGGACTCTCCGCTGCTGCGCAAGCCCTGTGCTTTCTCGCCGGGGCCAACTCAATCTTCTCCGGCGACAAGCTGTTAACCACACCACACCCCGGCGCCGACGCCGACCAGGCCCTCTTTGACATGCTCGACTTAGAACCCCGACCGTCGCACCGCGACGCTTCAGAGTTCGTCAAGCAACTCGAAGAGGACATCGTAAATGGAAGATAGCTGAGTTCGGTCGATGCAATAGGGCGGCAATATATAGAGGGTATTGCCCAATGGCCTGAGCAGGAACCCACGCGCCAAAAAACGCTCGCGGAGCAGGGGCCCTACTTGGTGCAGATAACCCTCGTTGCCATCGACCAACACGTCAACCGCCACAATCGTCCCACAGCTCCGGACCCGACACAATCGTTCGTGCTGGTTTAAACGGACTACCTGGTCTCGCTGCCAGTCAGTCAAAGAGCGATACTTCTCCGCGACTAACAGATCCAGCGAAGCTAGCGCCGCCGCGCATCCTAATGGATTAGCCGTATAAGAATGGCCGTGATAAAAGGCCTTGCTCGGATCGTCGTGGTAGAAGGCATCAAAAATTCTGCCATTACAGACGGTCGCCGCCAGCGGCAAAAAGCCGCCGGTCAACCCTTTCGCCAAACAGATGATATCGGGTTGGGTCGCCGTTTTTTTACAGGCGAATAACTCCCCGGTCCGCCCAAAACCGGTCAGCACTTCGTCGTAGATCATCAGCACATCATGCTCTCGTAACAAAGCTTGTAGCGCGACGAGGAATTGCGGGCGGCACATCCGCATCCCGCCGGCTCCCTGCACCAAGGGCTCGAGCACCATGGCAGCGTATTCACCTGGATGCTCCGCCAACAAACCTTGCAAATGCGCAAGCGCCTGCGCTTCCTTAGCTTCAACCTCATCATCACCTTCCCAGGTCGCAGGAAAGGGCACCGCCTCAGCCGGAAAGAGCAAATCGACAAAAGCCGCGGTAAAGAGCGAGCGCTCACCTAAAGACATCGCCCCTAACGTATCGCCGTGGTAGGCGCCCTCTAAGCGCAGGAAACGCCGGCGATCCGGCTGGCCCGTATTGTGCCAAAATTGATACGCCAACTTTAGCGCGACTTCCACCGCCGTCGAACCATCATCGGAGTAGAAGACCCACTGCAAGGACGCAGGCAAACTATCCACCAACCGCCTGGCCAATTCCTCAGCGGGCCGATGGGTGAAACCGGCTGCCAGGACCTGTTCTAGCTTCTGCGCCTGCACGGCGATGGCCGCGGCGATTTCAGGTTGCGCGTGGCCGTGTAAGGTCACCCACCAACTCGAAATGCAATCGAGCAGACGCCGACCGTCCTGCAACTCAAGCACGGCTCCCGATCCCGAACGCACATTCAGCGTCGGCACCGCCGCCTTCATCTGAGTAAAAGGCGACCATACGCGAGAAGTCGGATATTCAGCCATTGGCGCCAAAATAGCGTTCGAAAAGTGCGGCGGTATTCGCCGGCGAAAGATCCACCCGTTGGTCGATCTCGGCCAATACCCGCACCTTGCCATATTCTGCGATCGCGCAACAATTCGCCTCATTAGCCGGGCCGTTGACCACCACACCCAAAATCGAGCAGTCTCGCTGCCGCAACTGCTGCAATGTCAGCAGCGTGTGGTTGATCGTGCCCAACTCGCTGCGCGCCACAACCAGCACCGGCAACGCGAGTTCGGCGATCAAATCGATCATCAGGTGTTTATCATTGAGCGGCACCATAACCCCACCAGCCCCTTCGACCACCAACCGCTTACAATCGGGCAGCGCAAAACTGCCCATCGCAATTTGCACGCCTTCGCGCCGGGCCGCCTCGTGCGGCGAGAGCGGCGCGCGCAACAGGTAGCTTTCCGGCCAGAGGCGTTCGGCCGGTAGGCCGGTGACACAACGCAGCCAATCGGCGTCGGTCTCAGCCCCACTTTGCACCGGTTTCCAATAGGTCGCCGTCAAACCAACCGCGAGCAACGCCGAGACGTAAGACTTGCCAACGCCGGTATCGGTGCCGGTGACAAAAAGTCGAGGAGGAAATTCGACCGCCATGCAATTACCCAGACCTTTCGACGGCCAAAAAGTGAATGACACAAGTGACCTCAATACCACCGGATGCATTTTTCACCCATCCCCGCAGCAACTTGCGCATTTGCGACAATGCAAGCGGCGGGACCCCCCATCCCATCGGCGTGCCGGCACCTGTGCATTTTAGATGGCGCAAAAAAGCGTGGGCCGTAGAAAAACGCATAACCAACTCTTGCTCCCATTGCCGCACCTCAACCGCTTCGTGCACAAAGGCTCGCGCTACCGACCGGTGATCAGGCAGGGGATTGGCGGTGCAGGGCACGTGCAACGATTCGCACTCGCGGTGCCATTCGCGATACGAACCCGCGCCGGGATAGCTGCAGAGCAGTTTTCCATGGGGTTTGAGCGCCCGTGCCATCCTCCACAAACTCGCCGCCAAATCAGTGAACCAGTGCATCGAGAAATTAGCGCATATCATCGCGTAATGCTCCTCGCATGCCAACTGCTCACCGTCTACAACAGTAAAGCGAATACCAGGGTGAACGATGCCCGCCGCAGCGATCTTCTCGCGGCAATATGCGATCATCGCGGGCGAGACATCCGTAAATTCCAAATCGCGACCGGGAAAGATTGTTGGCAACTCGATACTGAGCAGGCCTGTGCCGCACCCCATTTCTAGCACTGGTCCCTCGGGCAACCCCACCGCATACTGCCCTGCGCATTCAGCCAATGCCGAAGCGGCAACGCGTTGTTCCCGGGCATGATCATCGTAGACCGTGGCGCGGCGCGAAAAACTCTCCGCGACCCGTTTCTTCAAGCCCGGTGTCGTCATCACTGGGCACACTGCAAACGCCACGCCCGTTCTATCGCTTGCCAACATTCGCGAGCATGGCTTATCGGCAATCCATGACCGGCATAGGGGAAAACACTGCGATCACTATTGCCCAAGGCCTCATGCAGTTCCTCGGCCCGCTCCACCGGTACGATCCGGTCTTCGTCGCCGTGCAATATCAGCACATGCCCTGCAGCGGCTAACCCTTCTATCCCCAACACACTATCCTGTAAACACTGCAGGTCCGCACGCAAACGCGCCACATCAAGATCTCCTGGTATACGACTATTTTTCACTATGCCGCAACGAGCGTAAAAGTCCTCCAACAAAGCCGCCGGTTCGCGCTGCAACCGCGCCAGCATCTGGTTTACCGTGCGGCGCGAGCGCCTGGCCAAGTTCGCGCGGTCGGCGTGAAAATGCGCAAAGCCGCCGAGCACGACCACCAACTCCGCTGCTTGGAGGCATTCTGATGCGATCATATGCAGGCCAAGCGAATGCGTTATCACGATTTGAAAACGGGAAGATGTCTCGCAGCAAGGCGGTCCGAAATATCCGCGGTCGAGACAATGCAACGAAAAATTCGCAGGCAACAAGTCCCGCCAATCCCGCCAGCATTCAGCGCTAAAACCCCACCCATGCTGCGCTAACACCTCAACTTCTGTCATCGCGCCATCGCCTCAGCCTTTCGAGCAACAACTCGAGATCGCTCCGTTGGTGCAAGGCGTTAAGCGCCAACCGAATCCGCGCGCTGCCCGGCTCTACCGTCGGCGGCCGGATCGCCACCGCCAAATAACCGCTCTCTTCGAGGTAGCGATTGAGCGCCAGCGCTTCCTCTTCCGCCCCGACCACCACGGGCACGATCTGCGAGCCCGCCAAACCCACATCCCAGCCCTGGTCTCTTAACGCAGCACGCAAATAGCCGACATTGGCAAACAAAACCCGTCGTTGCGCGTCCATCTCCGGCACCAATTCAAGCGCCGCGTCAATCGAACCCAACACACTCGGCGGCAGCGCCGTAGTATAGATAAAACCCGAGCAACTATTGACCAAATATTCCCACATCGACTCACCACAGGCGATATAGGCCCCGAAAGCGCCCATGGCCTTGCCGAATGTGCCGATGCACACATCCACCCCTTTCCCACAGGTAAGCCCCATTCCCCGCTCGCCTAGCACGCCGGTAGCGTGCGCCTCGTCGACAATCAATAAGGCATCGAATTCGGCGGCCAATTCGACTAGCGCGTCGATATCGCTAATATCACCGTCCATGCTAAAGACCGACTCGGTGACGATCAGCCGGCGCGTATAATCTGCCTCGGCGCCCTCCACCAATAATGCCCGCAGATGATCTAGGTCGCCGTGGCGGTAGCGCCGCGTCTGACAACGACTCAACGCCGCACCTTGTATCAGACTATTGTGACAACGCCGATCGAGCAGCATCAGGCAATGCCGGTCCGCCAAGGCGGGCAGCAACGAGATGTTGGCCTGATAACCGGAATTGAACACCAGCGCCTTGGCTGTCTGCTTGAGTCCGGCCAAACGCTCTTCAACCCGGGCGAAACCCGGATGGGAGCCGGCAATCAGTCGCGAAGCCCTCGCCCCAGCACCATGGAGATCGGCGAATTCAACCGCCCGCTGCCGCAATAACGGATGCGACGCCAAACCCAAATAGTCATTGCTGCTGAAGTTGACGAGCTTCCGACCTTCGGCGATAACGGTCGTCCCCTCCCCGGCCTGCAAGGTCCGCAACGCGCGCAATTGCCCCTTCTCTCGGCGGCGCGCCAACTCGCGATCGACAAAATCTAATTTGCTAGCCATAGTCTGGAGTATCGGATCTCTTAGAAAAAGTATGCACCTAAATTTAAAGTCTAAGATCTATCAAATAATAGATACCTGCAAGATAGACACCATTGAGATCGAACTCATTCGCAGATACCACTTGCCCCTAAGACCAGGCCACTCTATTATACTGTAAACTTGTGAATTAACTGCATTGCGAAACTGCGCCCGATGCCAAATACCCCCGACAAAATCACCGCTTCTTCGCTGCAAACACAAAAGCAGCGGGGACAGAAAATCAGCATGCTGACGGCCTACGACTACCCGACCGCCCTGCTACAAGACGAAGCCGGTATCGACGTGGTTTTTGTCGGCGACTCGGTGGGCACCAATGTGCTCGGCTACCGCAGCCCGCAGCAAGTCACGATGGAAGATATTCTCCACCACCTGCGGGCAGTGCGCCGAGCGGTGCGCCGAGCCTACCTGCTGGCCGACCTGCCCTTCATGTCCTATCAGGCCTCGGTGGAAACCGCGGTTAAAAACGCTGGGCGCCTCGTGCAAGAAGGCGGCGCGGAAGGGGTCAAACTCGAAGGCGGCCTGCCCGTTTTGCCACAAGTCAAAGCCATAGTCGAAACCGGCATTCCTGTCGTCGGGCACCTCGGTTTCACCCCCCAGTCGCAAGCCCGAGAATTTTATCTCTTCAGCGACCGACGCGGCACCGTGCCCAAATTTCAGGGCAAAGGACCCAAGGGGGCCAAAGCCCTTATCGAGGAAGCCCTGCGTCTGGAAGAAGCCGGCATTTTCGCTATAGTGCTCGAACTAGTCACCGAAGAGGCAGCGCAGGCCGTGACCGAGCGCCTTTCCATTCCCGTTATCGGCATCGGCGCCGGTCGCTATTGCGACGGCCAAGTCCTTATCGTGAACGACCTGGTCGGGCTCAACGAAGAAGACCTGATATTGGCCAAGGCCTATGGCCAGACGCGCCAGGTCTGGTTGGATATTTTTAGCACTTATCGTCGGGAAGTGGCCGAGGGTTTATTTCCCACGGCGGAAAACGTCGCCCATATGGAACCCGATAAACACGCCGAGTTAGATGCATTGCTCAAAGGCAACGGCAAGAACAATTGATCCTTCCAGAGGAGAATGCTTAGATGCGCTCGTTTTACACCACCGCACTGTTTCTGGGGCTTGCCACCCCCGCCTTGGCCCAAACCGACGAATCCAGTAGGACCCAGAGTCACCTCGCCAGCCTCGATTCGATTATGGGAGAGATCGTCGCCCTGCTTTCCACCGTGCTGCTTTTCGACTTTGGCACCGGCCTGCCGCTGATCGTCGCCGTGCTGCTCTTTGGCGGCATCTTCTACAGCTTTTACTTCGGCTGGTTTTCCATCCGCGCCTTCCGCCACGCCATCGACGTCGTACGCGGGATCTACGACGACCCCAACGACCCCGGTGAAATATCGCACTTCAAGGCGCTGACCAGCGCGCTTTCCGCAACCATCGGCCTCGGTAATATCGCCGGTGTCGCCGTCGCCATCGGCACCGGTGGCCCCGGGGCGCTGGTCTGGATGATCGTTACCGCGATCTTCGGCATGTCCTCAAAATTAGCCTCCTGTACCCTAGCGATTATGTATCGCACGATCCAAAGCGATGGGCGCGTCACCGGCGGCCCCATGTACTACCTTGAAAAAGGGCTTGAACTCCGGGGGTTCAAAAGACTCGGCCGCGCCCTCGCCGTGCTCTTCGCCATGCTCTGTATCGGCGGTGCACTCGGCGGTGGCAATATGTTTCAATCGAATCAGACCGTAGAAGCGCTCGGCGTAGTCAGCCCCATCTTCAAAACCTATAATTGGCTCTTCGGGTTGATTCTCGCTGCAATGGTCGGCGCAGTCATCATCGGCGGCATCCAACGCATCGCCAGCGTAACCTCTCGCCTCGTTCCGACCATGTGCATTCTCTATGTGCTCAGCGCCCTCTTCATTATCTTGAGCAATATTGGCGAAGTGCCCGCGATGTTCGTGCTCATCTTTAGCGAGGCCTTTTCCGGCCAAGCGGTAGAAGGCGGTATTCTGGGCATAGCGATTATCGGTATCACCCGCGCC
>Ga0315339_1000892_pt1:27500-30874 | contig 30874 bp, 21 predicted proteins | sample ASW17metaG_FD_204514 | JGI IMG/M metagenome (GOLD analysis project Ga0315339, IMG submission 204514) | Ammonia-oxidizing marine archaeal communities from Pacific Ocean, United States - ASW #17 | ecosystem: Environmental > Aquatic > Marine > Oceanic | place: USA: California... | reverse complement strand
CGGAACTCCCATCTGGACATGGAACGGCCAAAGAAGGTGCCCTTCTTTATAGAAACCAGTGCGCTTCGTGTCACGGTCAAAATCTTGAAGGCAGTCAGCTCGGCAAGGCACTAGTTGGAGGTGAGGGGACTCTTACCTCAGCTTATCCTGTCGAAACTGTTGGCAGTTATTGGTCTTTTGCAACATCTCTCTGGGATTATATCAATCGTGCGATGCCTATTTATCGGGAGGGGACTCTTACTGCAAACGAAGTGTATGCCTTAACTGCCTACGTACTTTACCGAAATAATATAGTTCAAGAGAGCGATGTTATAAATGCACAGAGTCTACCTAAAGTCCAGATGCCAAATAGAGATGGCTTTATTCCACAACGAGTAGAGAATCTTCCAGATATTCAAGAGAGAGGCTGCAAGGCTGGACATTGTCCTCGGTAAGTAGAATTAGTCGAACTGCCGATGAAAAGATTGGTGGAGGTAATCGGATTCGAACCGACGACCCCCTGCTTGCAAAGCAGTTTAGGGTAGTAATGCTCTAGACTGCTCCCTGCAAGGGTTTCAAGCCATAAGCCCTTCCCTACCTATATCTTCTACGGTTACATTAATTACATTGTTTATATTGTTGTCGGTCATTATTAGTCAAGTATGGTGACCCAACGATGGTGATTACGATGGTAGTAGATGGATTGTCTTTCCAATGAGGTGGGGGTAGGATTTAGTTAGGAGATGATTATGGTGCCTCACAGTCAGGCAACACTTGCGGTATAGTTTATACTCGTCGAAAAAGGCCTATATTTCGATATTAAGACCTTTGAGCATTTCTTTCATGTCAGCGAGGTTTCCACCCATGATGACATTATTATTATTAGACTTTAACTTGGTAAGTGACTTAATGTATTTTTGCCCTAGCTCTAACTTAACAGCTTCTGTGCCTCCTGGACCGCTAATCGCATTTGCCACCTTTTCAATAGACTCTGCAGTTGCCCTACCTAGATATAAAATTTCTGAAGCCTTTCCACTGGCTTCATTGATACGCTTTTGCATCTCCCCTTCTGAATTATTTATAAGCTCACGCATAAGACCTTCAGAAGTATTAATCAATGACTGCTTTTCGCCAACACTCTTCTCTAAAATGGCACGCCTATTTCGCTCGGCAGTCACCTGCTTTTCCATGGACTGGCGAACAGATTCTGGCGGCACGAGATTTTTAATTTCAAATCTTAAAATTCGAACCCCCCATTTTGCTGACGCACTATCGAGCACAGAAACAACCTTGCCACTGATGGCCTCTCTTTCTTCAAAGGTTCGATCAAGATCCAAAGTTCCAATAATTGCCCTAGTGGTGGTTTGTGCCAGTTGAATGGACGCGTATTGGAAATCGGTGATGCCGTAACTTGCTTTTTGTGAGTCGATAACCTGTAGATAAATAACGCCATCGACTTCAACCTGAATTTCATCTTTTGTGAAACAGGTCTGGGGAGGGACGTCTATGGTATGCTCTTTTAAATCTTGGATAAACGCAACTCTATCAACGAAAGGAATCAGAAAATGGAAGCCTGCGCCAAGAGTGGTATGGTAACGCCCAAATCTCTCCACAATAAATTCCTTACGAGCGGGGACCAAACGCAAAGACCTGACTAATGCCAGAATGATATAAAGGAAAAGGGCACCTACAATAAATAAAAATATAATATTATCTATCGACATGACTACCTCCTTTTAGAGTAGATTTATTTCCTTTAAGTTCCTCTACGATTCCTTTTAACGAAGCCAGATTGGCTGGAAAAAGGGAGACATCTCCACTTTCGAGAACCTCATCAAGTTGGTCTATATACTGATCTATAATGCGCATTTTAAAAGCCTCATTGCCACCAGGAAGGTCGATCGCCTCCCCTACAAGTTTCAAGCTTTGTGCAGTCGAATCAGCAATGAGCTTAATACCCTCAGCCCTGCCATTCGCTTCATTAACTCGTTTTTGTTTTTCGCCTTCAGAAATATTAATGGCACTTTGCCTTTTCCCCTCCGAAACATTTATTAATTTTTCTTTTTCCGCAGTTGCCCTGGTAATTTCGGCCCGTTTTTCTCTTTCCGCTTCCATCTGCTTTTCTAAGGTTTCGACAACATGCCGTGAGGGTGCAATATCCTTAATTTCATATCGTAAAACCTTCACTCCCCAAGGGTCAGAAGCTTTATCAATTTCACTGATTATGTTCGCATTGACTTCATCTCTCTCTGAAAAAATCGACCCCAATGTTATTTTCCCGACTTCTGATCTCATTGTGGTTTGAGCAAGATTAATACTAGCTGCCAAGTAATTTCCAATCCCATAACTTGCTTTCTTAGGATCCATTACCTTGAGATACAAAAGCCCATCTATTTCAACTTGAATATTGTCCTTTGTAATAACACTTTGGGAGGGAATATCAACAACCTGTTCTCTCATCTCTTGCTTATAAGCAGCAAAGTCAATAAAAGGAATTAAAAAATATATACCTGGAATAAGTGTTCTTTGATATTTCCCAAGTCTTTCAATAATGATATTTTCACGTTCGCTAACAATAATAATTGTCTTATAAACGATAAAAGAAATTAATATTATAATTCCTGAATAGATACTTAACACTTCATCACCACATTCCTATATTTTTTGGACTATCCAAGTAATATTGTCTCGTCCAATAATTTTAACTTGTTCACCTTTTAAAATTGTCTGGTCTCCTTCTGCACGAGCTTGCCATGAACTTCCGCTATGCTCAACTCGACCAAATACACCAGAATTTATATCTGCAACTATCTCAACAATCGATCCAATCACTTCTTCATCTTCATCAATATTTTCCTTTCTGGTAACTGATGGAACAAATCCAAGAACTAAAAAACGAAGAGTCAATAAGTATATTATTGAGCTTATAAAAAAAGTAATAAATTGCTGGAGAATTCCATCGATATATCCAAAGTGCATACCGAGCGCCACAGTTAAAGATCCAAGTCCCACGAAGACCATAACCAAACCTGGGACAAGAAACTCAATGGCCATCAAGAAAATTCCAAAACCTAACCAAAGGCTAAAAGCAAGATTACCCATAGCTACAGATTGTAATCGACATACTTCTCAATATAAAGGGTCGCACTGTTTCCAAACTGAACTTCAACAAAGACAAGGTTTTTTTGAAGTCTCCAATAAGTTGGGGTTTATCACTCAACTTTGGGTGAATTTCCCACTCGTTACAGTAGCTCGACTGATGGGTCACTCCACGACTCGAATGACCGAAAGGTACTCCCACCTTAGTCGTACTCATCAATCAGATGCTGTCAAAAAACTGGATTCTGCCTACAAAACGATGGCGAAAACGATGGTAGTAGGAAATTCAGTGAAAA
>Ga0315339_1000892_pt1:0-25000 | contig 30874 bp, 21 predicted proteins | sample ASW17metaG_FD_204514 | JGI IMG/M metagenome (GOLD analysis project Ga0315339, IMG submission 204514) | Ammonia-oxidizing marine archaeal communities from Pacific Ocean, United States - ASW #17 | ecosystem: Environmental > Aquatic > Marine > Oceanic | place: USA: California | collected... | reverse complement strand
AATACTTACCGGCATCGTTTCGGTAAAAAAACTAAAAGGATTTGTCTTCCCATTGACATTTAACTGTTTCTCTTCATTTTCTCCTTTGGTCTCAATAATTAAATCTAGGGGCATTCGAAAAAGCTCTAAATTTTGCTTGACCTGTCCTCGGATTTTAAAGCCTCCATCCCGCAACTTATACGTCGTATAGTCAACCCGGAATTGGGGAACTCCAACTTGGTCTATCCATTGAACAAAAAACCATCTGTAATCAACCCCTGTACGTGCTTGTAAAAAGTTAACCCATTCTTCAGTAACAGCTGCCTGTGCCGATTTTTCACGGTACCATTCACGTAAAATAGTATTAAATTTGCTATTCCCTACCACCTGAGAAAGCATATATAAAACCCAAGCTCCCTTAGCGCTAACCACAGACTTGTATTCATCGGAACCAATACCCAATTCTAGCCCCTTCCTAATAGGTGCTTGATTCTCATACTTTAGTGCCTGAACAGCTTGGTGGGCCAGTTGAGAGGAAAACTCTTCTGGATATTTAACCTGAAAATATCGAAGTGCAGCATAAGTAGCAAACCCATCAGCCAGCCAAGCATCTGAGGGACCTGCAAACTGTACTGAACATCCCCACCATTGACGGGCAATTCTTCTAGCCAACTCCATTCTGGAAGACGACGGTTGTTGCAGTATTGCCGGGTCTAACAAAGTCAGTCCAGCACACCCAGTGGAGGGTAATTCTACATTTTCAACCTGAACCAGATTTAGCTCAGACCAAGTGTGCTTCCCATACTCACTTTGAAAAAAATCGAGCATCTGCACCACTTCCTCTACCAAAGGTCTAGGGTCTTGGCTAAAGTCCTCAGTTACAAAAAGGGTTACTGGCAATTTTAAATCAGAAAATTTGCGTCGAAAGAAACGAGATATCACTACTTGAATCTCTGTCAGAGGCTGCCGACTTTCCCAAGTAAAGGACTCCCCTATCCCTACAGTTTTGATGGAAGTAAGTTCACCAGGAGCTACAACACTAAACCCCAACGGAACAACAATACGCATCTTAGTGCTAGCAGCATCTAAAGTGAGTCGATGAGATGGAAACCACAATCCCTCACTTAAAAGTAATGCTCCTTTCCGGTGAATTACAGCTCGTGCATTTTGACGAATATCCAGAAACGCATGCTGTTCTCTTTCCAAAATCCCCTCAAATTGAAAGATAAAGGTTTTTTCTTCCCCCTGTCTAAACAGTTTGGGACCACGAATCCGCAAGTTAGTACTATTAAAATCGTCGAAAGAGATGGAGTATTGGACCCCCTCCTCATCAGTAACTTCAAAAAGTGTTAGCTTGGAGTTAATCTCAAACGGCACGGAAACACTATCTTCCAACATTACAAAGCTAGTTTTTACCTGCCCTCTTAAAAGGCTTTCTTCGGGAACAATTTCGACATTGATTTCGTAATGCTCAATATCGATTGGAGAAACTGAAAAAGGCTGTTGAGCTAGAACAGAATTCAAAAAAACGAACAGGAAAGACAAACAACATAATATTTTCATCCCACTAACTCCCCCTTGCTTGTCAAAAATTTCCCCACATAACTAGCTGCACATTCATAAGCATTGTGGTCCCCTAGTTTTTTTGAGACCAATTGGAGATCTTTTTTAATTTTGGAGTAGCACTCTTGGTTCTGCAAAATTTCCAATATGTAGTCTCCAATATTTTGTCCCGTTGCCTCCTGCTGAATGAACTCTGGGACTACACTCTTCTCGGCAATAAGATTGGCCAAACAATAGGTTCCAGCACTCACTCGTGGTCGTATTAAAAACCAACTAGGCCAAGATATGCGGTACATCATGACAAAGGGAACTTCAAGCAAGCTGGCTTCCAAAGTAGAAGTTCCGCTCTTGACCACAGCACAGGTAACCTGAGGCAATAAATGACTAATTCCTTCCTCCCTAATTTCTAAATCTAGAGAACAATTTTCACTATCAGTCCATTGCTGATAGATCTTTGACAACTGTTTTTGAGCAATTTCAGGAGCTTTGATTACCCAAAATCGAACCTTTTGCCTTTTTGCAATATGTCGAGCGGCATCTAATTGAATAGGGAAAATTTGTTCTACTTCTTTTTTTCTACTACCCGGCAAAAGGGCTACAGTGGGCACCCGTTGATCGACGAGGGATCGCACTACTTCTTCCTTATTCTTTTGTGCTGGAGAAGGAAACAAAACTACTGATGGGTTACCTACGTAGTGAGCATCAACCCCTCGATCCCGATAGTATTCCTCCTCGAAAGGGAATACAACGAGCATTAAATCCACATAACGCCTGATTTTTTCAATGCGTGAAGACCGCCAAGCCCACAGCTGTGGTCCAATGAAATAGCAGACTGGAATATTCATAGCTTTCAATCGATTGACCAACCGCAAATTGAAGTCCGGGAAATCAACTAAAATTGCTAACTGTGGCTTTCGCTTACGTACTTGCTTCAGGATTTGTCGGTAGAGTTTCCAATAATTGGCTGCCTGAAAGAGTGCCTCCCAAGTCCCGATAGCTGAAAGCTTAGAAACATTAATCAAAAGCTCAACTCCAGCTTTTTTCATATATGTTCCACCACTCCCAAACCCACTAATACTCCACTGTGGATTCCATTTTTTTAATTCCTCAATTAATCCAGCAGCATGCCGTTCTCCCGATGTTTCACCGGTAACCACCAAGATCGAAACGTTTTTTGAAGTTTTTTGAAGAGGTTCTAACATTAAACTACTGCGATTCACCGGAAGGGATTTTTTGGACAATCCAACCACCTCCTAGAACTCGCTCTCCATCATAGAAAACAGCGGCCTGACCAGGAGTTATCGACATTTGGTCTGTTTCAAAAGTAACTTTGGCCCTCCACGACAGATCGGCTCCCTCTTTTACTTTCTCTAAAACAATCAGAGCAGATGCTTCCTCATGTCGTGAGCGAATTTTCACCTTAGCCCGAACTGGCTTGCTAGGATAATGCCCAGAGATCCAATTAATCCGCTCAGCAATTAACCCACTACTGTACAAATCTTCCCGATAACCCACTACCAAAACATTACGACGAATATCTGAACGGAGCACATAAAGAGGTTTATGATGAGCAACACCGATACCTCGACGCTGACCAACCGTAAACTGGAAGACCCCAGAATGCGTTCCCAAATGGCTCCCATCCTTGAAAAGAATAGGACCGCTCTGATCAGCCCGTTCCAGTAACGGTAGTAAGTCTTTATTTACTTCCGAAGCGTGGCGCCGAATAAAATTTGGATAATCCCCATCTGGGATAAAACAGATTTCCTGACTTTCTGGCTTAGTTGCTGTCAACAGCCCGCGGGAACGGGCAATTTCACGAATAGCACCTTTTTCATAGTGACCCACAGGGAACGAAATACTAGACAATTGCTCCTGAGTTAGCTCAAAAAGATAATAGGATTGATCTTTCCCTGCATCCTTTCCTTTTAACAGCATATATCCGTCTTTAGTATCCGAAATCAAACGGGCATAATGTCCAGTTGCCACTCGTGAAATACCAATTTGACGTGCAAATAACAACAACCGATCAAACTTCAGAAAGGTATTACAAAGCGTACAGGGTATAGGTGTTTTCCCTTTCAGATAACTGTCAATGAAAGGTTCTATTACTTTGCGCTCAAACTGTTCCTGTAGATTCAAAACATAGAACCTAAAACCCAAGTGATCGGCAACCCGCCGGGCATCGTACACATCATCAAGAGAACAACACTTGCCAACTTGAGGAACCCCATTACGACTCGGATTACGACGATAATCCCAGAGCTGCATCGTACAACCTACGATCTGATGACCTTCTTCTTTGAGCAGAGCAGCTGCAGCCGAACTATCCACTCCGCCACTCATAGCAACTAATACATCATTCATAGCTCTCAGGTTCTTTCTGTGTAATCGTCGAGGGAATTCCACATAACACCGCGAGAAATGATCTCAATCTGTGCATAAGTTACAGCAACTTCGTGACGCTCGATATGACTAGCCTTTTTCTGGTGACTTTCATTAATTCTCTTAGACATGGAAACTAGGTCATGCTTCAAACTATCTAGTCTTGTCTGAATGGTGGGGATAGCTTCTTTTTCCCAATCTAGACTGGGAACCTCTTGCAATTGCCAACCATCACGAAAGGCCCAAAGACTCTCACGTACTGTAAAAATTAAATCTCTCACTCGTTCCAGTCTGGCATTAGAAGATGTCTCGTCTTCCCTATGGTCTCCCTGCATTTCTTGAATCAATCTCTTTTCCAAATCCAAAAAACGGTGAACAAAAATATCCCAGAATTGTTTCTGCTCTGCCAACCAGTCTCCCAAAACTCTGTCTTGGCAACGCAACAAAAAATCCTCCTTGCTTTCCCGAGCGCGCGAATACATCCGCAGCACACTGTTCTTCCAAATTACAGGACGAAAATGATGTGTTACATAGTGAAGAATCTTTGAATCACCCCAGGCAGGCCAATCAAACTCGGATAATGGCTGAATTTCTTCAAGGAAATCTATAGAAATTTGATTTACCATATCGGGAGTCCAAAACAAGTCGCTTTCTTCCAACCACTCCGCTTGAAAACAGGTTTGGTAAGAATCTCGATACTCTGAACGAACATCCTGCACTTCCAAACCAACCTCAAAAAACAAAGTCGGTGGATCACCTGGCTTGGTTCCTTTCTGACAATAGTGCTTTAATTTAATGGAGTTCTTCACGTTACCCTCGACAAGAGAATTATATCACGCATCCGTCGTTATCCCATCTAGACCCTGTATCCCAAAAAAGACAGCCACCAGAGCAGGTAATCCTTTAACTCTCGCACAATATCTACACGCTCTAGTGTACAAGTTCTTTTTTCAAGGCTTTACGGGCATAAAAGAGACGTGATTTTATAGTCCCTTCAGGAACCCCGATAATTCCCGAGATCTCAGGAATGGTATACCCTTCCAAATCATGCAGTGAAACCACACGACTGTGTTTATCCCCCAAAGACTTCAACGCCCTATAAACTCTTTGACTCGTCTCCGTCTGAGACATTTCCTCAAATGGAGTTTTAGCACGAGGGTCCTGAAGCTCAGTTGTTTCAGAAATGTCAGGCTCCAGACGCTGAGAATGTTTCTTGTTTTTTCGAATCATCTCAAAGCATACATTTACAGTAATCCTATTGATCCAGGTGGATAGCCTGGAGTCTCCCCTAAAGTTTTTAGCTCCTCGATAAACATTTACAAAGGTTTCCTGTAAAGCATCTTGAGCAGAGTAATCCTCCTTCAAGATTCTTCGAGCAGTCCAGTACACTCGCTCCTGAAATTGAGTAAATAGTTCGTTGAATGCTCCGTCGTCATGATTCTGAACTCTAGCCATGAGATTAGCTTCCAACGGTGAAACGGCTGCAATATAGTTTTCCATAATTTTTGTCCTCCTACAGGAAACCTATTGCAAGACCCGTGCCAAACTTATAAACTGTTGTAAAAAAAAGACTTAAATAAATTAACTCCCGGAGGGACTGTTAAATAAATTAACAGTTAAAAGGAGGTAAACATAGTGCTAAGCGGGATTTTTACAGGCTTAGAGTAAGATGTTAATGAATTTAACGCTGTATGTAAATTTTATTAACAATTTTCAAATTGTTTTAATTTGGCGATAATTGTCTGGCGAGTGATCCCCAAAGCTTGGGCAGCACGACTTTTGTTGCCACCGTGCTCTTTCAAAGACTCTAAAATAAGGCGTTGCTCTAACTGAGCTACCTGCTCCTTCAATAATCCTGAAGATTCAGTAAAGCTATTCTGTGGTGCCTGAAGGCGCTCGGAAAGCATAGAAACCGGAATAGGCTGTTCTGATTCACATAAAATTAACATTCTTTCGATTTCATTTTCCAATTCCCTGACGTTTCCAGGCCAATAGTAGGACTTCAAAATATCCAGAACAGAAGAATCTAATCCAGAAACTTTTTTATTCATACGCTTCTCAAATTTCTCCAGGAAATTCTGGCACAACACCTCGACATCTCCTTGGCGCATTCTTAATGGAGGAACATGAACAGAAAAGACGTTCAACCGAAAAAAGAGATCTTGTCGAAACTGTTTCTCTTCGACTCTCTGACTCAAACTACGATTAGTAGCTGCTACAATTCGCACGTTGGCCTGCTCAGATTCCTGTGCTCCTATCGGCAAAACCTCTCCATCTTGCAACACCCTTAACAACTTGACCTGAAGATCTCCAGGAGCTTCACTGATTTCGTCCAAAAACAAAGTCCCTCCCTCGGCTAATTTAAAGTACCCCTTCTGATCTCCCGTGGCCCCCGTAAACGCACCCTTTCTGTGACCAAAAAAAGAACTTTCCACCAAGTCGGCGGGAATTGCCCCGCAGTTAACGGCAACAAAAGCCCTATCTTTTCGAGGACTGTTTTCGTGAATATAACGCGCCAGCAGTTCCTTACCGGTTCCCGTTTCTCCTTGAATCAAGACTGTAGAATCCGTGGAAACCACTCGATCTAACATACGAATTAAATCTTTCATTGGACGACTCTTGTAAATTAGCTTCTTGCTTGATTCTCCAAACGCCTCCATCTCATTTTTTAAATTTTGATTTTCTATTTGCAAACCATCGTTAGCCACTTTGAGCTCATGAGTCAGACGCCTGTTTTCTCTCTTCAGCTCTAACCTTTGAATTTCTTGCCTAACCTGCTGTCTCAAAAAATCAGGTTTCCAGGGCTTAGTCAGATAACAGTGCACATGTCCTTCATTGATAGCATCCATCAGTTCTTCTATCTCTGTATAACCAGTAAGAACAATCCGAATAGTCTCGCGATTGACATTTAATACCTCCCTCAGAAGATCAACACCTGTCATTTCAGGCATCTTCTGATCGGCTATAACAGCAGAAAATTCATGTTCTGCAAACAACTGAAGTGCCTGCTTACCATCACTAGCCTCATAAACATCGTATTCGTTCATGAAGGTGCGCTTCAGCTTTTGAAGATTAGCCGATTCATCGTCTACAATTAAAAGCTTATGTTCTTTTGCCATTAATCACTTCCTGTACAATAATTCAGGACGTACTTTTCTCTAGATGATCTAAGGGTAGCTTCACACAAAATTTTGCCCCCTTGCCTTCGTCGCTTTCCGCTGTAACGGTTCCACCATGCTGCTGGATAATTCCATAACTAATACTGAGTCCTAATCCGGTACCTTTACCCACCGGTTTCGTAGTAAAAAAGGGTTCAAATATTTTCCCTACTTGTTTCCCTTCAATACCTGGACCGTTATCTTCAATCTCTACGACAACAAAATCACCATCCTTAGAGGTCCTGATCCAAATATCTCCTTGTTCGGCAATGGCCTGACAAGCATTGTTCAATAAATTAATAAAAACCTGAGTCATTTTTCCTGGGTGGCATTCCAAATGCGGTATCTGCCCATACTCTTTGTGAATGTTAATCCGGTCCCGATACTCGTTATGGAGAATGCTCAAAGCTAGATCAAGTGTCTCGTGAATATCAGCTGATTGAAATTGCTCACTATCCGTTCTAGAAAAAGATTTGAGATCACTGATAATGTCATGAATTCTATTTGCCCCCTCCTCAAAGTTCTTAATCAACGCTTGTAGATCTTCCAACATGAAGTCATAGTTAACTTCCTGTTTAAATAATTCGGCCTTACTGCTAATCTTGGAATCTTTGTGAGCTTGTCCTTCGTAAAGTTCGATCAAACGTTGCAAATTATCGGTATACTCTCTCAAAAAATCCGTGTTCCCATAAATAAAGTTCAAGGGGTTTTTAATCTCGTGAGCAATCCCGGCAACCAATTGTCCAAGAGAAGCCATTTTCTCACTCTGAACTAATTGAACTTGAGTATCCTTAAGCTCCTGATAGGCTTGTTGAACTTGTTCACTCTTCTCCTCAATCTCTCCGGTACGTTTTTTCACCATACCTTCTAAATCTTTATTCAACTGGCTCAAAGCTTCGGTTCTCTCCTGCAAGGACTGAGACATTTCATTGAAATTATCGGCTAACGCCCCTATTTCATCACGACTGGAAATCTCCACTCTCTGATTTAGATTTCCACTGGTAATAGCCCTAGCACCCTGCGCCAACTGTTTCAGAGGAGTGGTTAATCTCCGAGAAACCAAATAAGTCAGCAACACTATTCCAAGTGCCAAAAGAGAGCCTATCCCGATTAATCTTTCCAGCAAAGTTTGTACTGGGGCAAAAATTTCCTCATCGTTGATTCCAACGCCACACATCCACCAAAATGGCCCAAAAGTTACTGGGGCTAATCCGCTAATTTTTTTAATTCCAACTGGATACTCATACGGGAAAGTAATGGATCCCATAAGAGTGGAACTATCCACGGAACGGTTCCACACTTCCACCATAGCGTTCTGCAGATCGACTAATCCAAAATCATCTACCAAACTCAAACCATAGTTGTTAGATGTATCCGGATTATCTGGACGGTTGCGACGATACTTGTGTCCAATAACAGTATCGAAGTCGTCATCCAACAAAAAAGCATAACCGGAAGTCATATCAATTGCTTTCAGGTCCAACTCAACAGTGTCCAGAGTGCCCTGAATCAACTCCCAGTTCATTAGTCCCAAAATACCTCCCACAACCTCATTTCTATAGTTATAAATCGGTGTTGCATATCCTACTGAATATTGGCGAGCGATATCCCCTTTCTGGTAGTTATAGAGACTGGAAACTAGTTGAGAGGAATGCCAGTTGATATAACCAGTAAATCCACTTCGCACATCCTGCAACCAATCTTCTCCCGGCATATATTGGACTAAACTTTTCCCTCTTAGCTCCCTTAGCTGTCTAGGGTTTACTAAATAGGCCTCATCGCTTGGTGGATTTCGACTAATACTGTTGGAAATAAGTAAAACTCCGTTCATGTCAAACAGAGCTAAAACATCATAGTCTTGATGAATCACCATCATTTCATCCAGTAAAATCTGAACCTCAGCTTCCAATCCATAAGGATCACGACCGGCCAGATAAAGACGGAATGCTCGGTAACGACTCATCGCAGTCATCTCTTCCACTTTATCTTGCAGCATAATACGTATGGTATTAGCAGTATTTACGGCAACCCGCTCCAGATAGAGAACGGTTCTGTCTCCGGTAATACGATCCTTGGCTACGGTGTAGGAATAGGCAGAAATACCGACTATAAGCGCCAGGCAAAGAGGCAGAATAAAAAGGAGTAATTTATGACGAAGACTAACCATGGGTAACACCACGGAGTTAGATAAGTTAATTAAGTTAACAGTTCACTGACAATTAATTTTACATTAATCAGGCCACGGCAAACAAGCGTCTCCTAATTAATGAAATTGTTCGGTACGAACTGTCACTTGGTCAATCCAATCCCGATCAGGTGTATAACCTAGACCCGACGACTGCGGTACTTGGATATATCCATCAGATGTGACTTCCACCTCAGGAAAAACAGTGTCACGCTCATAGTAACGTCGACTGGCTGAAACATCACCAGGAAGAGTAAAGTTTTCCAATGTGGACAATGCAATATTGTGGGCTCGGCCAATACCAGTCTCAAGCATCCCTCCACACCACACTGGAACACCGTGCTGCTGGGAAACATCGTGAACAAGTTTGGCCTCAGTGTAACCTCCAACTCTTCCCATCTTGATGTTAATAATTTGACAAGCATCCAACTGACAGGCATACGCTGCATCTCTGGAATGACGAATCGACTCATCCAGACAAATTGGAGTTTCAAGCTCAGCCTGCAACCTAGCATGATCAACAAGATCGTCATAGATGAGGGGTTGTTCAATCATAAGAAGATTAAATTGATCAAGCTCTCTTAAAAGCTCAATATCCTCCAAAGCATAGGCAGAGTTGGCGTCCACCATCAAAGAAATATCTGGAAATTGACTGCGTACTGAAGCCACTATTTCAACATCCCAGCCTGGCTTAATCTTTATTTTAATTTTACGATAGCCAGCTTCTAACTCTTTTTCTATTTTTTCCAAAAGAACCTGAGGAGTTTCTTGTATCCCAATAGACACACCACAAGAAATTCTCTCATGGACTCCACCCAACAACTTCCACAACGGAAGGTCCATCTGCTGAGCCTGCAAGTCCCAAAGGGCTGCTTCCACACAGGCCTTAGCCATTCGATGACCTCTAATTTTTGCAAACCAAGAAGGAAAATCAGAAGGGTGTTCAAAAGAGCGATTAACCGTATTAGGTAAAATGAAACGAGTCAAAGTAGACCAAGCCGTATGGACAGTTTCAGAACTGTAAAAGGGGCCCTCTCCAGCCACACACTCTCCCCAACCCGTCTTATCCTGACACACAATTTCTACTAACAGAACGTGTCTGTTCTGAGTTCTACCAAAACTGGTTTCAAAATAATCAATCATAGGAAGACGAATTTCTCTAAGAACAATTTGATCAATTTTCATACCATCTACCATTAGCTCACACTACCTCTCTTCTCTTGAACTTCTAACAAATAAAACATACGAGAATCATTATCTTTTTCGCGCACTGAAGAAATTAATAGGCGACTCACTTGATATCCTTTAGAAAAATAATGGGTGAAGACTTTCCTGATTTGGAGTCTCCAATCCATGGCTACTTTCAAACTATGTCGCTTTAATCCCTGAATATCTTTTGGAACTTCAACTAGTAGGCGAGGAGCTACCTCTGTCAGATTGGGAGTGTCAGGCGCCAGCCATTTGTGCTTAAAAACTCTTGTTGGCATTATCTGTGGATAAGACAACATCTCATCCGGTTCAATCTGAAAACATATATTGGTGGATAAATTGTCTCCTTCTATCATCCACTCCGCCAAAAATCGATCAGTCCCCAAGCCACTGTGCAATTCACTAGAGGTTTGTTCTCCGTAAAGATTAATATAGTAATGCTTCACAACCACACCTATTTTATTTAGATTCAAATGTGCATTCTTAGTCTCCAACGGATCAAAAGTCCAAGTCAGCATTTGAAATCCTTGAAGCCGAGTTTCCCTATATTGAGCAAATTTGAGAGCTAAACCAATACCCTGATCTTGTAATTCCTCCCGAACTGCTAACATGTGAGAATGCTGGTGGATCTGATTCTTCCAAATAGCAGGAAAACTAAATACAAATCCTCCTAAACTACCATCGGACATCCTAGCTCCCAATAGTATCCCGCCGTAGCACTGACAAGTGGCTAACATTTGAGAAGAAACTAAATCGCTATCATCAAATTTCCACACCGACTGCTGTAATTCAACACAATCTGGCAAATCTTCTTCACACAATAATTCAATACTAAATTGCGAAATAACATCCTCCCCAAGTTACAAAAAAAATGGGGGCCTGTGCATTAGTAATCCAATTGGACCCAAATGCAGCTTTCCATCCTCTAACTTCCATCACTCGTTGTTACAAGTCTTAGGAGTTCATGGTATATAATTTCAACCTCAAAAACATAGAACCATCTTCTGATATGAAAAAACTACTCACCGTCCTGGAAATGATCAAATTCGAGCACACTATCTTTGCATTACCTTTTGCCTTCCTAGGAGCATTACTAGCAGCTCGTGGTCTTCCCGACAGCACAACAAGTTTATGGATTGTTCTTGCTATGGTTGGCGCCCGAAGTTCAGCGATGGCCTTCAATCGACTAGTTGACCGCAGCTATGATGGACTGAATCCAAGAACAAAAAACCGTGCTCTACCTAGCGGATTAGTAAACGAATACTTTGTAATTTATTTTGTTTTGTGCAGTTCTGCACTTTTCTTTTTCTCTTCCTGGATGCTAAACACACTATCTTTTTATCTCTCTCCGGTAGCACTGATGGGAATCTTCCTGTACAGCTACACCAAGAGATGGACCTTTTTTTCCCATATTTTTCTGGGTTTGGCTATTTCATTTGCTCCACTGGGAGGATGGATTGCAGTCCGAGGAGAATTGCAATTGGAGCCTTTGTATTTAGCAGCAGCTGTCTTATTCTGGGTTGGGGGATTTGACATTATTTATGCCTGTCTCGACATCGAATTTGACCGTAAAACCGGCCTATACTCCATTCCCAGCAAATGGGGAGTTAAGGTTGCCCTCCAAATCTCTACCCTCTTCCATATTTTAATGGTCTTGTTACTTAGCTACTCCTTTTTCTTATTCCAACTTTCTACATTGAGCTGGCTTGGTTTGGTGTTAGCGTCCATAGGCCTGATCTATGAACACAGCTTGGTAAAAGCTAAGGATTTGAAACGAGTTAACACTGCCTTTTTCACCATCAATGGAATAATAAGCCTAATTTTACTACTATGTGTGAGTTTAGACCTCGGAGCATTTTCCTGATAGTAGAAATTTTTAATCTGATAAGATACTAGTGAAATTGAGAAAAGGAGAACTTAATGCGAGACGAAAAAGGATTTTCTTCGATCGAACTCCTGATAATTTTATCTATCATCGGAATTATTGCGGCTGTTGTGTTGCCCAACCTCCTACAACCAAAAATTGACGTAAACGAAGTTTCGGCAATTAAGTCAATGTATAATTTAATTGATGCCCAAAGTACCTACTCTAAAACCAATGACCTTGGAAACTACGCTACAGATCTGAATTCTCTGTCCAAGCTCAAATTAATTGATAATGCACTGGAAGCAGGAATCAAAGATGGTTATACCTTCTCCATTTCAAGCGGCGCAGACAATAGCACCTTCACTATTAATGCTAGACCTGAGACCTATAATTCGACAGGCACTCGTAGCTTCTTTGCAGATGAATCAAAAAAAATTCGTTACACCATTACTAACACTTCAGCCAACTCGACAAGCCCGTTATTACCTGAAACTGACTAAACACTAATGGTTGAAATTCCAATAAGAAAGGGGCTCCCAACTACTTGGGAGCCCCTTTCTTAAACTTAATTTACAAAAACTTAATGCTTTAGATCATCACCTTAAGCAGGAGTTTTTACTTTAACCGCACTTTCTGTTTCGACAGAATTTTCGAATTCAAAAGGATCTTCCACTGCAAAAGGATTTTCTACCTTAATGTTACGATAATAATCCATTCCCGTACCTGCCGGAATGAGCCGTCCCATAATCACATTTTCCTTAAGGCCTCGAAGGTAATCTATCTTGCCTCCAATTGCGGCTTCTGTCAGTACCCGAGTAGTTTCCTGAAATGAAGCTGCTGAAATAAACGAGTCTGTACTTAAAGAGGCCTTTGTAATTCCCAACAACAACGGTCGTCCTGATGCAGGTTTCCCTCCTTCTTGGTGAACCCGATCGTTTTCTTCTTGGAAACGGAACTTGTCTACCTGCTCCTCCAATAAAAATTCTGTATCCCCTGGATCTTCAATTTTGACCCATCGCATCATCTGGCGAGCAATCACCTCAATATGCTTGTCATTAAGATTGACGCCTTGCAACCGATAAACTTCCTGAATTTCATTAACCAGGTAACGCTGAAGTTCTTTTTCTCCTAATACTTGTAAAATGTCGTGGGAATTTCGAGGACCATCTATTAAAGCTTCTCCAGCCTTAACATACTCACCTTCTTGAACATTGATATGAACTCCGCGAGAAAGCAAGTATTCCGCCTTGGTCTTACTCTCCTCATCTTCAACAATGATCTTTCTCTGACCTCGACTAATTCCTCCGTCCTTAACTATTCCATCAATTTCGGTAATAACAGCCGATTCTTTGGGCTTACGTGCTTCAAATAACTCAACAACACGCGGCAAACCTCCGGTAATATCCTTGGTTTTAGTTGTCTCTCGAGGAATTTTAGCAAGAATATCTCCAGGAAATACCTTGTTACCTGAATCAATCATAATATGAGCTCTAGAAGGAATTAAATATGATTTGAGGATCTCGCCTTTACTATCCTTGACTTGGATAGCCGGTTGGCGTTTTTCGTCCTGTGTATCGGTAATAACCTGCTGGGCTAGGCCCGTTACTTCATCTACCTCCTCCTTCATGGTCACACCTTCCACAATATCCTTGAAAACCGCTTTTCCACCCATCTCTGTCAAGATAGAAAATGTAAACGGATCCCATTCCACCAATTTCTGTCCAGGCTTTATTTTTTGGCCCTCTTTCACCATCAACTTAGCACCATAGACCACTGAATAACGTTCCTTCTCTCTTCCTCTATCATCTTGAACGATCAAAATTCCATTGCGATTCATAACCACTAGATCGCCCTGTGGATCGGTAACTGTTTGAACATTTTGAAAGCGGATCTCCCCTTCATTTCTGGATTCTACGGTTGATTGCTCCTCAATTCGACTGGCAGTACCTCCAATGTGAAAGGTTCTCATTGTCAACTGAGTTCCTGGCTCTCCAATTGACTGGGCAGCAATAACTCCCACAGCCTCTCCCATCTCAACCATCACTCCTGTAGCCAAATTACGTCCGTAACACATTCGGCACAATCCTCGTTTGGACTTACAAGTCAGCACCGAACGAATACGAATTTGCTCTATACCGGCAGCCTGAATAGAAGCCGCAGTTTCTTCATCAACTTCCTGGTCGACATCTAGTAGTGTTTCACCCGTAAACGGATCTATTACTTTTTCCAGAGCTACACGGCCCACGATTCGATCGCGCAATGATTTAATAATTTCGCCACCTTCGATAAGTGCTGTAACTTCAGCACCATCCAGTGTCTTACAATCCTCTTCCGTGATAATGACATCCTGAGCGACATCAACCAAGCGACGGGTTAAGTAGCCAGAATCCGCTGTTTTTAGTGCCGTATCGGCCAATCCCTTCCGGGCTCCATGAGTCGAGATGAAGTACTGCAAAACTGTCAAACCCTCGCGAAAGTTAGCTGTAATCGGAGTCTCAATAATCTCCCCAGAAGGTTTAGCCATCAAACCTCTCATTCCGGCTAACTGCCGGATCTGTTGTTTACTACCTCTAGCACCAGAATCAGCCATCACATACACTGGATTAAATTTTTGACTAGATCCGACAGTAGCTTCCATTGCCTCAAACATTTCATCAGCAATTTTTTCTGTTACATCCGACCACATGGCCACTACTTTGTTATACCGTTCACCATTTGTGATCGCACCATCCAAATACTGTTGCTCAACTTCGACCACTTCCTGTCGGGCCTTTGCCACCAGTTCCTCTTTATTGTCAGGAATAATAAGATCCTCGATACCGACAGTGAAACCGGCTTTCGTTGAATATAAAAAGCCTAAGTCTTTTAACTCATCCAACATATGCACAGTCTCTTCCTGACCATAATGCAAATAACAATAGTTACACAGCTGCTGCAAACCTGTTTTCTTCATCAATCCATTGATGTAAGGCATGTCTTTAGGAAGATGATCATTAAAAATAGCTCTGCCAACAGTAGTTGAAATCATTTGATTCTGCACTTCTTGGAGATCAGCATCAATTACAGCTTGATCATCATACTGAGTGGTTAAATCAATAAGCTGTCCCGAATAACTCAGAAAAATTGGAGTTAATAGTTCAACTGCACCTGCTTCGAGAGCGTGATGCACTTCTTCGATTCCAGAAAATTGGTGCCCCTCACCTTTAGTTTCCGACCGAGACATCGTCAGGTAATAACAACCCAACACAATATCTTGACTCGGAACAGATATAGGATGGCCATTTGCCGGGGAAAGAACATTTTGGGTAGCCAACATTAGAACTGCTGCTTCTATTTGCGCTTCCTGAGACAAAGGAATATGTACCGCCATCTGGTCCCCATCAAAATCAGCATTAAAAGCTGTACACACCAAAGGATGAATTCTAATAGCCTTTCCCTCAACCAAAACTGGCTCAAAAGCTTGTATGCCAAGTCGATGTAGAGTTGGCGCACGATTCAACAATACGGGATGTTTTCTAATAACCTCCTCCAACATATCCCAAACTACCGGTTCCTGCCCCTCGACCATCTCCTTAGCTCCTTTGATGGTAGTGGCATAGCCTTCCTGCTCCAAGCGGTTATAAATAAACGGCTTAAAAAGCTCAAGGGCCATCACTTTAGGAATTCCACACTGGTGAAGCTTCAACTCAGGACCGACCACGATAACTGAACGACCAGAGTAATCAACACGCTTGCCTAATAAATTTTGACGAAATCGTCCTTGCTTCCCTTTCAGCGTGTCCGATAATGACTTGAGCGGACGATTCTTAACTCCCCGCAAAACACGTCCTCTGCGACCATTGTCAAATAGGGCATCTACAGCTTCCTGAAGCATTCGCTTCTCGTTTCGAATAATGACTTCTGGGGCCCTAAGTTCCATCAGTTTTTTCAAACGATTATTTCGGTTTATGACTCTCCGGTATAAATCATTTAGATCGGAAGTAGCAAAACGACCACCATCCAACGGCACTAGAGGCCGTAGTTCTGGGGGGATAACTGGAATTACATCCAAAATCATCCACTCAGGATGGTTTCCAGACTTGCGAAATGCATCAACCACTTTCAGTCGTTTCGCAAATTTCAGACGTTTTAACTGAGACGTTTCGTTTTTCATACGAAAGCGCAAGTCAACTGTTAGCGCTTCTACATCTACACGGCGGAGAAGTTCCTTGATCGCCTCTGCCCCCATTCCTGCTTCAAATTGTCCCGGATGCTCTGCCTGGAGAGCCCGATATTTCTCTTCAGTCAGCAACTCTCTTTCCTTAACTGGAGCCTCTCCTGCATCAACAACAACGTAAGCTTCAAAGTAAAGAATCCTCTCCAAATTCTTCAGAGTCAGATCTAAAATATGGCCAATTCGGCTAGGTAGACCTTTGAAAAACCAAACATGAGAACAGGGACTGGCTAATTCCATATGTCCTAGCCTCTCACGACGGACCTTTGAAAGAGTTACTTCAACACCGCACTTGTCACAAATTACTCCACGGTGTTTCATCCTCCTATATTTGCCACAAACACATTCCCAGTCCATCACGGGACCAAAAATCCGAGCACAAAACAGCCCATCTCTCTCTGGTTTAAAGGTCCGATAATTAATAGTTTCGGGTTTGGTAACCTCACCGCTTGACCAGGAACGAATCTTCTCGGGTGAAGCTAGACCAATCCGAATGGCCTCGAAATTTTTTAACAGTTGAGTTTTATCAATCTGATCATGAAACATTCTCAATGCCCCTAACCTCCATTTACTTGCTTTCGACCTCTGCTCCAGCACCAGCAAGAGCGGCCTCTGCCTCCATAAGGAGTTCTGAATTACGTAGATTTTTTTTCTTCGGTTTTTCGATCAATTCAACATCCAAAGCTAAAGATTGAAGTTCCCGAATTAAAACGTTAAACGACTCGGGCAATCCTGCATTGTGAGTTGATTCTCCCTTGACAATCGCCTCATATATCTTGGCACGACCTTGCACGTCGTCGGATTTCGCAGTTAGCAGTTCCTGGAGAATGTTGGCAGCACCATACGCCTCCAATGCCCACACTTCCATCTCTCCAAAGCGCTGTCCTCCAAACTGTGCCTTACCACCCAGTGGCTGCTGAGTGATTAAACTGTACGGTCCAATTGAGCGAGCATGGATTTTATCATCCACTAAGTGGCTCAACTTAAGCATATAGATATATCCCACAGTCACTTTTTGATCGAATAGTTCACCAGTCATCCCATCGCAAAGCGTAGCCTTCCCGCTTGTAGGAAGGTTGGCCTTACTTAACTCATTCTTTATCTCGTCTTCTACAGCACCATCAAAAACCGGAGTTGCATAGTGCAGCCCAAGGGCTTTTGCAGCCCATCCCAAATGCGTTTCTAAAATCTGACCAACGTTCATACGTGAAGGCACACCAAGAGGATTCAAAACAATCTCTACAGGAGTTCCATCCTCCAAATAAGGCATATCTTCTTCAGGCAAGATTCGGGCAATGACCCCTTTGTTTCCATGACGTCCAGCCATCTTGTCACCAACCGAAAGTTTTCGCTTCATAGCAACGTAAACTTTCACCATCTTAATAACACCAGGAAGAAGTTCATCTCCTGTTTCCATTCGCGCCAAACGATCTTTGTGTAAAGAATGAAGAATCTTAGTCTGCCTACTAGTTCTAACCTCTACTTGCGAAACTTCCTTAGTAGCTTTTGCCCCCTCTACCTTAATTTTCCTTAACCGCTCATAAGGCAAATCTTGCAGAATGCTTCTCTTTAATTTTTCTCCCTTCTTAACAACTTGCTTTCGTTCCTCACTCAGAATCCTAGTACTGGCCTTTTGGCCTGCCAGAATGTCGATAATTTTCTTGGCGCTCTCCTCTTGGATAATTCTGATTTCGTCTTGTAAATCTTCCTCTAAACCCTTAATTTCTTCCTGCTCAATTTGTTGAGCTCTCAAATCCTTGTCAACACCCTTGCGAGAAAATATTTTGACATCTACAACCGTACCCTCGATTCCAGGCGGAGCGTAGAGAGAGGCATCCTTAACTTCCCCAGCTTTTTCCCCAAAAATTGCTCGCAAAAGTTTCTCTTCTGGAGTAAGCTGCGTTTCTCCTTTAGGAGTCACCTTTCCTACCAAAATATCGCCAGGATGAACATTGGCCCCAATCCGAATAATTCCACTTTCATCTAAATCCAGCAGAATAGATTCACTTACATTTGGAATATCACAAGTAATTTCTTCGGGTCCTAGTTTAGTGTCGCGAGCTTCAACATCTAACTCTTCGATGTGAATCGAAGTGTACAAATCCTCCTTCACTAAGCGCTCACTTACCAAAATAGCATCCTCAAAGTTATATCCTCGCCACGGCATGAAGGCCACCAAGATGTTTCTTCCCAGAGCCAGTTCTCCCTTCTCAGTACATGGACCATCGCAAAGCACCTGGCCCTTCGAAACACTCTCTCCAACTTTAACCAGAGGTTTCTGATTAATGCAGGTATTTTGATTGGACCTCCTGAATTTTGTTAACTTGTAAATATCGACTCCTGCATCCCTAATTTCCTGTCCATCCTCACCGGCCACTCTCACAATGATTCTTTCTGCATCAACACTATCTACCGTACCACCACGTCGACACAGCATTACGGCCCCCGAATCTCGAGCAGCTATGTGCTCCATACCAGTCCCCACAAAAGGCGCTTCTGCCTGAACTAGAGGAACTCCTTGTCTCTGCATATTTGATCCCATCAAAGCACGATTGGCATCATCATTTTCCAAAAAAGGAATTAAACTAGCGGCTACGCTAACTAGCTGTTTGGGGCTCACATCCACATACTCAACTTCTTCCTTTGGAACAGTTTTAAATTCCCCCTGATGACGAGCACTAACTCGGTCACGAACCATCTTTTGGCTCTTATCAATCTCAACATTGGCTTGTGCAATGACTTTTTTATCACCTTCCCAAGCTGTCAAATATGTGGCGTGGGGCAAATGCTCAGCAGGACCTTTCACCTTCCCCTCCACTTTCTTATTAGCAGTTTCCACTTCTGACCGTTTATAAATCTCACCAACTTTAAGCTTTGTGGCTCCAGAATTAATAATCCTCACCTGATCGATAATTCTTCCGTTGACCACCTGACGATAAGGTGATTCGATAAATCCGAATTCATCAATATGAGCGTAGCAACTCAAAGACGAGATTAGACCAATGTTAGGACCTTCAGGCGTTTCAATCGGACAGATTCGGCCATAATGAGTCGGATGCACATCCCGAACTTCAAATCCAGCCCGTTCCCGACTTAATCCGCCGGGACCCAACGCTGAAAGTCTCCGTTTGTGGGTAATCTCTGACAGAGGGTTGGTTTGATCCATAAACTGAGAAAGTTGACTGCTACCAAAAAACTCACGAATAGAAGCAATAACCGGCTTGGCATTAATAAGATCGTGCGGCATGGCAGTAGCCATCTCCTGATGAACAGACATCTTCTCCTTAATGGCTCTTTCCATTCTTACTAAACCGATCCGAAACTGGTTTTCAAGCAGCTCACCTACGGCACGAACTCGACGATTTCCTAGATGATCAATGTCATCAACACTACCAATACTCTTCCGCAGTTTGAGCAAATAGCCAATAACCTCAAAAAAGTCTTGCGCGGAAAGAGTTCTTTCATTAAGCGGTGTATCTAAATCGAGTTTAATATTAAACTTGAGTCGTCCTACTCTTGAAAAATCATATTTGCGCGGATCGAAAAACATACCGTGAAAAAGGTTAGTAGCAGTATCGATGGTAGGAGGATCTCCCGGCCGTTGTTTTCTATAAATTTCAATCAAAGCATCATTGGTATTTTCTACCCAATCTCGCTGTAAAGAATTGGATAATGTCTCTCCCACATCATCGAGGTCAGGAAAAAATATACTCAGTGCCTTGACCTTGGCTTCGAATAAGGAGTTTACGATGCCACCCGTCACTTGAGCATTGGCTTCTACTAACACCTCACCAGAAGCAGGATCTACTATGTCAGTGGAAGAAAAAGAACCTTCCACATCTTCAATCCCTATCTCAACTCTTTTAACACGTGCTTTCTTGAGCGTAGTAAACGCAGCATTGGTAATTTTCCGCCCAGCAGAAACTAACACCTTACGTGCTTTGCCGGGCTCATTGATATTCTTGCCAATCTTCTTACCCACAAGACTATCGTCTAAAAGCCAATAAAGTTTCTTGCGATCGACAGTAATTGTTGACACCTTATAGAAAGTTTTTAAAATGTCCTCATCTGAATCCAGTCCTAAAGCACGCAAAAAAGTGGTAGCCAAAAATTTTCTCTTTCGGTCAATCCGAACATATAGCAGATTGCGGTCATCGTATTCGAACTCCACCCAAGAACCTCTGTAGGGAATAATTTTACCCAGGTAGTAATTTCTCGGCTGTCCAAACTCATAAAAAACACCTGGAGATCGGTGCAATTGGCTAACAATCACCCTCTCGGTACCATTGATAATAAAAATACCGTTTTCAGTCATCAACGGGATATCGCCAAAATAAACTTCCTGTTCCTTAATATCCCGGATCGTCTTAACCTCAGTATCCGGGTCTTTATCCCATACAACGAGGCGAACGGTCACTTTCAATGGGACCGAATAGGTCATTCCCCGTTCTTTGCATTCTTCGATGTTGTACTTGAGCTTTAACTGGACAGGATCGCCACAATCCTCACAGGGAACAACCTCATTAGAATTTTTGGCCCCACAAACCTGGCAGGAAACGTCCTCTATGCCATAAGGATTCAAAAACAGTGCGCTTTTACAATTTTGGCATTTTCCACGCAGATGCTCTAGCCCCTTCAAACCACCACATTTACACTCCCAATCCCCAATTGCGTAATTTACATATTCCAGTGAAGAAGTTTCCCGAAAATCGCTAATGGGAAATACCGAGGCCAAAACCGCCTGCAAACCAATATCCTCGCGTTCCTCCGGCAACAAGTCCATCTGCAAAAAACGCTTGTAAGATTCTCTTTGAACGTCGAGCAAATTGGGAATAGGAAATACTGTTTTAATTTTTGCAAAATTCACTCGATCTCGATGAACATTTTTGATAATAAAATCAGACATGTCTAGAAGCTCCCGTTTAGATATATCAGCGTCTGCACCATAAATAGATAGACACTAATCCTCGCGAAGACGACGCACAGACAAAAAGGAAGTGAGGATAGCGCACGAGCGCAGAGGGTACTCTCACCCGAAATATTAACCTTTTTGTTGATGCGGTTTAAAAGACTTCAAAAAAAACAAGAGGGGACGCACTCCCCCCTATATACTCTCAAATTGACACAGACCCCTTGCCGACAAACCCTCAGTATAACACAACTAAAGATAGTAACAACACCCAGCCTGCCAAAAAAAATTCAGTGATCTGCAACCGCTCACTTAATCTCGACGGTTGCGCCCACCTCTTCAAATTTTTTCTTGACCTCTTCGGCTTCTTCCTTACTAATCCCTTCTTTTACAGCTTTTGGAGCAGCCTCAACTAGATCCTTTGCCTCTTTGAGACCTAGGCTAGTCACCTCACGCACGGCCTTAATAACGTTGATCTTTTTGTCTCCTATTTCGGACAAAACTACACTAAAATCAGTTTTCTCTTCTGCCTCCGCACCAGCTTCAGCTGACGGACCACCAGCAACTGCGACTGGAGCAGCAATAGCAGTAATACCAAATTTTTCTTCCAAATCTGTGACCAATTCATTGACATCTAAAATCGATGCATTTTCAATCCAACTGACCACATCTTCTCGACTAATTGCCATGATGTATCTAACCTCCTACATATAGTACTTTAATTAAATTGGGAGCTCTGACCATCCAGGTCAGTCTTTTATTTCCCCCTCTTCGACCTCTTGGTTCAGGCTCTCGCCTTCTTCAACTGCCTCAGCAGCTTCTACTGGAGCCTCTTCTTCAGCTGGAGTTTCCTCTGCAGCCTCAGTAGCTTCTACTGGAGCCTCTTCTTCAGCTGGAGTTTCCTCTGCAGCCTCAGTAGCTTCTACTGGAGCTTCTTCTTTAGCTGGAGTTTCCTCTGCAGCCTCAGCAACTTCTACTGGAGCTTCTTCTTTAGCTGGAGTTTCCTCTGCAGCCTCAGCAACTTCTACTGGAGCTTCTTCTTTAGCTGGAGTTTCCTCACCCGGCTTTCCTTCAAGCTGCCCAAGCAAAGATACAAGCCCTCTAACCGGAGATTTCAATGCAGAAGCCAAATTGTTCAAAGGAGAACTCAACAAGAACAACAACTTGGACAACAATTCCGCCCGAGAAGGTATTTTTACTAGATTAGAAACCTCTTCAGATGAAATGCACCTACCTTCTACCAACCCCGCTTTGAAGGCCATTCCAGGATGATCTTTAATAAATTTTTTGATTGTTTTTGCTAAAACTACAGGATCACCATTTGTGTAAACGATTGCTGTTGGTCCTTCAAAATGCTCTTGAATTTCCTCTATAGATGTATCCTTAGCAGCCAATAAAGCCAGTCTATTTTTAACTACCTGATAACAACTATCTGCCTGGGAAATTTCACGCCGAAGCTCTGTTTCATCGGAAACATTGACCTCTGAAAACTTAACCAGCAAAACACTGCTATTTGCTTTAAACGTCTCGCTCAATTGACTAACTAAATTTTGTTTTTCTAGCCTATTCATTTTACCGTCCTACTCAGAAACCATTTGGGAACTATCTACCCTGATACCTGGCCCCATGGTAGAAGAAACACTCACTCCCCTAAGATAGCGTCCCTTTGCAGTAGCTGGTCTGGCTCTAATCACAGCCTCCAGCAAGCTGCGAGCATTCTCCAGTAAGTGCTCATAATCAAAGGAAAGCTTCCCAAAAGGAGCATGAATAACTCCATTCTTGTCCACTCTAAACTCTACCTTACCAGCTTTAATATCTGTCACGGCCTTAGCTACATCAAAGGTGACCGTACCTGCTTTGGGATTTGGCATCAACCCTCGTGGGCCCAGCATCTTTCCCAATTTCCCCACAGATTTCATCATATCGGGGGTCGCAACAATTACATCAAAATCTGTCCAACCACCTTTAATTTTATCTATAAGTTCTTCGCCCCCAGCATTCTCCGCTCCAGCCTCTTCAGCCTCTTTAACCTTTTCACCCTGCGCTAAGACACACACCCGGACCTGCTTACCTAATCCATTGGGAAGAACTACCGTACCACGTACCATTTGATCCGCATGTCTAGGATCTACACCAAGGCGAAGTGCAATCTCAGCAGTCTCATCAAATTGTACAAACTTAACCTCTTGCATCAGCTTAACCGCCTCATCGAGAGCGTATCGCTCTTGTTCCAACTTTTCTCTGGCCTGCTTGTATTTTTTTCCAGACATATTTACTTCCTTATTGATCCACTTCCAAACCCATACTTCGGGCAGTTCCTAAAATAATTTTCTTGGCCCCTTCCATGTCTTTCGCATTGAGATCGGGCATTTTAGTCTTCGCAATATCTTCAACTTGTTGCATCGTAACCTTGGCCACTTTTTCTTTGTGTGGCTCCGGAGATCCTTTGGCAATTCCTGCAGCCTTCTTCAAAAGTACTGCCGCAGGAGGAGTCTTAGTTATAAAAGTAAAAGTCCGATCTTGATAAACACTAATCACAGCTGGAATAATTAGACCTTCCTGACCCTGAGTTCGAGAGTTAAAATCCTTACAAAAATCCATAATACCAAGACCATGTTGACCTAACGCCGGACCAACCGGAGGAGCAGGTGTGGCTTTACCTGCAGGAATTTGCAATTTGATCATAGCTACAACTTTCTTAGCCATCCCTACCTCACATTTTCTCCACTTGAATAAACTCAAGTTCGACTGGAGTAGCACGACCAAAGATGGTTACCATAACCTTCACTGTGCTCCTCTCTAAATTAACTTCTTCTACTTCGCCAGTAAAATTGGAAAAAGGGCCATCAATCACCTTAACAGTCTCTCCCCTCTCGAATATAAACTTAGGCTTGGGTTTTTCGTCAGCTGATGAAACACGGTGAACTACCTGGTGTACCTCCTCTTCAGTAAGAGGAGTTGGCTTGCTGCCCTGTCCAACAAATCCAGTTACTTTTGGGGTATTTCTTACTAAATACCAGGTGTCGTCTGACATCTTCATTTCCACTAAGATGTATCCAGGGAAAAACAGCTTAGATGTAACTACCTTCTTGCCGCCTTTCATTTCCACTACATCTTCAGTGGGAATAAGGATTTGTCCAATCTCATCCTGCAAACTATACATCTGAACTCGAGTCATCAGACCTTCAGCAACCTTACGCTCAAAACCAGAATAGGTGTGAATGATATACCACTCTTTTCCATTGTTTGCAGCCTCAGCAGCTTCTACTGGAGCTTCTTCTTTAGCTGGAGTTTCCTCTGCAGCCTCAGCAGCTTCTACTGGAGCTTCTTCTTTAGCTGGAGTTTCCTCTGCAGCCTCAGCAGCTTCTACTGGAGCTTCTTCTTCAGCTGGAGTTTCCTCTGCAGCCTCAGCAACTTCTACTGGAGCCTCTTCTTCAGCTGGAGTTTCCTCTGCTGCAGCCTCAGCAGCTTCTACTGGAGCCTCTTCTTCAGCTGGAGTTTCCTCTGCTGCAGCCTCAGCAGCTTCTACTGG
>Ga0315339_1000891_pt1 | contig 30924 bp, 20 predicted proteins | sample ASW17metaG_FD_204514 | JGI IMG/M metagenome (GOLD analysis project Ga0315339, IMG submission 204514) | Ammonia-oxidizing marine archaeal communities from Pacific Ocean, United States - ASW #17 | ecosystem: Environmental > Aquatic > Marine > Oceanic | place: USA: California | collected 2016-12-05 | reverse complement strand
TCTAAACGACGGAGAATCCCCCAAAGCAGAAGAGTACACAGCAGGTGCAGACCGATATTGACGAGATGGTACGAGACAACATTGTATTTGCCCAAAGCATAATTGAGCGCAAAGCTGACCAGTAATAACGGCCGATACATCGCCTTGTCGGCATCGCGCGAAAAATATTCGGGATGGGTAAAAAAAGACGGTATATTCCCCGCTGTCCGCAGATGAGTGTTTTCAACAATCGAATGCCGATCATCGTATTGAAAGGCATTGTGAATTGAATTGCCATAGATAACTAGCACCGAAACTGCAATCAGCAAAGCCGAAGCATCGCGGCGTGAAACAAGGGCGAAGTAGATACGCTTCATCACGGCATGCGCTCCTGCAATTGACTCAAGCGCCGTTGAGCCCGCACATGCGCCGGATCCATTTTTATCACCGATTGTAATTCGCTGCGCGCCTCCCGCCATTTGTCCGCGGCAACCCCATTGCCGGTTTGCGCCAATTCCTTCTCGCCAGAGACCAACAGGACTTCCGCAAGATTATAGCGGCTCGCCACATCCGCTCCATTTAGGCCTATCGCTCGACGATAAGCGATGGCCGCCCCGTCGAGTTGCCCGCTGTCCGCTAGTACATTGCCCATTTCGCGATAAATTTGCGCATCAGCGCCCAGAGCCAATGCGCGCCGATAATGTCGCACCGCTTCACCCGATCGTCCCAACCGCGCTTGTAGAAGCCCCTGATTATAGTGGGCATCTGCGTGATTGGGATGGCGCTCAATTGCCAGGTTCCAGGCTTGATCAGCCCTGTCATAATCACCCAGCAGCATATGGGCGCTGCCCATATTATTCAGCGCTTCGCGATAAGCCGAATCTATTTTTAAAACACCCTCGTACAACGCTATGGCCTTCTGCATATATGCGACTTGACGCGCACTGTCGGCGAGGCCGGCCTCATAGTACAAATTTGCAAGATTTGTATTGGCAGAACGGCTGCTCGGATCAAACGACAAGGCCTTTTCATAGGTGGACCTCGCCTCGGATAGATGCCCCCTATCACGCAGGGCATTGCCCAGATGCACATAGACCCTGGGCATTTTTGATTCGCGTTCCGCAGCCGCAGACCAAAGGCTCAACTCGTCGTTCCAATCGGCATTGCGCTGGACTGTCAAGCCCCCCCAAATAACAAGACATGCGATCCCCGGCCACAGGAGTCGATCTTTAACAAGCCTCTGCGAACAGGCACCAACCCCGAGGGCCAATCCAGCCAAAGGAAGATAGAGCCGGTGTTCATTGACGAGTACATTGAGCGGAATAATCAATGTCGGAGACAAAGCCAATACGGTCCATCCCAAATAGAACCCGGCCTTTTGCCCATTGTAGGCCATATATATTCCCGACGCGATCAGCGCTGCACTGGCCAAGACCGTCATAGTCGGTAGGTCGCTGGTGGAAAATTGTGGTTCGACATTTAGTCCGATGGGGACCGCTATAATCTTTAGATAGAATACGACCGCTTTGCACTGTGTAAAAAGCTGGCTCATCAGACCGCGCGGAGCCTTGGCTAGAGAATCAGCGAGAAATCGATTGGTGGCAATGATCAACACATAGGACAAAGCGACAATCCAATAGGGCAGGTGCCACCGCCATTCGAACCTCTCTTTTGTTTGACAATAAGCGTAAAGGAGCAGAAAACCAGGTAAGACGATCGCGATCGATTTGACCATCAACGCCGCGGCAAATACGAGCGCTCCCCCCATCCTGCCCAGGCGACCCAGACGCGTATAACAGGCAAAGGAAAGAAGCAGCAGGGCGACGGCCAGAGATTCCGAGCGGCTGCTAATATAGTTAACCGGTTCAGTAGCGACCGGATGCAACGCGAAGACCAATCCCGCGCAAAGCGCAGCAGACCGCCCATGGGTTATGGCTAACGACCATAGCAACAACACGCAAGCCAGATGGATGAGTATATTGACGAGGTGATAGCCGACGACCTCATAACCGCCCAACGCGTAGTTGAGCGCGAAACTAACCAGCAACAAGGGGCGATACATTGCCTTGTCGGGGTCGACGGAGAATAACGATGGATCAAGAAAAAAATCTGGAATGCGCTGCAGGTCGCGAATATGCACGTTCTGCACCAACGAATGAAAATCGTCATAGTGGAAACTGCCCGACAGCGAATTGCCGTATACCGCGCAGACCACTAGGGCCAGTCCGACCAGATCTAGCCATTGGCGCCGTATCATCGCCCCATCTCCAACTCGCCGAGTCTGATCCGAATCTGACTCGCCCGCAGATCGTCGTTTTCCCAATGCAGCAAAAATTCCCGATAAGCCTCCAGCGCTGCTTCCACCTCCCCCTGCTCATCGAGTATTCGCCCCAAACCGTACCACGCCCGGCTATAATCACGTCGACCGGCCAAGATCTTGCGATACTCGACCACAGCTTTTGCCCGTTCTCCGGACTGAGCAAGCAATTCCGCCGATTCGACGCGGGCACGCACATGGCCATGGTCTAAGATTAACGCGCTGGAAAAAGCCAGCAAAGCTGCTTCGTCCTGCCCAGCCACGCGCTCGAGCCGCCCAAGAAGAAAATGCCAGTCTGCATTGGCCGGTTGTAGCGCAATGGCCGCCTGTAAACAGGCGCGCCCATCGCCAAAAAGACCGAGTAGACGATACAAGTCACCCATATTGGCAAGGATCTGGTCGCGATGCTCGGGTTGGCGATCTAGGGCGAGTTGATACATCGATTCCGCACGGGTATATTCACGTTGGTCAACATATATATTGGCCAGGTTGTTGTAGGGTTCGGCTTGAGTGGGCAGCAGGTCGATAGCTTTCCGGAAAGCCTTTTCTGCCTCTGCTAAATCACCGGCTTGATACAATAACAAACCGTAATTGCTCCAGATATCTCCCTTGTTCGCATCGAGTGACAACGCCCGGCCATAGGCGACAATTGCCTTGTCGTGCATTCCCTGTTGTGCATAGGCATCCGCGAGGTTTTGATGCACTTCTTCCAAACCAGGGTTGCGCTCCAGCGCTTGTTTATACCAGGAGATCGCTTGGTCCATTTCCCCCTTTAGATGGTAAACCGTCGCCATATTATTGAAGGCGTCCGCTTGATGGTCATCGAGCGCGATCGCTCGCCGATATGCCGCAAATGCTTCGTCCAGCCGGCCTTCGACTTGTAGGGCTTTGCCAAAATTCGCCTGAGTTCGATACATTTGCGGAGCCTTCTGTACCGCGTCTTGCCACAAATGCAGTTCACTTTCCCAAACCGCATTTCTCTGCAGGCAGAGCCCAATAGCACACAATAGCCAGACCATTTGCCAACGGCGATCTATGTGGCGGCTCAGATAGCCCAAGCCCAGCGCCAAACCGACCATGACAATATACAGCCGCCTCTCGTTGACAAGCATATTGAGCGGCATTACGGCGGTTGGTAACAACACAACGGCACTCCACAATAGCGCGAAGCCCGGCATCCGCTCGCGTCCCAACCAGATGAGCCCCCCCAACGACAAGACCAAGGCTGCCCCCGCCAACACCGAAGCATCGCCGATGCTGCTCGCCTCGAAAAACTGATGCTCGACATTGAGCCGAAAGGGCATCGCCAGTAAATATAGATAATAGGCCGGCGTCTTAAGTTGAGTGAATAACTGTGTCGCCCCATCCCGGACCGGCGCGGCGAGCGAGCCACCGAGAAAATTATTATAACTGATTATACCAATATAAAAGGTCGCCAAACCGCCATAAGAAGCATACTCTCTCCAGGTCCGGCGCTCCCCTAACCAGCGATCATAAGCCCACAGCAAGGCCGGCGCCGTCAGCACAACCGACTTGACCATTAATCCCAATCCATAACTTAGAAGAGCCCTCTTATGGCGCCCGCCAATTGCAAGCAGGATCATCCCAATATAAAAACAGGCGGCCAGCGACTCGGAGCGGCTGCTGATATAATTGACAGGCTCGCCAGCAAGCGGATGCGCGGCAAAGAACAGTGCGCTGACCAAGCCCGCCCGCCGATCAGCCAAAACTACCCCGGCCAACTCTCCGACCAATAGGCTGGCCAAACCGTGCAATAAAAGATTACCCAGTAAAAATCCAAGGGGTTCATAGCCATGCAGTGCGTATTGCCCTGCATAGGTCACCAGCAGCAAAGGTCGGTACATTTTTTTGTCGGCATCGCCAGAAAAAGCAGCGGGATCGGCAAAGAAATTGGGGATATTGAGCAATGAGCGGATATGCGGATTCTCCACCAGTGAATGAAAATCATCGTAGTGAAAATCGCCACCGGTGAAATTTAAATAACACAGGGCGCAAACCAGCCCTATCAACACTCTATCCCGAAGTAACATAATCAACGGCTGCCCATCAGACCTTGTCGACGTTGAGCGGCTTGAGCTGCAAAACCCTGGTCCAATTCGCCGGCACGGTCATAGGCATTTAGAGCTCTTTGTTGGTCTGCCAATAGCTCATAAACATATCCAAGATTGAACCAAGCCCCCGCAAAATCTCCACGCACTGAAAGGGCTTGCTGATAATAATCCACCGCTTGTTGCAAATCTTGTAACATTAATCGCGCATTGCCTAAGTTGAGCAATGTCTCAGGGTTCCCTGGTGCCAATTGCAACGCCCGTTCGTGCTGTACCAACGCCTGCTTCGCCTGGCCGAGAGCCTGGTGAGAATTGCCGAGATTATTGCGCAATCCAGGATCGTTGGGGGCCAGTTCCACGGCTCGCTGATAAGCGGCGCGACATCTCAGCCAATCCTGACGCCCATAGTGGAATTCTGCCAGCCCGACCCAGAGTTCGAGATTATCCCCATCGACGGCAAAGCCCCGCTGCAATATTTCAGCGGCGTGTTCATCCCTTCCTTGCAGTAAATAGAGTTTGCCCAGTTGCGCATAAGCCGGGGCGTATTTTGCATCCCGGCGAACAACATGCTCAAAAGCAGCAACCGCCTCTTCCACCCGACCATCGCGAGCGTAGGCATTGCCCAGATAGATAAAGGGGCGCGCCATCAAAGGAGCTTTAGCAGCCGCATCACCCCACAATGTGTATTCGTCTCGCCAGATCTCATTTCGTTCGGTAGTGGCCCAAGCTCCGGTGACCAACACCAGTAATGCCAAACCACCAGCCCATAACCCACCGATCTTTTGCTGGACCCCATGACCCGCATAGGCAATCGCAATCGCAAAGGCCGCCCCCGGCAAGTAGAGCCGATGCTCATTAACCAATACGTTCAGCGGTACCAGTGTTGAGGGCGCCAAGATGATAAAGAACCAGGCCAAAGCGAAGAGCGGCACAGCGTGTGGATGGCGATGGTGAATACCCAACCAGATCAGTGATAACAAAAAAAATGAGGCCACAGCTACGATCGGATCGAACAGACTGTCCGACAAGAGAAATTGGTGGTCCACGCTCTGATTGGCAGGCCAAACCAGCATTTGGAGATAAAAAACCATCGCCTTGATCTGAGTCCAAAACTGCTCGCTATAAGGGCGCACTGGAGCGGTAATCGTTGCGTGCAGCAACATAGATCGCACGGTCAGCAGGTATAAACCACCAACAAAAAACAACAGGGCAAAAAGCCCCTGCTTATCTCGCGGCCAACGCCGTCTGACGATTATCTCATAAGCCAATAACACGGCAGGCAGCACTACGACGATCGATTTACTCAACAAACCCGCCGCATAAGCCAGCCCCACCCACGCCCAATGCCTCGTTCCCCCGAGCAGATAAGCCCAAAAACCGAGTAAAAAAAACAACGCCGCCAGAATCTCCGAGCGACTGCTGATATAATTTACTGGCTCGGTCTGTATCGGATGCAGTGCAAACAGACCTGCGGCAAAAAAAGCTGCCCATGCATTGCCGAGCAACCGCTTGGCGATTGCGCCAACGAACAAGACGCAGGCCATATGCAGCCCGATCGACAACAGATGATAACCCAACACCTCGTAACCGCCGAGCGCATGATTCAGAGCGAAGGTAACTAAGAGCATTGGCCGATACATCGCGATATCCGGATCGCCTGAAAAGGCCGACGGATCGACAAAATAGGATGGCACACGTACGAGGGCGCGCAAATGCGGGTTGTCGACAATCGAATGGATGTCGTCGTAGTGAAAGGGATTGGCCAATGAATTCGCGTAAACCACCAGCGTCAAAAGCAGCAAAGCGGCATACCCGATATAGAGCCGAGCCTGCAAATCCTTCAATCGGACCCCTCTATTTTTTCAAGTATGTGTAGACGCTGCTCGGCCTGTCGACGAAAACGCGGCGCCCCGCGCCAGTGGTGAATAAAATTCCGATAGGCCTCGATTGATGAAAATCGAGCATTTTCCCCCTCGTATAATAAAGCCAGGTTGTAATAGGCCTTGGCATAGGTCGAATCAATCTGCAATGCCTGCTTGTAGACCCTGGCGGCTTCGGTTGATCTGCCCAAACCTTCCAAGGCTCCGCCAAGATTGAAATAGAGTCCAGGCTGTTCAGCTCCTAAAGCCAACGCTTGCCGCAACACGGTTTCGGCCTGCTGGTATTGATCCATCTTTAGATAAGCCGTCCCCAAATTGTTGTATATCTCAACCCGCTGTCCGCCCTTGGCCAAAGCTTGGCGATAGAGCGGTAGCGCCTCTGAAAAACGCCCCTCATCACTATAGAGCGTCGCGAGGTTTACCAACGCATCGGGGTAGCCGGGCAATAAGGCCAGTGCACGACGATAGGCCGCAACCGCTGCCGTGCGCTCCCCCCTATCGCGGTACAAATTTCCAAGGTTATTATGGGCCGGAGCGTGTTCAGGGTCTATAGTCAGCGCCTGGGAATAAGCCTTATCCGCTGCGATCAGGTTTCCCTCAACCCGGTAAATAGTCCCGAGCCTGACGTGTGGCCGAACCATCAACGGCGCCTTTTCCCGCGCATCCTCCCACAAGCTCTTTTTGTCGCGCCAAACATCGTTTCGTTGGCCTGCCAACCCGGCCATAATCAAGATTAGCGCCACGGCCACTATACGCCAGCGCCCGCCTCGCAAATTCAATTGCAAAAGCCATAGCACTACGCCGATCAGTGCGACAAGAGGTAGATATAATCTTCGTTCGTTGACTAGGACATTAAGGGGTATGACTAGGGTCGGCAACAGGGTGATTCCAATCCAGCCCAACCAGAATATCAGCGGGCGCAAACGCCAGCCGACCCATACCATACAGAGCAGTGTCAATACCAAGCCCGCCGACAGTACTACGCCTAGGTCTAATCCTGTTTCGGCGATGCCGAATTGGTGTTCGACACTCAAAGGAAAGGGGAAAAAAAATAGCTTGGCGTAGTAGACAATCGCCTTTATTTGTGTAGTGAATTGTTGGGTCCAATTGCGAACGGGGGCACCGATTACTGCTTCGTGCAACAAACTGCGACTTGCCCACACATAAACCGCCGCCAATACCCAGAATGGTAGCAGACGGCGCCAACGCGGCGGGCATGCTCGCTCGCGCATCAGCCAATCAAACGCCAGCAGCACCGCAGGCAGCGTCACCGCGCTCGACTTGCTCATCATCGCCGCGACATAACAGGCCAAGGCCACCGGCAGAGTCCAGGCACCTCGCCCGCTATAACACAATAACCCGGTCAGAAAGAACAACGCCGCCAGCGATTCAGAGCGGCTGCTTATGTAGTTGACCGGTTCGCAGACCAGCGGATGGACCCCAAATAACAAAGCCCCGCACAAGGCCACCGCACCACTTAAGCCAAGACGCACATAGAGCCGGTATACGGCTAAGGCTACCAGCAGATGGAGGGCGATATTAAAAAGATGATAGGCGCTTGCTTGATATTCGAAGAAAACATAAGTAAGCGCATAACTGACGAGGACCAACGGGCGGTACATCTCGCTGCCCTCGTTGCGCGAAAAGAGCTGTGGATCGATGAAGAAATCTGGTAGGTGGGCAAGCTGGCGGATATGGGGGTTGGCGACAAGTGAATGTTCGTCGTCAAAATAAAAGGAGTCGTGGGTCGAATTGGCAAAGGTGAGTGCGACAGCAACGGCGACAAGCAGCAGATTCCGCACATCCCTCGACACCATAATCGCCGTCATCGGCCTATCCCCATGCTATCCAGCTCAATCGAAGAAATTTCGGAACCACAACTCGAGCGACATCAGCCCCCAAACCGTGCGGCCAAAGGGTTTTTCGGATCGCAAGCATCGCTCGACGGCGGCGGCATTGAAGATTCCTCGCTGTCGAGTGCGCGACCCCAATAGAATCTCTTCGACATAGGGTCGCAATTCGCCGTGGAACCACTCGAAAATCGGCACTGGAAAACCCATTTTATCAGAGCGTTGCATCACCGACGCAGGCACCCAATCGGCAATGGCTTGACGCATGAGAAATTTTGGTTTGCCGGCGGCAAAACGCCGGGCGGCCGGCACGGCGAAGACGCGTTCGACAAGCCGGTGGTCGAGCAGCGGCAAACGCGACTCGAGGGATACCGCCATGCTCGTCCGGTCTTCAAGATGCAACAGCGATTGCAGATGGTCCTTAGTATCCATATAGGTCATGCGGTCGATGAGATCATCAGTCTGGGGAGCCATAAAGGCCTCGCGAAAAGCATCGCGCGTCACATAGCCGTCGGGTTTGAGTTCGGGCAGCAGAATATCGTCCAACTCTTGCGATCGCCGCGTCGAAAGCAAAAGGCGGAAATAGCGGTCGGCCGGATCCGTAAAAAGACCATCGGCGAAGAAGTGTTGCATCATCGGTTCGTAGCCGCCGAGATAATCCAGATTGGGGGCGATGTCCTCAAGTCGAACCTCTCCCGCCATTGGCGCTGACCCATAGATCGCCCGCTGCAAGCTGGATTCCAAATAGGCGACCAAATAACGGGCGTAGCCACAGAAGATCTCGTCGCCGCCCTGACCTCCCAACACCACTTTGACATTTTCACTGGCCAACTTTGAAAGAAAATACTGCGGAAAGACCGCAGCGCCTGCCACCGGCTCATCCAACCAATAGATCAACCGCTCAAAAGTCTCGGCCAAGTCTTGGGCCGTGGGAAAGTACTCGTGGTACACCGCGCCGATATGATCGCCGACCAAACGTGCGTAGCGAGTTTCGTCGTAGCGATCCGCATCTTTGAAACCGCAGGTAAAAACCTGTAGAGGCCCGCCCAATAAATCGGCAGCCAAACTGGATACTGCACTCGAATCCAAGCCTCCACTCAAGTGAGCCCCCACTGGCACATCACTGCGTAAGCGCAAGCGCACCGAATCGCGCATCAAATCCTGCAACTGCTCCGTCAAATCGCCGCTATCGTCCTCACCAGTAAAACTCAAATCCCAATATTGTTGCACTTGCAAGCGGCCATCCTGTAAATTCAGACAGTGCCCTGGCAACAAGCGCTTAATCCCCTTAAAGAGGGTTTTGTCACCGAGGCAGTATTGTAGATTGAGATAATCCTCAAGGGATTCGCGGTTTATCTCCGGGGTAATTCTGGGATGGGCTAGCAAGGCTTTGGGTTCGGATGCAAAGGCGAAGAGTTCGCCATCCCAGTAATAATACAGCGGTTTTATACCCAGCCGGTCTCGCGCCGCGAATAAGCGTTTCTCATGGGTATCCCAAATCGCAAAGGCGAACATGCCGTTCAACTGGCCTAAACACTCTTGCCCATAGGCGGCGTACATCTGCAGCAGCACTTCGGTATCGCATTGCGTGCGGAAGTTGTGCCCGTTCTCTTGCAGATCAGCTTTCAACTCAATGTAATTGTATATTTCGCCATTATAAGTGATCCACAGCAGCCCATCGGCGGTGGCCATCGGCTGATGACCACCATCAATATCGATAATGCTCAACCGCTGGTGGCCGAATCCGACACCATCAGCACACCATAGTCCAGAGTCGTCGGGGCCTCGGTGGCGCAACTTGCCTGTCATCCGCTCCAGCAACGCCTCTTCTACTGGTTGGCGTAGATTGTTACGTACAATGCCTGTTATACCACACATAGATCAAATTCCGACTCAACTGAAGAAATATTGGCCTTTTAATAGCAAATGCTTTAGATCCCGCGGGTGCAAAATTCAATAAGCAATTGTAAATCAGCGTCTTACCAAATATATATAGATCGCGATTTATGACACTCACGATTTGACAGCCCGCCGCTCCAACAACACCATATATCATTTATTAACAATTTCTTATATTAAATTCATCTTTGATTATTCCAAACGCTGAATCGCCTGCTCGGCCCTAACCGCATAGTTCTGGTATTCGGGTAGGGCCACCAATAGCTCTTGTGCTCGTCGGTAAGCAACTAGTGCTTGCTGCTTATCACCAAGCCGCTCAGCTACACCACCTAGATTAAACCAAGTTCCTCCCAGATGCGGATTATCTATTATAGCCGCCTCGTATTGCTGCCTGGCAGCGGCGAAATCCCCGGTTAATTCCAAGGCTTGGCCCAGATTGTTATGGGCATCGGCAAAACCGGGATTGCGCTCCAGGGTTTCGCGGTAAAACCGCATGGCCCCATCCACATCTTTCCGCCCCATAGCCAAGTTGCCAAGGTTGTAATAAACCCCTTCCAGGGAAGGATCGAGGGCGAGGGCCTGCCGATAACCTCGCTCGGCTAGTTCAAGTTGGCCGGTATCGTGATAGATATTGCCCAACTCAACCCAAGCGTCGGCATAATCCCCCTTAATAGCCAAGGCTTGCTCAAGCTCGTTGATCGCCTCTAACCAGCGCTCCTGTTTCCCATAGGCCAAACCCAGATTGGCCCTGGCCCGAAACATGCCTGGCCCCTTGGCCACCGCATCTTCCCACAAAGTGATATCGTTTAACCATATTGGATTTCGCGTCCATACCATCGCTGCAAAGACCAAACACAGGCTGCTGCCGGTGATTATCGCGAAGCGCCGCCGCCTCGCCGCCATTTGCCCCCAAGCCCACACGGCAATTACAACTAGGCCCGTGCTGGCCAAATACATGCGCCTTTCACTGACTAGGATATTCAGCGGCATAAGTGTCGCCGGCAGCAGGGCCAGAACAAAAAAACCGAAGGCCTGTGCTTCGACCCGGCGCCTACCGACAATGGCCAGGCCGCCCAGTGAAAGCAAGACCAGCCCCGCGAGGACCACGACCGGATCCGACCAACGGTCTGCGACAACAAAAGGATGTTCTACGCTAAGGGCGCGAGGCATACAAAAAAGCCAGATATAATAAACCAGTGCCTTGGTCTGGGTCCACAACTGCACATCGAAAGTCCGCGGAGTTTTGGCCAGTGAACTCGTCAGGAAGCGGTTGGCCACAATCGTCGTCAAATAAACTCCGCTCAACAGCAGCACTCCGGCTAAATACCTATTTCGCAAGCGAACCCGCCCGTCGCGGATCCACTCTGCGGCCCATACGACGATGGGCAGGGTAATGGCCACTGACTTGCTCATTAGCGCTGCAGCAAAAGCGGACCAACTGCCGTAGGGTCGTTCAACCGACCACAATACCGCCAACAGATAAAAGCACCCCACTAACAGATCCGACCGACTGCTTATATAATTGATCGGCTCCCCATGCAGGGGATGCAGAAGAAAGAGCAAACCCAAAGCCCAAGCATCGCGGGGTATCCCCCACCATTTGTGGGCAAGGGCGAAAAGGAGCGTACTACAGAGCACGTGAATTAGGAGATTCGCAATACGATAACCAGGCACCCACCCGCCGTGCAATGCGTAATTAGCAGCATATGAACTGAGTAAAAGCGGTCTGAACATCGTCCCGCGGCGCTCGCTGGAAAAAGTGCCAGGGTCGACAAAATACGATGGGATATTCGCCAGCGAACGCAGGTGCTTGTTGTGTTCTATCGAATGCCGGTCGTCATAGTGGAACGAATTACCCAACGCATTAGCATAGAGGGCGGCCCCAAGCAAGGCGAAAACGACGAAGGCCTGGCCTATAGACCTATTCAACATGGCCCCTTTCGCCTTTTAGCTCCGACAACTTGCTACGGAAACCCTGCTCTAGGCCTGCGGGAAGATCCGACAGGGCCAGTGCCGTCTTATAATTCTCAATCGCCGCTTCGATTTGACCACTACGTTCGTAGGCCAAGCCAATCGCTTGGTAGATCTTAGGGTGCGGTTGCCAGGACAATGCCCTGTGCAATTCAACAAGGGCCTGGTCGAGACGGCCGGTGACCAATAATTGCATCGCCCGCTTAAAGATGTTTTCCACCTGCTCATCCCAGGCCCAAGACGCGATCGCTGTCAACCCCTCTAGTGCCTCTCGGGCTTTACTGTAATCGGGATCAATGGTCAAAGCTTTGCGATACCAACCGATGGCCTCCTCATTGCGCCCCAAAGACAAATACGCCGCCCCAGTATTGTTGTATATGGCGAGTAAATCACCACCACTGAGGATCTCCGGGTTGACCGTCAGCGCACGCTGGTAGGCTGCAAGCGCCTCTTCGGTCCGGCCTTGCCCTTTATATACATCGCCAATAAAAAGGTGGGGCCGCGGCATGCGCGGAGCCTTCTGCAACGCATCTGTCCAGAGCGTCTCAGGCGTCTGCCAAACCAGACTGCGCTGCAGGGACAACGTTCCATACAACAACAATAGCCCGGCCAACAAAAACAGCCCTTGCCATCGACTGAAGCGCGTTGTTAACAACCATCCTAATAACATTGCAAAGCTGACAGCGGGGATATAGAGCCGATGCTCATTGAGCAATACATTAAGCGGCACGACAAAGGTCGGCAACAAAAAGACAATCGGCCAAGTAAAATTGAAAAACAATCGCGGAGATCGACGCCACAACAACATCAGACACCAGCCCATCGACACCAGCAACCCCAGCGCACACAACACCGACAATTCCCATCCCTTGGCCAAGGCAAATTGGTGCTCGACATTTTGTCCCCATGGCACCAATAACAATTTCAGATAGTAGACCAACACTTTGCATTGCGTGAGTATCTGAACCCACAAGCCACGCACTGGCCTGTCGACGAGTGCGGTGGCAAGAGCCTGGCGAACGACGATTACATACACCGTGGCTACGAGTCCAAATGGGACGATATATTTGCCGGATGCCTTTATGCGCTGCAAGCTAAGGCCTCCCGTAGAACAATCGCGAAAGAGCAATACCAAAGGCAAAACAATGGCCATCGATTTGGCCAACAAGGCCGTGGCAAAAACTACAACGCTTGCGATATAAACCATCGATGATGCGCTCTCGCGCGCCCGGATATAGAGAGCCATGCTCAATAGAGAAAAAAGGGCGGCCAACGATTCTGATCGACTGCTGATATAGTTGACGGGTTCACCGGCGATCGGATGTAAAGAAAAGAGCAACCCAGCGGCTAATCCAGCAGCCGCCACACCGGTCAAGCGGTGTAGCAAATGACAAACGAGCAGGCCATTCAACAAATGCACGGCGATATTAAAACAACGATAGCCTTCGACATTATAACCGCCCAAAGCGTAATTGACGGCGTAGCTCACCAAGACCAAGGGCCGGTACATTGCCCCCTTGGGATCGGCGGTAAACATATCCGCCCGCCAAAAAAAGTCGTCGATATTAGCAAGCGAACGCACATGGTAATTCTCGACGATCGAATGCACGTCGTCATATTGAAAAGCGTGATGCAGACTCGGAAAATAGACCACGGCCACCGCCACCGCGATCACCCCCCACCACCCCTTTGGCAATGCGTTTCCCCCGTTTCTGTATGTGCCTATATCTTGCATAAATTCCAGCCGCGAATACGAGGCACCAACAAAGCAATCGCCAACAGCCCCCAAGCCACAAGGGAAAAATTTCGCCAGCCGCTTTTATAGGACGGACGCTCATATTCCAAAACCACCCGCTCACTGTCCGCAGGCGCGAGGACCGCCGTCAACCCGGCCCCGCTCATAAAAATGCGCAACGGTTTGCCCGTCTCGTTGTAGGCGTGCCAATCGGCAAAGCGCTGTAGCGATACAAAGATGAACCTATCCGCTTGCTGCGCTGCAAATTCGAAGGCCAAACGATATCGCCCGTAATCTATAAGCTCCGGTTCGAACGCCTCCTGAACGGGTCCCTGTCCTTTATATTGAGCTACCACTTCTGCAATACTCCACTGTCGGATTCCGCGCACCCGATTCGCATCAGGCTCCGCGAGCAAATAGCCGTCTATCGGCACATTCGCCAATTCTGCCGGTTCAGCACAGAGCAAGAAAAGGATCTGATCGGCGACAAAATCCGGCGACAATGCGATCTGTTCAAAGAGTTTCTCGCCGCGTCTTGTATCGCCCATTATGGCCAGGGTCTGCCGGGGGACAAAAGACAGGTGAGAGCGTTTGTTTTCGAATGCGACTTGAATAGGTCCCGTGCCACCGCTTCCTCCACGGGCATAGCGATACCAGTCAGCATCTTCTACCTCAGGAGTTCTCTGCCCAATTTGCCGCAGCCCTGCGTCGAGGTTGAAATGGTCTAGGATGTCTGGAAAACCGGCCTTAAATCGACCAGAAAAACCGTCCCTCGGCAATTCCAAATAGCGTATGTTGGCCAGAGCCAAATACTCGCTCACTTGGGGCCAAATCGCTTGCGGATCGACAAAAATTCGATTTAGAGTATCCTGATAACTGAAAAATTCCGCCGTATAATCCCGTTGGTGTATTCGGTTGGCCACCGGCTTGCCGACTAACGCGGGATAGAGCATAAACGTCAAGTCAGGTTGGAAAGTATAAAAACGGTCCCCCTCGTCCCACTGCTGCTCGCTTGCGATTTGGCGCCAGTAGCGAACTTGTGGAATCTGCTGCAAGGGCACGTGATGTGTACCGAAGACATAGAGCACGCTCTTAAGACTCATCAGCTCGATAAAAATGAGCACACCCGCCGCCACCGCCCAACACCAGCGCCCCTGCCGCAACCGCCGCCAAACCATCAATCGCCTAGCGCCAAAAGACGCCAATAGCGCGCCGCAAAACGACAGGGCAAAAACCATCTTGCGGGGAGTCCCTATCCACTCACTGGGATTGACCCGCGAGGCGGCAAAATATCCGAGCAAGAAGACTGCTGCAACAAGCCATAACACCCGCACGCGTTGCCGCCTGACCCCTTTATACCCTATAGAAAAAAGAGCCACCGTCACGACACTTAGCCCCAGATGAGGAGACTCAACCAGATGGCCAAGGGGAATGTCAGCAAGGGATATACTGAGCAATTCTTCGCAGATGAAATCGAAGAGAAAAAGCGGCACGTTTATGAATTCACTCCAACCCATTGGAGCGGCAACACCGCGCTTACCAAAGGTATGTAGTTCGGTCCGATGTGCGAGGGCAATGGCGATATGTGAAATGGCCAGCACCGCAGTTAACAGGCCAACTACCGCTATATGTTTGCCCAGAACTAACCAAGCGCCCCGCCGCTCAAATCTCCATTCCAACAGCAACCAAACCCCGGCCACGACGGCCACTTTTATCGCCGTCTGCGGGTTGGCCATCACGCAAATAGCCAACATTGCGGAAACTGCGCAGTGACATGCGAATTGGCCATTGTATACTCCCCGCCGTAAGGTCAGCACGATCCAGGGCAGCAGGGCGAACTGCAGCAAATTGCTGGTATAGACGTAAAAATCGGCCGTGCGCGTCATATGCCAAGAAAATACATAGGCCAATGCCCCGACCAATGCCGCACGACGCCAACCGACTAGTTCGGTCCCCAATACATAAGTGCCCAAACCAGCAAGCACGAAGCAGAGCACCACTAAGGCGCGGATGCCCCCCTCCAACCCGAAAGCCTGTGAAAACAAACCTTGCAAAAGCGCATCGGGAATATGATCGAGATTAAAAGCCGGCTGGCCGCATCCGGACAACATCGTCCAATCTGGCAGCCCTTCCCGCAAGAAATCTAGCCCCACCCACCAGGCGAAGTGAACCCAATAAAAAAAATCATTGCCCTTCGAATAGCTGATGCCCCATACCCATGGATAGGCGGCCAATAGCGATACTACGAAGGCAAAGATTGCATAACGCGCGGCTTTCAAACCCACCATACTCCTGCTCACGACCGGGCCGCGAAGACCCGGTTTCGTTCTTTAAGTGGTTTGACTGCGAGCGACCTTGTTGCGGCGAGCGGCTTCCATGCCATAATGAACGACTAGCCCTCCAACCAGCGACCCCATGGTCAACCAGCCCAACCACCCCAGCGAGGCACTAGGGTATTCTACCCATACGCGCGTGAACCCCGAATCAGCGGCCAATACTCCGGCACGCGGCGATAACAACAGGTCTACCACCGTGCTATAGGACCCGCTACTGATGCTCATGTCGCTTGGGCTGAGAAAGAGCGGCACATCCACCCTCTCCCTGCCGCGCCGCAAGCGCAACATCAGAGCACTTCCCCCCTCGTCTTCGGGTTCGATTCGCCAGACCGCGCGTTGTCGCGCCGGCTGCCGAACAGGTGGCGATATCGAACCACCGCCACTTAGCCATTCGACGTATACATCCTCGGCCAGCTGATTCACCGACTCGTACTCAGCGGTCAACAATACGGGTTTGCCAGGTTCGATTCCACGCATGCCCAAGTGATAATGTGCTTGCAGAACCATCGGAGTCACCAGAAGCGACCCGACGGCCAGCGGCACGAGAAAGGTGCGCAGATAGGCAAAGTTGGCTTTTAATAAAGCCCCATTCGCTACCAAAACGACGCGGGGTTCATGGCGATAAAGCCAACTCTCGTATAGGGCGGCCAACAAGAGTTGTTGGGCGGAACGCAAACGCGGAAGATTTATCAATCGCTTGAATACAACAGTGGCGACACCTCCGACCAACAGACCCACTAATCCCGCTTGAAAAGCCTTGCCCAGCGGTCCTGCGACAAGGACCAAACCGTCATAGAACATCGAGCAAACGAGATTAAAGGTGGCGACCCACCCCGTCATTCGATATACCCCAAGCCCCGCAAACGCTCCGCCACCTTCACTTCGTCGCTCTCCTCCCGCGTTGCCAATTCCTTTACAAGGCAATAGGCGACAAATTCATCGACACTGGCAAAACCCACTTCATCCACATGCCGTTCGACGCGCTCGCGCAACTCGTCTTGCAACTTGATTTTACTTTTGAACAAAGCCATCTGACCTACCTTTCTTTCATCTCGATCCGGACCATATGGAATGGCCCTCCATCTCCGGCGGTATATCCACACCATAATAACGCAAGACACTCACCGGCAAATCGCGCAGGTGGTGTTGAGTGCCAGCGTCTAGAGGTCGGTTACTCAACAGGATTCCAGGCACCTCGTCCGCTGCCATGCAGTGATCTCCACTCCACGCGGAGAGATTGTCCTCGACCACCTCAGCGGCGAGTTGACCAACCGCCGAAATGCCCGAGGATCTGTAACCTCGGGCATAGCCGATAATAAGGTCGGGCGCGCGATCGGCCATTTCCGGCGTCGGTGTAGTACGGTACACTTTCTTTATGATCTGGCGACCGTTTTGCGGGTCGCGTACCGCCAACAGATCCCGCTCTAATTCATCTAACACGGTCTCACGGTCCATTTCCTCGACGATCCCATTCCCTTCCCTGCCCCACTGATTTAAATAGAGCGAATTCAGCCCCAAGGCATAAGCACGGGTTTTTTTCCAATCGACATGACCTGGTTCGAGAATTTGTATCTGATCGACAGGTCGCCCCTCTTTAGCCGTCAGATACCCCGCCTGCCGCAACCAGCCATTGAGATTGAAGGCGCGGGCATAGGGCGCAAATCCGTGGTCGGACATCACGATGATATCCCCATCATCACCTAGCAACTCCCGAGCTTGGCCAAGCAGATCGTCCATCGCGGCGTATTGAGTCTCTATAGCGGTTCCATAACCGGCGAACTCTGGGCGATAACCAGGATGCTCTCGGTCGACCGCACGCCAGAGCATATGGCACAACTGGTCGAGACTATGCACATAAAAGAAGGCGAAACCTTCATCGAAATCTTCAAGCACAAAACGCAGATGTTGGCGGCGTTCTGCCAAAGCCAGCGAATCCTGGGAGAGAAAGTCAGCATAATCAAAAACCTCAGCCTCTAATGCCTTGGTATCGTCAGGCATGCCCTGGGTATAATAGGGACCAAGCTCCTGGCTGAGCTGAATTGCGGCCTCCTCTGGGGAGGCCACCGGCATAACCGGGTTTTCCGGATCGATATTGACCGGTGACATATAGAGCTCTATTTGCGGACCGGCGCTTTTGAGATAGAACACACAGATGCCCGTCAGACGGCCAACACCATAGGGTAAACGGCCGTAATCGACACGAAACCAATCACTCCATTCCTCCTCCCTTAGGACTTGGCGCTGGCCGTTGAGATCAATTTCGACCGCTCGGCTTTCGCGGTCGAGCAATAGAGTAAATTCCGCCTGATATTGTCGATCATCTACAAAGGGCCCGACAACTGGCAGCGTTGCCATACCATTCGACAAATGAATGCTCACGACGCGCCCCCCAGGAATCTCTAGTTCGCCGCCCTCGCTCAGTTCGGCTCCTCCGTTTTCCAGGTGGCTAGGCACCGCATAGGGTCCATCGGTATAAAAACTAAACGTGCCGTATGTGCCGAGAATATCCGGTGTCCCCATCCCCGCGTATGCCACATGCTCAGGAAAATCGAGATGCAACAGCTCCGATTCTCCGCCCCCGGGGGGGAAATTCGCCGGCACCTTGAATACCCGCGAGGCAATGCCGGCCAAACTGAGATGTAGCCAAAAAGGCGTTCCTTCCCGCAGGAGTTCCATCTCCCCTTCTTCGACCTCGCGCGAGGTCGATAGATAGGGGGTTATTTCTTCGGGCAAACGATGTACAAAATCGTAGATCCCATGACCGTCTGGGTCTAACCCGGTGATAAAAGTGGACCAGGCCACCGGGCTTTGCGGCGGTACGCTCGTAGCCAATGCCGTAAAGCCACCCTCTGCGGCAAGCCGGGCGAAATTGGGCATTTTATCCTCGGTCATCAGCCGCTGAAGCAGTTGGGGATCCATCCCGTCAACACCCAATACCAACAATTTAGGTGCTTTGTCACCACCGCAACTGAATAACATCGTCGAAAGGACCAGCACCAATAAACGCCTCATCTGACAGACTTGATTGCCGGACCAGGCGCGGCAAAGAGATCTTGCCCCTTCATATACGTCGGACGATCCGCGCCAAAAAGCGCCATTATCGTCGGCGGCAAATCCCCTAGCGCCGGTTTGCCCGCCGCAATCTTGCGATTGCAGAATAGGACGCCGGGCACTAAACGGGGGTCGACGCAGTGATCGCCGCTCCAACTCTTGGTATTGTCTTCAAAGACCCAATCGGTAACCCCTCCATTAGCCCCGCTCCAGGCGATGCGATAGCCAGCATTATAACCGACGAGCAGATCTGGTGCATCGTCTTTGTAAGGGCCAGAAAAAACGGTATCGGTGTCCCAGACCTTGTTGATGGCCACTGCCCCAGTTTCCGTATCGATCAACCCGGAAAGCTTATCGACGAGCTCGGCTTTGAGTTGTACCAATTCTTCACCCTCGGCAACAATGCCTTGACCTTCTCGTCCCTTGCGATTGATATAGAAGCCGCTTAGCCCAAGTGCAAAGGCCCGAGTTCTGCTCCAGTCGACATCCGCGTGCCAATCACCGCCCAAGCTCGTTCCTTCTTTCAAGTGTAGATACCCGTTTTGGTGCAACCAGCTATTGAGGTTAACGCCCCGTTTGAATTGGCAAAAACCGTGATCCGATACGACCCACAGCACCGCCTCTGGGTCGTCGGCCAATTCGGCAACGACCCGACCGACGAGCGCATCCATCTTCGCGTAGAGATCGGGGATAACACCGGCGAACTCCTCCGTCACTCGACCGCGGTTGGCCGGGTGGTCCGTCTCAAGTGTGCGGAAGAACATATGCTGGATGCGATCCGGTCCATCGAAGACGCAGACGACCAAGCCGTCCTTGTTGCGGTGCAATTCGTGAAAGAGCATTTGCTCCCGCTCTTTGTGCAAATCGTAGGCTTGCGTCAAAAAAGCCGCCTCGTCCAAGACCTCCGCATTGAGCGAATCGGTATCTTCGAGAAGCCCTAAACTGCCGTATTTTCCAAAGCGTTTAGCCAGATAAACGGCGAAGGAGGCCGGGTAGGACAAAGGCAGTGCTGGATGCTCCGGATCGATCTGCACTGGTGTAACATAGAGATTAAAAGGCGCGCAGGAGAGCAAATAAAAACGGCAAATACCGCGCACTTTAACACCGGCGCCGGCGTCAAATTTCAATTCGATCCAAGGGCTGTATTCCCCACAGGCCAACACCACCAACTCAGCACCGGCCCTCATCTCGGCCGAGCCGGCGGCAGCATCCAAGAGCAATTCCACATCGACCGCCAGCGCTCCACCGCCCCCTCGAATGGGATTCGACGGCCCCGTTAACTGAGCCTGCACTCGGTTGCCGGCAACCTCAACCACAAAGACCTGCCCTTGCGAAATGTTGGCGCGTTCCCGATCCGAGGTGAATAGGGTGAATTCCCCTTGAGTCCCCCGCAGGTCTGGCACGCACATGCCCGCCAACAATAACCCGTTGAACTTCTCGGCGGGGAATGTAATCGGTACCCTAATAATTGAACTGAAGATGCCCTGTTGCCCCAGTGACTTCCAGAAGGGCTGACTCTTGCGCAGATTCTCGATGCGCGGTTTGCCAAGCGGAAAGCGATAGGGACCGATTTGCACATGGCGTCGCGCAGGGCCAAGCCACACAGAAGACAACAAGGGCTGGTAATTGCCGCGATGACGCGTGATAAAGTCGTATATATTGTGCCGCGAAGCGTCAACCCCTGTCGCAAAAGTCGACCAGGCCGAAGGCGTCAGCGCCGGCAGCGTGGTCTGCAAATCGCAAAAGGTCCCCTCCTCGGCCAGTCGTGTAAGATGGGGCAAGCCGCCCTCGGCCATAAAGCGACGGGCCAGTTTAGGATCAAAACCGTCCAGCCCCACGACGACAACCCGACGGGCTTTTGCCCGGCTTTGCGCACGCCGCCGCCGCCACCATTTTAGCGTCATGCGCAGAGGCAGAAGAAAAACACTGAGCAGCGCCACCACCAACACCAGCGCGGTCCAGAAACTACCAGCCAATGCGAAACCGGCTCCTGGACCGACATAGGCCTCAGCACGCGAGGCCAATAACACAGTGCATACCAGGCACTTGCACACCACCGTCATTCGATATACCCCAGCGCCTTGAGCCGCTGTACCGCGGATTGGCTCGGGCCATCGGAAGCGGCTTGCATCTGCCCGCCCTGGTGTCGCCCCGAACGCAACTCATCATAACTTGCGATTTTTTCGACCGCATAGCGCTCTTTAAAAGTCGCGCTGAAACCGTCGACGAGCACTCGCCCGGACATATCTTCGGCCACCGGCAAACCCAGAGCGTAGAGCAGGGTCGGCGCAATATCGAAAATATGTGCCGGCACCTGACCCGAGGTCTGTTTTACGATAGCCGGTCCGATCATTGCCAACAATCCCGGTGGCCCAGTTTTGTGGTGGAAGTAGTTCGGCTCTTCTTGCAGTTCAAAACCGTGGTCAGACAATACGAAGACATAGGTTTCTTCGTCGACTAAGGCCACCAACTCCCCGATCATTTCGTCCACGATTTGGTAATAGGCACGGTTGACATTGCGATACTGCCGCACCTCGACCGAATCGAGCGAGGTCGCGTCGGTCGTGCGTTCGAAATGCAAAGCCATATGGCCGACGGTATCAATCCCTTCCAAAAAGACGGCCAACACATCGGGTTGCTCGGCTGTAATCAGTCTGCGGGCCATGCCAAAGAGCCCGTAGTCGTGCGCGAGGCTTCGCTTAACCTCTCGCATAATAACGGGCTCGCCAGCCGTAGAAAAATCGATCTTTTCACCGGGGGTCAATGCAAATAGCCGGTCGAGCCAAGGCGCGGGCAATTGTCGACCTACTGTCAGGTCTAGGCCTACTTGCCCCGCCATTTCGGCGGGATACACATGCGGCCTCAACGCCGTGGGGGAAAGATCCGTATGGGTCGCGTAGTCGCCGACCATCACGCCCGCGATCTTTTCCGCCGGACTGCTCGCCCACCACCCCAGCACCGCCGTCGACAGCCCCGCCTGGCTGCTGATGTCCCAAAAAGCGGGTACATGGCGCGTATTACCCGTCACCGATTTCGCCTGCAACAAACCGGCTTGGCTCATCAGACGCAAAGCATAGGGATTGCCCAATAGCAGTGAAGGTTCGACCAAGGGTTGAATCGCGGCAGTGCTGTTAAAACTATAAGCCGTAAAGTGGCGGATATTGTGCTCGGCCACTTGCCTGCCGGTGGCGATTGTGGTCCAGACCATCGGCGAATAAGCCGGTTGAAATGTTTCCAATGGCGAAAAAACCCCTGCCTGCGCCAATGTTTTTAAGGCTGGCAGTTCCCCTTCTTGCAAATACTGATTGGCATATTTCCAATCGAAGGCGTCGACACCGATAATTAAAACTTTCCGGCCCGGTCTGGCGCGCAACTGTGGACCTTCTGGGGTGCCATACGCCAGCGCAAGCTCTGCAAGCCAGGGGGCCAAGATAATCAGCGCGATACCCACCCTCGGCATCACCGTAAAATTCTGCGAACGCAAAAAAAGACGCAGACGGACGACCAACCAAACCAACACTGCCGAAACACCGAGCAAGCCCGCCAAGTGTGCTAGGTTGCCAATGCCCATAAGGGTAAAGGGGTTGAAACTCTCAAAGAGCAGTCGCTTGAACAATAGCGTAAAATCAAAAGTGGCATAGTGATAAAACGAATCGAAATGCCAAAAGAAGAGGGTTATAAAAATTCCCACACCACCGCAAAACATCATGCGCACGGAACGTGCATCCGCTTGAGACCAGGGAACATTGGCTCCGAGAGTCTTTACCAAGCCTGTATGAACCAGCCACGTCAACCCACCAAGCAACAAAGCGATACCACCATATACTAGGATGAATGTCAACGACAGCTTAGCAAAGAACGAACTCGTTAGGGGAAGGCGGTTATCAAAGAAAAGCGTGGCGCTCAGCCAATATCCGACCAAACCACCGCAAAGGAAATAAATCGACCATTCTCTGCTGTTTCTCATACCGCTCTTAGCGCAGGACCCTCCGGGCCAAGCCCAATAGAGCATTCCGCTTCTCGCCGAACACTTTCGAATAGAAATTGTAGTAAACGCATTCACCGCCCCATTTGGATTTGAACCGCTTGATCCCCAGCTGTCGGTCATTCGCTGGGTCTGCGTCAAAACCCGTCATATCAAAACGGCTGTAGCCTTGCTGCTGCGACCACTTTATCATTTCCCAACAGAGCAGGTCTCCGTCATGGTATTTGCCCTCGTACCACTTATTGGACCGGGCGTGGTTGTTAAACATCGCCCGCCCATTGAAGTTTTTGACGATCGTACATGAACCTACTTCACCATCTTTTTCGGCGATAAATAAGCTTAATAACCCCAGTCGGGAGAGGTCCTGAATATGATCATGCATAATCTTGTATGGGTAGAGTGGTCTGGGCATACCTTTTTGCGAATCGCGGACGCGATTTTCAATAAAGATCTCATGAAAGAGGCGAATGTCTTTCTCGCCCTGCCCCAACCTAACGCTAAGCCCCTGTTTCGTAGCCTTGCGTACACCTGTCCGCGCCTCTCGTTTAAGTCCCTTCCACAAGACCTCTTCGCCCACTGACAGGTCAATCAAATAAGTACCGTGCCGCAAGCTCTTATACGAGCGGCTACCAAAGTCATCCTGGCTCAGGCCGGGGGCAGGTTTGCGGCCCGGCGCAGGATAGCGCAGATGCACCATCTGAAAAACTCCGCGCTCCCGAGCCAAATTCTCAGCAGCATCGATTAATGCCGTTACAATTTCCCCTTCTTCCACATCATCGGCCACCATCGGTACAGTAAAACAGTCAAAAGTACGCATTGTCCGTTCGCAAATTGGTTTCAAAGGGCGCAAGTGAGATTTGAGTGTGACAATATCGTGGCCGTGGTAGGTTTCACAAAACGCCATCCAGCCAACTTCCCGAGCATTCTTGTGCCCGATTAAATAATACATTTTAGTGTCGGGGTGGGATTTTATAAACTCGTCAAAGCGATTCGACGTATCGAGGAATCCACCATGGCTATACGTGCGAACGATGTCGTTCCAATAATCGGGATCCACGTGCGAACGAATCTCAACTTCGACTGCACTATGCAATGCAGATTCAACGGTCTGGGTCGATAACATTTCCATAAAGTTTATCTCGAGTTATTGGGACAAAGGGTCGAAGAGCGATCGAGCACTGCCAGGATCTGTTCGGCCACCCCGGAGGAACTGTTGAGGGCCGCGACTTTGGCACGCCCCCGTGCTGTCCTTCCTGAAACTTCTGCGCAATCATCAAGGACGAGACGGATCAAATCGCTCAACTGATCCGCCCTGCCCGGTTCGTACATTAAGACTTCTTCACTGCTCATAAATTCTTGAATAATTGGAGTACTAGTGGTAATTACTGGCGTATCACAGGCGAGCGCTTCGAGCATCGAAATCGGTGCCCACGAAGGCTCTTCAATATTTACAGGATAAAGATAAGTGTCTACAGCAGAAAGCACCTCTGCTAAATTGTCAATCGCGGGCGTCAAAACGAAGCGATCTTCGATTCCAGCGGCCCGCAACAGATCGAGCAATCTCTCCCGGCCTTCGCTGGTGGCTAGGACCGGAATCGAGACTAGGAATTTCAGATCGGGTATATCGTTCAATTGGGCCGCCGCCGCAATCAGGTCACCGAGCCCGCGGCGTTCCATAGTATAACGCCAGAGAGAATCGACATTGACCTTGCCACAGTAGGTGAACAAACATACCCGATCCTCTTCAGCAAAACCGTACTGCTTGAGCGGGTTTGCATCCCAACTAGCCGAGGCCACCGGCGCCATTTCCACCAGCGGACGAATCGGCACCACTCTGGAACTGGCGACATCGACCTTGCTCGACACCATAATCGTAGAAAAAAGCCAAGGCACCTTGAGCAGCTGCTGGGGACCACTCCAAAGCGAAAGATTAAAAGGGACGCGGCGCAGCAGGCTGAGCATCCATAGAGAAAGAACACTGACGATATTGACCACGTTGAACCCGGAGAAAGGCCTGTAAACGACCTGATCAACGCGGTCTTTCTTGGCCAGACGCCAGAAACACTGCAACATCTTGAGCCAATTTCCCTTGGATCCACCGGGTAAGACCTGATAACGCACGCCCTTTTCGCAGTACTCCCGCTGCCCCTGGTCCTGGGGACCGGTTGTCAAAACCTCAACGGAGACATCCCTAGCCGCTAGCGCTTCTGACAAAGCCAGCAGTGAAGTTATCCGCCCGTCGACCCAAGGAGATTGCATGCCCGGTGTGACCAGCAGGATTTTCATTTGACGTTCCTGTATCGCACCAGCATGGTCTCGCCGAAAAAACGCGTCAGACGATTGGCGCTAAGCCGGCGATACAAGCCCAAGCTCAATTGCTCCGAAACGCCGCCTAACGCACAAAAGACCAAGGGAAAACCCAATCCGCGCAGGGTCTCGGGCTGGGCTGTCTCCCCGAACAGGCCCCCCCTTTCTCCCGGATCGACAAAGGTATCGGCAATTCCCTGAGTGTTGGGACCCCTTTTGAGCGGATTCCTAAAACGCTGGTAAAACTTATTCCACAATTCGACTATCAAGATGCCTTCAGGGCTGATAACGCGGCTAACCTCGCGGCCAAATCGATCGTAGTGTTCGCGGGGTATCATCTGCAACATCCGACAGCATAAAACCACATCAAACGAATTGTCGGCAAAGGGTAAAGAAAACGCATCGCCAATACAGAAACCCAGTTTGCTCTCTGCACTTTTTTTTCTGTGCGCGACATATAGCATTTCAGGTGTGATATCCAGTCCACAAACGGAAAAGCCTTCATCGGCCAACCGCACCGAAGTCCTGCCGGTGCCCGTCGCAATATCGAGCACCCGCAAGGATATGTTATCGCTTGCGACGGTTCCCGCCCTTATCATATCCCTTAACGCCCCATAATGGGCTTCGCTATAAAGCCGCCCCTTGCGCTGCCCGAAACGATCTTCGTCATAACGCGAGGCGTCTTTGGCATAATAATCCCGCAGCCCACTGACCCGTTCTTTTAAGGTGACCATATATCCTGCATCCTTCTCTGCGCGATTTTTTTGATCCCGGTTTAGGAAAGTTTTCGCATGCGCTGACCCCAGGTCAGCAAACGGGTCAGCGGCGCCGTAATAGCCCTCCATTCATCTGGTTGAATCAGAGCTGCGGCCTGTTGCAGCAGCCCAAAGATCACTAAGCCAATAGGCACCAATAACAAACCTTCAAAGAGCGGATGGGCTTGTTTGAGCCCGAGCATCAGCAAACCCATCAGTAAACTACACAGGACGACTTTCAATAGGCTGGACCATGTTGAGAGTATAGCCCTTAGCACTTCGCGGCTGCTCATCAAAACCAGTCCCGCCACATAGACGCCATAACTGGCCATAGTCGCCCATGCCGCCCCGACACCGCCATGCTCAGGTATCCACAGCACGTTAAGGACTAAATTGAGCCCAATGCACAGAGGATACAGCCGCAAAAAGGCCACTCCTCCCCGCGCCAAAAACACGAGATGATACAACGGGTTGGACAAACCGATTAACAAGTGGGCAAAACAGAGAAAAGGCACAATGCTTGCCGCCCTTGCAAACGACGCACCGGCAACCAGATCAACTACTGGTTCGGCCACCAGCGCCATACCGACGGCACCGGGCACTAGGACGATCGATAGAAACTTCATCGCCTTTTGCAAATACAAACGAAGTTCCTCCGGCCTATGGTCGATCAGATTGGCAAATTTCGACTGTAACACACCGTTAATCGGTCGAGAATAGTTGATGATAAACAAGGCCATCATATCGGCAACGTTATAGATTCCAACTTCAGCCAATTGCCCATAATAGTCGAGCATGAAACGGTCCACACCCATAATCAAGGCCCAGATAAACGAGGCCGGGATCATCGGTAGACCAAAACGAAGAAAGCGCTTGAGCTCAGTCCAGCTATTGAAGTTGGCTGGGCCGACTCCAGCGAATTGCCTTTTTATCAACAGGTGCTGGACGGTGTTAATCGCCAACAGCACAAGAACTCGCGCAACGAGCATCCATTGCAAATCGGGCAACCACAACGCCAGGCTGGCTAGGAGCAGCAAATCCACTACCTGGCGACACCCGGTCAGTAATGCATAGGTACCGATCTGCTCTCGTGCCTGGAAGGCACTATATCCAATCTGCAGCTGTGCTTCCAAAGGAAAGAGTAAAGCCACCAACACCACCAGTTTCCACTCTTGCCCACCAGTGAACAATGCCCCCGCTAAAGACTCAGCGGCGAGGACCAAGACTGCACCGACGACAACTGAGCAGTAAAGACTCGCCCGTCGTACCATTATATAGGCGCCCAATTGATCGGCCCGATCGGCATAGGCGGGCATGTGGCGGATCAATGCACTCGACAACCCCAATCCGGCCCAAGGGCTGAGATATCCCGCGAGCAACAAGACCAACACCCAGAGTCCGTACTGCTCTGGCCCCATCCGCGTAAGCGCAGCGAGCAATAAATAACTAGCTCCAGTACCTAGGACTTGGATCAAACCCAAATACCAGGTGCCCGAAATGGCCCGTGCCCGTCCTTGGCTATCAGTATTGACCGGCAACATTAACCGCGTTCGATCACCACATCATATCGCGAGCGGTTGTTCCGCCGTCCGTCGGCTTTGTCTTCATAAATCCGGCAGGTAAAACCCGAGGGCAAGATGCGCGCAAAAAATTTCGGCGCATAGGCTTGATAGACCACCTTGCCCCGCAACCGGTCTACAATCGCCTTACACCGCAAACCCCACCTGAGCGGGGCATGGAGTAGTGCAGGTATCTTTTCTATATATGATCGCTCCCGCTGCAGTCGGGCCGGGTGCAAAACATCGCCAATCAACGCTCTTCCCCCCGGCCTGAGCAGCCGAACGATCTCCTCGACAACAGTAGCGGCATCCGCGCGACTCAGGTGAAAAAAAACGCCAAAACACAGAATGCGATCAAAGCTGGCCTTGACAAAAGGCTGGGCACAGCCATTGGCCTGGACGATGCCGCATAGTTTGGCCATGCCCGGTTCGCTTTCTAGTCCGCGGCCCTGCTTGAGCAGAGCGGCGGCCAGATCCGTGCCAACGGCCAAATTCGCCGTGGCCGCCAACCGCCGCGTAAAAGCCGCAAACCCGCAGGCGATATCGAGGAATATGTGCTCTGATTCAAGGGCGAGTCTAGCTTCGATCTCTGCCAAGATACCATCAAACAAACGGCCATAATCGCCACCGCTGTCGGGGTGATAACCCAGGACCTGCATAAAGTGCCGCAGGGACTGGCCTTCCGCCCGACCATCATAGTATTGCCGCCAATGCTCGGCCGCGGTATCCAACTTTGCCGTCTCAGTCATCTGCTCCCCCTGGCCTCATTCAACCCTTGGCGACCGATTCAATATCGAGTAATGCGCTACTGCCAGCTCCCTGCGGTACGGGTGCCTGCGCCAACGCATCCCATTTGACATTGCCGGGTTTCTCTGCCGAGGGTTTCTCATTCATCTTGACCCTGTATTTGCAGCGGTCGTGGCAATATGAGGGATAATCACCGGCTATGATCAATTCTCGCAAACGGGTGAAGGCCTCACCGTTCCACACATCATCAAAGGACTGCTCTTTTAAGTCACCCATATGGGCGACCTGGGTCAAGCGACAACACGGGGCGACGAAGCCCTCGTAATTCAGCGTGATATAGCCAGAAAAGGGATATTCGCAGATATCGAATGGCTTAAAGAATAGTGGGTCGAAATCCGGATCGTCGATATTGGTCTGCAGTCCGTGTTTGCGACATTTTTCGAGTACTGTATCGCGCAACTCAAGCCACTCCTCGCACGATATATAATACTCATCTCTTTCCCATTCGAGAAAGTCAACTTCAACAGGTTGAAAATACACATGGCGCACATTGCCCACTTCGCTGAGCATATCGGGCACGCCGAGCAGAGACCGCCAATTGGTCTTGCTAATTACAGACACGGTCGAAATCGGCACATCGCACACCGAGGAGAAATGTTTCAAATTCTCCATGATCTTCTTCAACGACGTACCGCGCACCTGCTGGAAGGTCTCTTCGTCCGAACCATCGATGCTGATCCGCAGCGAGTCGAGCCCACTGCGAGCCAAAGCCTCTGCCCTGGCGCCGCGCAACAAAACCCCGTTGCTATGCATCAGTACCGTTGGCACGTATTGCTTCGTCAGAGCAACCGCCTCCGCCGCGTGCTTGTAAGTCAAGGTCTCCCCGCCGCCGCAGAACATCACTCGATTTAGGCCCTTGAGTTTGGGAGCGATCTGCTGGTAAACTTCGAACGGAATCTCTCTTTTCTTGATCGACTTGTCCGCATAAAACTGGGTATCGCACCAAGGGCACTGAAGATTGCAGACATTCGTCAGCTCGATATCCATGCCAACCGGCATGTTATAGGCATGTCCGGAGGCGTGTTTGCCCAAGAGTTTTAACTCAACCTTCTTACACGCACATAGTAGGCTGGTCTTCGGGCTTTGGCGTATCGTCCGCCCTATTCGACTCAATTTTTCTCCTGAAATGAATGCCACTTAACTAACTCCTTAGACGTCGTTGTTGTTACGTCGACTCTCTACACGCAATGAGCGTGAAATACGTTCCGAAAGAAGGTCTTATTCTTCTTTAGCACTGATTCCATAATGTATCAGTCATGCGTATATACCCGTCCCTTAAGCGGCAATGCCATGAGCTAACGCGCGGCATTGACCCAGCAGTTCCTCCATGATGGGCTGCCAGTGATGGTGGTCTAAAATCCACTGCCTCCCGGCTTCGCCGGCCTGCCGTCTGACGGCCTCGTCGCCGAGTTGTTCTAGGCAAGCGGCCACCTCTTCCTCATTGCCCGCCTTAAAGACAGGCGGCAATTCGGGATAACAGGCTCGCTGCAGGTCTTCGCTATAATAACCGAGCACAGGTGCTCCGCAGGATAAAGCCTCAAGGGCATTGTAACCCAAGCGGGGCATGTTGAATTGATCTACGACGATATCGACCCCCTGATACATCGCGAGTAATTGCGGTTTGGTTTGCGGTGGCACGAAATCAATACAGTGTTCAATACCCAATTCGCGGCACAGCGGCACCACGCGTTCTTTGTCTGGCCCCCACAAGGGCACCACAACTTTGACCTTCCGCCCCCCGACCACATAGCGACTCAACCCCTTGAAAAAAATATCATTGCGCTTTAGGGTTTTGCTGTGGATCTCCTTCTTACGCGTCCATTCTAAGGACCAGCTCAACGAGGCGCCGTGAAAAAGCGTCAATTCGGCATTGTCCCGTTTGGCAACCGGCGGGTGATATTTTTCGACGTCAACGGGTATTGGAAAATAGCGCGCCGCATCATATCCCTTTTGTGTAACCGCAGGCAAGTGATCCGCATCGTTGTAATACAGACGGTCGGCACGGCGAAAGGCACTGTCCATCAGCCAACCGCGCGGAGTCTTCTCAAAGACCAATTCCTTCATGTCGGCGCCAAGAGCAACAGCCACATAGGGCCGCGACAGCAAATAAGCTGCAATGCTCATCATGCCCATCGATACCACCACATCATATTGCTTGAAAGTCCGGCGCAAATCGAACAAAGACATCGGCGTTTGCAAACCGCGACGGCGGTTGAAGATCTGCATAATCGGCGCCGCAACCTCCTCCGGGTCTTCCCAGAAAGGATGTGAAACCTCCTGCTCTGCTGTCGAAACCAATACGTCGGCCTCTTCCCCTAGCCATCGCGTGAACTTGGCGCAACTATATGCAATATTGTCGATATTACCGGTAAATAGGACTTTCATAATATGATCTCATTAAGCGACCATATAAGAAAACCGAAT
>Ga0315339_1000889_pt1 | contig 30998 bp, 25 predicted proteins | sample ASW17metaG_FD_204514 | JGI IMG/M metagenome (GOLD analysis project Ga0315339, IMG submission 204514) | Ammonia-oxidizing marine archaeal communities from Pacific Ocean, United States - ASW #17 | ecosystem: Environmental > Aquatic > Marine > Oceanic | place: USA: California | collected 2016-12-05 | reverse complement strand
TGCGATTTCAGCGATGGACGAGCTTCAATTCACTACAACGGATTCCATCGCAATACGATCGCGGCGATCCTGCGCGGCGGGCGCGACTGGAAGAAGATCCGCAAGCTGCAGAGCAAGCGACCCGACCCCTTGGTCAAAGGCAACATCGACGGCAACCCCAACTTCATCGCCCGCCCGCCGGCCAGCGCCGACGCTGCCAGCTACTCCGGCTTCGAGCTGAACGGAACCGGCAAGGCGCTCGATCGGGGTGACCCTGCAGTTGCTTGTAACGATCTGGACGGGACGCGAAACGACCTCGGCTTCACCGGCGGGCCGTTCGCGCCAGGCTCCGACGAGCTTCCGACTGCGGGGGCCTGTGGAACCAACCCATCGGACAGGGACGAACCATGACGACGAACGGATCACTCGTGGGCAAGACCGCATTGATCACCGGAGGCGGTCGAGGCATCGGCGCCGCGATCGCCGCCACGCTTGCTGCCGACGGAGCGCACGTCATGGTGGCAGCCCGGTCGGCGGATCAAGTCGAGGCTGTGGCGGGTGAGCTTCGCGGCCGCGGACTTCGCGCCAACGCCACCGTGTGCGACGTCGCCGATCCCGACAGCGTCGAGGCGATGGCCGAGACCGCCGGCCAGCACCTTGGCATCGTCGACATCCTGGTCAACAACGCCGGCATTGCGCGCTCGGCGCCCTTGCACCACCTGACTCTGCAGGAGTGGCGCCGAATCATCGACATCAACGTCACTGGGACATTCCTGTGTACCAAGGCGTTTGCACCCGCCATGGGACAACGAGGCTGGGGGCGAGTGATCAACATCGGTTCGGTCCTGTCGCGCACCGGTGCCAAGTACGTTTCGGCCTACGCTGCCTCGAAGCACGCGATGCTGGGGTTCACCCGCTGCATTGCGGCCGAGATGGCCAACCGCGGCGTAACCGTGAACGCGATCTGCCCTGGATACGTCGATACCGAGATGGTCACGAACGCAGTCGAGAACATTGTGAACAAGACAGGCATCAGCCACGACGAGGCCAACGCTTCGATCCTGCAAAGCACCCCGCAGCAGCGCCTCATCGATCCCGACGAGGTCGCTCAGCTCGCGTTGTTCCTTTGCCAAGAGGCGGGGCGCGGCATCAATGGTCAGGACCTCGGCATCGACGGCGGGGAGTTCATGGGATGAGCTACCGAATCATCAACCCAGAGGAGCTGGGAGCACCACGAGGCTGGAACAACGGCATGCTCGGGCCGGTTGGGGGACGCGTCCTGTTCATCGCTGGACAGACGGCTCATGACCACAGCGGCCGAGTCCCGAAGGCGGGGTTCGTTGAGCAGTTCGGTCGTGCCCTCGACAACACCCTTGCGGTGGTGCGCGCCGCGGGTGGAGCACCGGCCGATATCGGTCGGATGACCGTGTTCGTCACCGACGTCGAGTCCTACCGCGGCAGCCTTCCGGAGCTCGGCGAGCTGTGGCGACAGCGCATGGGCCGTCACTTTCCGGCCATGGCGCTGATGGAAGTCGTGCGCCTGGTCGACGAGCGCGCGCTGGTCGAGATCGAGGCGACAGCGGTGCTCACGGGGCCTGCTTCACTGCAGGCGGATGATGCGGCACCGGCCGCGACCTAGTGCTACGGCGCTTCTGGGGAGACCACCTCAATACGCTCGAGTTGGCAATCATCCCAGCGAGGGGAGCAAGGCGCCAGGAGCGAACCAGGGAACCCGCCCCCGGCACCTCACACAGGGGCGCGTGACGCTCGGATCTCCCTCGGGTGTCCCTGACGGGTCTCGTTCTCGGAACGCTGCATCAGAGGTGCCCTCCGATGGCGATCAAAGCACTTACGTCATCGTCGCCGTCAGCCCAGCCACTGGGCTGGTTGAACGCCGTATCGACCTCTCCATCGGCGCCGGCCGAGTAGCACACGACGGCGCTCCTGAATTCGCCACCCTCGGTTCCCCGGGGCACGTACAAGCTGAACACATTGGCCATGTAGCGGTTCCCCCAGGGGTCGGGATCGATGCGGTCGGCCATGTAGGGGCCACGCCAGGCGAACAGGTCGTCGGCGCCGTCGGTCGGCGTGCGATAGCTCCGACTCGGCTCGCCTGAGGGGGTGTTGTACAGCAGATGATTGGCAAGCGTGTCGACAGGAAAGTGGTGAAGCGTACCGGTGTATTCTGCGCTTTGTTCGAACGAGTCTCCCGCTGCGAGCAACCAAGGGGCACCGGACGCACCGGGGGATTGGCCGTTGAGGGCAGGTGCGTGTCCGTCGCCAATCAGCAGGCCGACCGGCAAGCTGATGGCTGCGTCGCTCGGATCATCGCCCTCGTGGGACACCAGATCGCCGGTGTCGAGCACCAGCCGCGCCAAGGCTGGGAGAAAAGATGTCCGACTGGCTCGGGATCGCTTTCCAACGAAGCACCATGGCACGCGGCGTGAAGCTCGCAGCCGTGGTCGGGAGCTTGCTTGTCGCCATCAACCGCGGCGAGGCCATCCTCGCCGGGAATGTCGATGGCAACCATCTGCTGAGGATCGGACTCACCGTGCTGGTGCCATACGCCGTGTCCACTTTCTCGACCTGTGGCGCCAAGCTGGAAGCCAAGCGTCAGCGCCATCAGTAGGCCACCACGGATGCTATCGTGGAAACCTCCGGCCGCCTCCCGTCCGATCCTTGCCTCTCCATAAGCTCCAAACTCGATGCCATGAGTGTGATCAAACCCGGTATCTCGGCACATGCACCGGCGCTTGGAGAAACGCGCTGGCGGGCCACGGTAGGCGCCGTCGACGTCTGCTTCGGTGTCGGCGAGCGTGCGCGGCTGCCATCGATCGTCACCGAGCTCGGCGCCTGCCGCCCGCTGATCATCACCGACCCCGGCGTACGAGCGACGGGACTCGTCGATGAGCTTGGCGCCGCGCTGATGCAACTCGGATGCGCTTGCGCCGTCTTCGATGACGTGCAGGAAAACCCGAGCACGGCCTGCGTAGAGTCGGGGACAGAAGCTGCCCGACGACACGAGGTCGATCTACTGATCGGCTTCGGTGGCGGCAGCGCCATGGATACGGCGAAGGGGGTCAACTTCCTGTATAGCAACGGTGGCTGCATGGAGGACTACGAGGGAACCGGGAAGGCGCATGCGGAGATGTTGCCGTCGATCGGGGTGCCCACCACCGCTGGAACGGGCAGCGAGGCACAGTCGTACGCCCTGATCTCGCGGCTCGATGATCATCGGAAAATGGCATGCGGCGACCCGGGTGCCCGTTTTCGAGCCGCCGTTCTCGATCCCGGAATCACCGGAACGGTGCCCCGTGACGTACGGGTCGCCACCGGCATCGACGCCGTCTCGCATGCTCTCGAGAGCCTGGTCAGCTCGCGCGCCAACCCGATCTCACGGCTCTATAGCCGCGAGGCGTGGCACCTGCTAGCGGCCGGCTTCGAGCCGGCGGTCGCCACGCCTGAGGACCTCGATGCGCGCGGGCAGATGTTGCTTGGCGCCCATCTCGCCGGCGCCGCGATCGAGCGTTCCATGCTGGGGGCAGCGCACGCCTGCGCCAATCCACTGACCGCCCAGTTTGGCATCACCCACGGAATCGCCGTTGGCGTCATGTTGCCTTACATAGTTCGTTACAACCTGGCGAGCGACGCCGCGGCCACCGAGTACGATGTTCTCGAGATCAACGACTTGCCCGAGTACCTGACTGCGATACTGGGAACCGGGAAGGTAGCAGCACGGCTTCGTGACCACGCCGTTCCGCAGGCAAGCCTCGTCGAGCTCGCGGCGCAAGCCGCGCAACAGTGGACCGCCAACTTCAACCCGCGCCCGGTGGACGCAAGCACACTACTGGGGATTTACGAGTCGGCCTATTGAGAACATGAGGCAAGATCGAGATCGTCGCTGGCTCATCGCCAGGGGGATGGCGATGGTGGCCTGTACCGCGGTCACCATGGCCGGCGTGGCGCACGGCCGAACCGATGACGCCTGGCGCGTGTTCCGCGGCAACCCCGAGCTCACCGGCACGGCGACCAGCGAGATTCCTGCGGCTCCCGAGCCACGATGGATGTTCTCGGCCGAGGACAGCATCGAGTCAAGTGCCGCAATAGCCGACGGTCGGGTGTTCGTCGGCTCACTCGACGGACGCCTGTATGCGTTGGATCTCGATAGCGGGGCCGAGCTCTGGCGATTCGACACCGGCATCGAGGTCAGATCCTCGCCCTCGGTCTTCGGCGACACGGTCTACTTCGGCGACGAGTCCGGGACGTTCCACGCCCTAGACACGGAGACCGGCAACGAACGGTGGTCGTTCCAGACGGGCGGCGGCATCGTCTCGGCAGCCAACTATGGTGCCGGGCTGTTGATCTTCGGGTCCTACGACAACCACCTGTACGCGCTGGCGGCAGCAGACGGCAGCCTTGTCTGGAGCATCGAGACCGGTGGCTACGTAAACGGAACGCCAGCGATCGTCGACGGCAAAGTGATCTCGGTAGGATGCGACGGAGTGCTGCGACTCGTAGCATTGGAAGATGGCGCCTTGCTCGGCAGCATTGAAATCGGCGCCTATGTCGCGGCAAGCCCCGCCATTCGCGAAGGCGTGGCCTATTTTGGTACTTTCGAGAATCAGGTGATCGCAGTGAGCCTGGCGGGCGAGCGACAGTGGGTCTATGAGCACCCCGTGCGCAAGTTCCCTTTCTATTCCTCGGCCGCGGTAACCGACGAGGTGCTGGTAGTGGGCGGGCGCGACAAAATGGTGCATGGAATCGATCCGGCCACGGGCGCGCCACTCTGGACGCACACGAGCGGCGCGCGCGTCGACTCGTCGCCGGTCATCGCCGGTGATCGGGTGTTCGTAGGCGGCAGCTCCGGCAACCTCGTGGCGCTCGACGTGCGGTCGGGGGCGGTCGTGTGGCAATTTGAGACCGGGTCGTCGATCGTCGCGTCGCCAAGTCTGGCGGCGGGGCGTCTGGTAATCGGTACCGAGGACGGCGCCCTCTACTGCTTCGGTTGAGATCAATGGATCAGGAAACGCTCCCAGAGATCGACCCTTCGCTGCTCGAGTTGCAACCTGAGCCAGCGACTTCGCGGAACCAGCGGGAAGCAACAGACGTCGGCAGCGTTTTCGTGTCCAATTATCCGCCGTTCTCGCAATGGACGGCCGAGCAGTTGCCCGCCTATCAGCAGGCACTCGACACGCCGGCCGCCGGTGACGCGCCCCCGCTGGGCCTCTACCTGCACATTCCTTTCTGCCGCAAGCGGTGCAAGTTCTGCTACTTCCGCGTCTATACCGACAAGAACGCCGACGAAGTCGAGGTGTACTGCGACGCACTCGCCCGCGAGATCGATCGCTACGCCAGCGCCCCGGCGATCGCCGGACGACCACTGCGGTTCGTTTATTTCGGCGGCGGAACACCTTCGTACATTGCCGCGAAGCACCTGCGCGAGCTGGTGGCCCGGGTGCGGGCAGCCCTGCCGTGGGACAGCGTCGACGAGGTCACCTTCGAGTGCGAGCCTGGCACCCTCACCAAGACCAAGCTCGAGACCGTCCGCGAGCTCGGGATCACCCGCCTGAGCCTCGGCGTAGAGAATTTCAACGACGAGATCCTGGAGTCGAACGGCCGCGCCCACGTCAGCAAGGAGATCTTTCGGGTTTTGCCGTGGATCCGCGAGCTGGAGTTCGATCAGCTCAACATCGACCTGATCGCCGGCATGATCGGCGAAACCTGGGAAACCTGGCGCGACACCGTCCAGCAGTCGATCGACACCGGTCCAGACTCGGTGACCGTGTACCAGATGGAGCTGCCCTACAACACCCGCTTCTCGAAGCAGTTCCTGGAAGGCACGCTCGACGTGCCGCTGGCCGACTGGGCGCTGAAGCGCGAGTGGCACGACTACGCCTTCCAGCAGCTCGAGGCCGCCGGGTTCGAGATCTCCAGCGCCTACACCATGGTGCGGGCCGACAAGCAGTGTGATTTCGTCTACCGGGACGCCCTGTGGCACGGGGCTGACATGCTGGGAACCGGGGTGTCCTCATTCGGACATCTGAACGGTGTCCACGCGCAGAACACCGCGAGCTGGGCCAACTATCTCGAAGCGGTGGGCAACGATGAGCTACCGCTCGAACGTGCCTTCGTCACGAGCTCCGACGACCGCCTGATCCGCGAGACGATCCTGCAGCTCAAGACCGGAGCTCTGGCACGGGCGCATTTCGCCGACAAATTCAACGTCGACGTTCTCGAGCATTTCGCGGAAACTTGGAGTCGGCTGCAGTCGCGCCACATGCTGCGCATCAGCGACGACGGCGTCGAGCTCACTCGTCAGGGCTTGCTGCAGGCCGATGCACTGCTGCCTGAGTTCTACGCCGAACGTTATCGCGACGCTCGGTACACATAGCCAAGGCGATGAGGTACGACGCGGCTCGCACTGTCAGGGCCCGGTTGATCGCGCCTGCGGCGACCGCGCTGCTGCTCGCCGTAACCGGTGTGCTGCCGCCGCTTGATGCGAACGCAGTCGCTGGACCCACAGCAGCGACGCCAGGAGCTACACAGGACTGGCCACAGCTACGGGGGCCGAACGCCGACGGCATCTCACCACAAACCGGCCTTCTCACAGCCTGGCCGGAGTCGGGGCCGCGCGAGATCTGGCGAGTGCCCCTTGGCAAGGGCTTTTCGGGCATCTCCGTTGTCGGCGACCGCGCCTTTACGATGTTCGGACGTCAGGGCACGTATCTGGGGGCCTTCGATACAGCTACCGGTGCGGAACTATGGCGACTTCGCATTGACGAGATGTATCGGAACAGCTCTGGCGACGGCCCGCGCTCCACGCCGACCGTCGACAACGGCATTGTCTATGTGATCAGCGGGCGCGGGAACCTCGCGGCCGTGCAGGCCGAGAGCGGCGCCATAGCATGGCGCCACGACCTCCGTGAGGAGTACCAGGCCAGCGGGCCGAACTGGGGATTCGCTACCTCGCCCCGGGTGTTCCGCGATCTCCTGCTCGTCGAAGCGGGCGGGCCCGGCGCCGCAATGCTGGCGTTCGACAAGCGTACAGGCGAGGAAGTTTGGCGTGCCGCCGGGGACCCCCCCGGTTACTCAACGCCGCTGCTAGTGGAGATCGGCGACCGACAGCAGGCCGTGTTCTTCACCGGACGTCGCATTGTGGGCGTGAATCCGAACAACGGCGTGCTGCTTTGGGAAAAGCCCTGGGAGACCACCTTTGGCGTCAACGCGGCAACGCCCATCTTCGTGCCACCCGACAAGATCTTCGTCTCCTCGGGTTACGGCGTCGGCGCGGCGCTGCTGCGGGTCGCGGTTGACGACGTCTTCAAGGTGGAAACCGTGTGGCACACCCGGGAGATGAAGAACCAATTCAGCAGCTCGGTGCGGGTCGGCGACTACATTTACGGGTTCGACAACTCGATCCTGGAGTGTATCGAGTTGATCCGTGGTGAGAGAATGTGGCGGGCACGCGGGCATGGACAGGGCTCGCTGCTCTATGCTGACGATCACCTGATTGTGTTGGGCGACCGCGGCTCGTTGACGCTCGTGAAGCTCAGTCCCGGGGAATACCTTCAAGTATCGTGGGCCCAGGTGTTTCGAGGTAGGACCTGGACTGCACCCACACTCGCGGATGGAATCCTCTACTTGCGTGATGAACAGGAGCTCGTGGCTCTCGAGATCACCGAACCGTAGACTCCCTGGGCTGAACCCTTGCAAAGCCACGCCTGGTGCACCGTCGCCGGCGACGTTAATCTCCGACCCTGGAATCCGACGTGCGAATCCTAGAAACAGCTCTTTGTGCCATGTTCCTCGCCGCTCCCCTGGCCGCGGCCGCGCAATCCTCGCCGCAGGACGAGACGGAGCAGCGGCTCCCACTCGAGGCGACTGAGTTCATCTTTGTCGAGGGCAGCCTGCCGCTCGTACCGAGCGCCAACACGATCGCCTCGAAGCTACCGCTGCCGCTCCACCTGACCCCGAACAACGTTGGCGTTGTCACAGCGGCACTCTTCGATGAGCAGCATGCTCTCGTGCTCGGCGATGCGTTGACCAATGTCAGCAGCATCAACGTCCAGCCGGGCTTCGGCGGGGTGCACGACTTTTTCGTTGTGCGTGGCTTCGATTCGATCAGCAGCGCTTTGATTCTCACCGACGGAGCGCCGGAGCCCGAAGCTACCTTCTACAACCTCTACAACGTCGAGCTGGCAGAGGTCCTCAAGGGGCCGGGAGGCTTCCTGTACGGCAGCAACCCGCTTGCCGGCACCATCAACCTGGTTCGCAAGCAGCCGTTCGCTAACCGTGGCCTCCGTATCAGCACTTCGGGCGGTAGCTTCTCGACGTTCGAAGGAAGCATCGATGCCAATCACGGCAGTGCCGACGGCCGTGTGGCGTTCCGGGTCAACGCGCTGGTGCGCGATGCTGCCGGGTACCGAGACAATCGTGAAAGCAACGCGACGGCAATCAACCCGGCTTTGACCTGGCAGATCGCCGTCGGCCACTCGCTCAACGCTAACTTCGAGTACGCTCGCGCTGACTACAGCCCGGAGGCTGGTATCCCGTTACTGTTCAACGAGATCCCGCCGGTCCGGTTGGAGAATGACTACAACGCCGGCAGCGATCGGTCCGAGCAGGATGTCTACCGCTTGCAGCTCGACTACGAGGGTCGACTCAGCGACACGGTGCGGATCCGCAACAAGCTCTACTATCGCGGCCTCGACTGGCTATCGGACGGCACCTTGCTGATCGGCGCGTTTCCCGAGATCTCGCCTGCGTTCGTGCCCACCGGCCAGACGATCGTGGCGCGCTCGCAGATCCAGCTCGACGATCAGCAGACGATGATGGGCAACCAGTTCGAGGCGATCTTCGACTTCGACACTGGTGGAGTCAGGCACAGCCTGCTCGCTGGAATCGAGATCGCGCGCCATGCCGACGAGTTCACGCTTGATGCTTTCCTTCTCGCTCCAGTGAATCTGTTCAACCCAGCCGAGCCCGACATACCACCGTTTCCGCTCGGAAGCGTCGGCGCCGGCGACGCCCGCAGCATCGTGATCGCTCCTTACCTAATCGATCAGATCACCTTCGCGGACCGGCTGCAGGTTCTCGCCGGCGCCCGCCTGGACAGCATCGACTTCGACGATCGACTGACTGGACGTTCCAGCAACGACAGCATGCTGTCGCCCATGCTGGGTGCTTCGTTCGCAGCCAGCGATACGGTGTCGATCTACGGCAATTACTCGCAGTCGTTTGCGCCCCCGTCGACGCGTACGGTCGAGGACCTCGTACCGGAGGAAAGCGAGCAGATCGAGGCCGGGCTCAAGCTACGGTTTCTCGATGGGCGTGTGCAAGCTACTGCTGCGATATACCGGTTGGTACGCGACAACATTGCTATCCCTGACGACAACGGGTTCACCCAGCAGATCGGCAATCAACGATCCTCGGGCTTCGAGCTCGAGCTCGCCGCAGAGCCCGGCGCAGGCTTCCGCGGCGTGGTGTCCTACTCCTACAACGACGCTGAGCTGACAGAGTTCAGCGAACGTGTCACGAACTTCACCCCACTCGGCGTGCCGTTCCAGCAGACGCTCGACCATTCCCGAAATCGTCCGGCGTTCGCACCCGAGCATCTGCTCAACATCTGGGCCAGCAAGACGATCTCGCGTGGGCTCGGCATAAGCCTTGGCGGCCGCTACATAGGCAATCAATTCATCGCCGAGGACAACGTCTTCAACATCGACCATGCGTTCATCGTCTCGGCCGCCGTGGCGTATGACTGGTCGCGCTACCGGGTCAGCTTCAACGTGCAGAATCTTACCGACTCGACGTACTTCGTCCGCGGCTTCGGATCACAATCGGTGACGCCGGCGAGCCCAGTGACCGCCAGCTTGCGCCTCAGCTACGAGTTCTGATGTCTAGGACGGCTAGTGCCTACGACGTCATCGTCGTGGGCGGTGGACCGGCGGGCTCGGCGACCGCAACGCTGGTCGCCGATGGTGGACGCAGCGTGCTACTTCTCGAGCGCGAGCAGTTTCCGCGCTTTCGTATTGGCGAGTCGCTCATGCCAGCCACCTACTGGACGCTCGAGCGACTCGGCGTGCTCGATCAGCTGGAGTGCAGCCGCTTCCCCCACAAACACTCGGTGCAGTTCTTCTCCAAGGACGGCAAGGCGTCGGTGCCGTTCTACTTCTCCGAGACAGAGCCAGGACCGAGCGCCCAGACCTGGCAAGTCGAGCGTGGCGCTTTCGACCAGATGCTGTTGAACAACGCCCGCCAGCACGGCGTGGAAGTGCACGAGCGCGCTCGTGCAACCGAAGTCCTGTTCGAGGCCGATCGCGCCCACGGCGTCGAGGCGCGCTTCGCCGATGGGTCGACGCATCGCCTTGAAGCCGGTGTGGTAGTCGACGCGACCGGTCAATCGGCGATGCTCGCCAAGCGCTTGAAGCTGAGACAAGTGGATCCCAACCTGATGAACTGCTCGTTCTATACGCGCTATAGCGGTGGCTGGCGCGGCGAGGGCATCGACGAGGGCGCTACGCTGATCCTCTATGCGAACCGGCCGAGAACGTGGTTCTGGTACATCCCGCTGCCGGAAGGGGTAGTCAGCGCGGGTGTGGTGGGGCCCATCGATCGACTGGTCAAGGGCCGCACCAGGAACCCTCAGCAAGTCTACGATGAGGAGGCCGCGGGATGCCCGGCCCTGCTGGAGAAGATCAGCGGCGCCCAGCAACTGCACGAGGTTCGGGTCCTCAAGGACTTCTCCTACGCCAGCCACCGCGTTGCCGGCGACGGATGGGTAATGGTCGGCGACGCCTTCGGCTTCATCGATCCGATCTACTCGTCTGGCGTGTTCTTGGCGCTCAAAGGCGCCGAGTACACCGCCGACTCGATCCTCGACGCCTTCGAGCACGCGGATCTATCGGCTGAAAGACTCGGCCAGCACGGCGAGGAGTTCCTCGAGGGCGTCGAAGCGATGCGCAAGCTGGTCTACGCCTACTACTCGGAGGAGTTCAACTTCGCGGAGTTCCTGAGACAGCACCCGGACCTCAAGGACGACCTGGTGCATCTGTTGATCGGCAACGTCTACAGAAAAAATGTCAGCCGACTGCTAGAGTCAATGGAGAAGTTCTGCGTGTTGCCGGCGTACGAGCCCTTCAGACTTCGGGAAGCCACCAGCGAGTATTAGCAGGCTGGAGCCAAGCAGCGCCATAGCCCATTCCGTTTTGAACAAGGTCCGATGAGGTGCGCATGAGTGGCAACCGCCTGAAACTGTACGGCCTGCTGGTGCTGCTCTATGTGCTGCACAACGACTGGTGGTTCTGGAACGACGCGCGCATCCGCTTCGGGCTCCCCATGGGACTGCTGTACCACGTCGTGTACATGCTGGCGACAGCGGTAGTGATGTACCTGCTGGTCACCCGAGCGTGGCCGCACCACCTCGAAATCGATGATTGCGGAGACGACCGATGACGCTGGCGATCATCGCGGTCTACATGGCGGTGGTGGTGTCCATCGGAGCCTTCAGCCACCGCCTATTCCAACGGACTGGCGAAGACTACTTTCTCGCGACCCGTAGCATCGGCCCGTTCCTTCTGTTGATGTCGCTGTTCGGCACCAACATGACGGCGTTCGCGCTGCTCGGCGCGTCAGGCGAAGCCTATCACGCGGGAATCGGCGTGTTCGGCTTCATGCCAGCGATCTCCGGCCTGGTGATACCGGCGATCTTCTTCTTCATCGGAACGCGCGCTTGGGCGATCGGCAAACGCCACGGATACGTGACACAGGTGCAGTTCTTCCGCGACCGTTGGGAGTCGAACTCTCTCGGCTTGTTGCTGTTCGTGGTGCTCGTTGGCCTGGTAATCCCGTATCTGTTGATCGGCGTCATGGCAGGCGGGCTGACGCTCAACCAGGTAACCGGGGGCGATATTCCCGAGTGGGTCGGCGGGCTGGTGATCTGCATCGTGGTGCTGACGTACGTGACCTTTGGAGGCCTGCGCGGCACCGCCTGGGTGAACACCTTCCAGACCATCGTCTTCATGGTGCTCGGGGCGGCAACCGTCTTCGTCGTGTTTCGCAACATGGGTGGCGTCGGCGCGGTGATGAGCAGAATCGGGGCGGAGGCGCCGGAGTTGCTGGTGCGAGAAGGCAATTTCTCGCCCCTACGATGGCTCACCTACTCGTTGATCCCGCTGTCTCCGGCAATGTTCCCGCACATGTTCATGCACTGGCTGAGCGCCAAGCGGATGGAGAACTTCCGGCTGACCGTGATGGTGTATCCGCTCTGCATCGCGGCCGTCTGGCTACCGCCCGTGTTGCTGGGAATCGCCGGCAGACTCGACTTCCCGGGCCTCGTTGGAGGCCAATCCAACTCCATCCTCGTGCGCATGATCACCCTGCACGCGCCGGAATTCCTTGCCGGACTTCTCGGCGCGGGCGTGTTCGCCGCCGTCATGTCGTCGCTCGATTCGCAGGTGTTGTCGCTGGGGACAATGTTCACCCAGGACATCGTGCGCCACTACGGCCGTTCGGACGGCCTCACGGACCGACAGCAGATCCTCTCGGGACGGCTCTTCGTGGGCGGGATCCTGGCGTTCACCTACACGTTGTTCCTGTTCTCCAATCGGAGCATCTTCGACCTGGCAACTTGGTCGTTCACCGGCTTTGCCGCACTCATCCCGATCGCCATCGGAGCGCTGTTCTGGCGACGTAGCACCAAGCAGGGGGCAACCGCGTGCGTTGGAACGGTGATCGTTCTGTGGAGCTATTTCTTCTATCAGGGATGGGATGATCGCACCTACACGGTCGGTGGCAGCGGTGTGATGGCGGTGGCGGTCATCCTGGCAGCGTCCAGCGTGGCGATGGTGGTTGTCTCGCTGTTGACCAGCCCGCCCGCCGACGAGCACATCAACCGCTTCATCGCGCCGCCAGCCGGCTAGCGAACGATGCGGCGCTCGGACTTCTCAGCAAGGCCGGCGATGCGAGCCTCCGACAGGGGGCGCTGAATGCGCATCGCCTACATCACGGCCGGGGCGGCGGGGATGTACTGCGGCAGCTGCCTGCACGACAACACGCTGGCAGCAGCTCTGCAGAAGGGCGGACACGATGTGGCGCTGATCCCCATGTACACGCCGATCCGTACCGACGAGGACGACGTAAGCATTGACCGCGTCTTCTATGGCGCTGTGAACGTTTACCTCGAGCAGCGATGGAAGTTCTTCCAGCGCAGCCCCGGGATCCTGCACTGGTTGCTCGATCGACCAGCTCTGCTCCGCAAGGTCTCCCGCTTTGCGGGCTCGAGCGCCACGCAGGGCGAGCAACTCGGCGCGCTGGCCTTGTCGGTCTTGCGGGGCGAGGATGGGCGGCAGCGACGCGAGCTCGATGACCTCGTTGAGTGGCTCCGCGACGACTTCAAGCCGCAGATCGTTCACATCACCAACGCGCTGCTATTGGGACTGGCGCGGACTCTCAAGCGCGAGCTGCGCGTGCCAGTGCTTTGCGGCGTCCAGGGCGAGGACATGTTCATCGACGAGATGGTCGAGCCCTACAGAACGCGATTCGTGGCGGAGCTGCGCAACCATGCGATCGACGTCGACGGATTCGTGGCGCCGAACCGCTACTACGCCGACCATGTGCGCGGCTATCTGGCGACCTCGGCCGAGAAGATCCGCGTCGTGCGCCTCGGCGTCACATTGCACGGGCACGAGACCAGAAAGCACCCGGCAGGCGAGCCTTATACGATCGGTTTCCTCGCCAGGCTCTGCCCCGAGAAGGGCGTGCATCAACTCGTCTCCGCCTTCCAGCAGTTGGCCCGACGCGTAGGCAGCCAGCGTGTGCGCTTGCGTATGGCCGGATACGTGGGTCCGCGCGACGCGGACTATATCGATGAGCAGCAACGCAGGTTGGCAGACTGCGGGCTTTCCGATCGCGTCGATTGGGTCGGCGAGGTCGACCGCGAGGCCAAGCTGCGCTTCCTCAGCTCGATCGACGTCTTCTGCTTACCGACGGTCTACAAAGAGTCAAAGGGGCTACCGGCGCTCGAAGCGATGGCCAGCGCCGTGCCCGTCGTCCTACCGGCGCATGGCAGCTTCCCGGAGCTAATCGAGTGGACTGGCGGCGGTGTGTTGGTGGACCCGGAGACGGATAACGGCTTCGCGGATGCGCTCGAGGCGTTGATGGGCGATCCTGAACGGGGCCGTGAGCTCGGCCAGGCCGGCCACCAAGCCGTCCACCGTGAGTTCTCGGATGAAGCCATGGCAGCGGCGACGCTGCGCGAGTATGAGCGTTGGGTATGCACGAGCTGACGATTCAGCGGAAAGTCGAGTTCTCCGACACCGACATGGCCGGAATTGTGCATTTCTCCCGGTTGATCGTGTTCATGGAAAATGCCGAGCACGCCTTCATCGAGGCCCTCGGTGCCAGCGTCCACATGCACCACGACGGTGTACAACTCGGGTGGCCACGGGTGGCGGTCGAGGCGCAGTTCAAATCGCCGGCGCGCTTCAGCGACGTCGTCGACATCCACCTCCGCGTCGTGCGCAAGGGAAGAAAGTCGCTAACGTACGGGTTCTCAATCCACGTCGGGGAGCGACTCGTCGGCACCGGCACGATGACCTCCGTGTGCTGTGCCTTGGAAGAGGCGGGGCCGCGGGCCATAGAGATTCCTGCCTTCATCGCCGATCAGATCCAGGAAGCGGGGGCTGTCGAATAGCCACCCGCCAACTGCGGAGCATCTGGAGAATTCGTTTGGACCTGCAGGTCGCCCACGTCGTCAAGCGTTTCGAGATCGGTGACACGGTCGTGCCCGTGCTCGACGACGTATCGTTCGATGTTGCGGCGGGGGATTCGATGGCGATCATGGGCCCGTCCGGGTCGGGCAAGAGCACCGTGCTGCACATTATCGGCACACTCGAGCCACCGACCTCTGGAGAGGTGAAGATCGGCGGGCGAAACCCGTTCGCTCTCGACGAGCCCGATATGGCGCGCTTCCGCAACGATTCCATCGGCTTCGTGTTTCAAGATCATCACCTGCTACCGCAATACAGCGTCCTCGAAAACACGCTCATTCCGACACTTGCGTTCCCCGGCAATGCCGCAGGCGAGGCACGTGCCCGGCTGCTGTTGGAGCGCGTCGGGTTGACGCACCGGCTCGATCACCGACCGGCGCAGCTGTCGGGCGGCGAGCGCCAGCGGGTGGCCATCGCCCGAGCGTTGATCAATCGACCGGCGGTGCTGCTGTGCGATGAGCCCACCGGGAACCTCGATCATCGAACCGCCGACGCCGTGGCGGAGCTGTTGCTCGAGCTGCACGGTCAGGAATCGAATGTTCTGGTGGTGGTCACACACAACTCGGAGCTGGCGCGACGCTTCGGCCACCGATTGGAGTTGCGGGAGGGTAGATGCTTCGAGGTCTGACCCACCATTGGCGCGTCAATGTTGCCGTCACGCTCGCCGTAGCCGTGTGTACGGCCGTGCTGACCGGGGCCCTGCTGGTGGGAGACTCCGTGCGCGCCAGCCTTCGTGACCTCACCCTCGACCGACTGGGGCACATCGACACGTCGCTCGTCGCCGAGCGCTTCTTCCGCAAGGATCTCGCGCAAGATCTCGAGGCGCTCCCCGACTTCACCGACGGCTTCGAACGCGTCGCGGGCGCCATCCTGCTGCGCGGGAACGCCGTCCACGCCGACACCCGCGCCCGTGCATCGCAGATCAATGTGCTCGGTATCGATGACGCGTTCGTCGACCTGTTCGACGAACCGACCACTTCCGAGGTATTTCAACGCCAGGCGGGTAGCCGACCGCAAACGATGAGCTGGGCGCGCTCCAACGGACAGCTGTTCCCTTCCATCGTGATCAACGCATCGCTGCAGCGTGAGCTGGGCGCCACGGTAGGCGACCAACTACTAGTGCGCTTCCGCCTTGGCAGCGCCGTGCCGCGCGACACGCTGCTGGGCAGCCGTGAGACCGAAGACGTCGTCGGCACGATACGCACGACGGTGGTTTCCATCGTGCCGGATCGTGGCATCGGCCGCTTCGATCTCAATCCGCACCAGGCTGCGCCGTTGAGCGCCTTCTTGTCGCTCAGTGACCTGCAAGCCGCGGTAGAGCAACCGGGACGCGTCAATGCGCTCCTGCTGGACCACCGAGATACCACCATCACCGACCCACAACCCTTGCTGAACATCTCCCTGCGCCTCGCCGACATCGGACTCGAGCTACGCGCCATAGCGGGCCCGACCGGTGCCACGCTCATCGAGGTCACGAGCGAGGAGTTCGTCATTCGGCCAGCACTCGTCGAGACCATCGAAGCCGCCGCCGAGGACCTCCAGTCATCGACGCAGCGCTTGCAGGCCTATATGTCGAACAGCCTGCGGATCGCCGATCAACAGGTGCCCTATTCGATGGTGCTGGCGTTGGACGTCTCGGATGGACCGACGCCGTTCGGACGCCTCGAGCACCTCGATGGAACAGCGGCCACGGCGCTGGCGGCCGATGAGATCCTGCTCAATGAGTGGACTGCGAACCAGCTCGGCGCCGCGGCGGGCGACGAGCTTCACATGCGCTACTACGTCGTCGGGATCGATGAGCAGTTGCGTACGGAGGAGGCACTCTTCCGGGTGGCTGGGACGGTTGCGATGCGCAGCCTGGCGGTGGACCCCGAGCTCACGCCCGAGTATCCGGGCATCGAGGGCGTCGACAACATTGCCGACTGGGAGCCACCGTTCCCGGTCGATTTAGGCGCCATCCGGGAGGTCGACGAGGAGTATTGGGATACCTACCGTGCCACGCCAAAGTCCTTCGTCGCGGCGGAGACCGGCCGGCGTCTGTGGAGCACGCGCTACGGCGCCACCACATCGGTTCGGATCGCATTGCCGGACGGCGCCCTGCCCGCGACGTTCATCGCCGAGCTGGAATCGATGCTGCTGCAGCGACTGGAGCCACAGGACTTCGGGTTCCGGTTCGTCGACATCAAGCGCCAGGGTCTCGAGGCGGCAGCCGGGGCAACCGACTTCGGCCAGCTATTTCTCGCCTTCAGCATCTTTCTCATCCTGTCGGCGCTGATGATCGTCAGCCTACTGTTCACCCTTGGCATCGAGCAGCGCGGCAAGGAGATCGGACTGCTGCTGGCAATCGGGTATCCCCTGAGCAACGTGCAGCGTAGGTTCCTGGCTGAAGGCGCGGCAACCGCGGCGCTGGGCGGCGTCGTCGGCCTGGTCGCCGCAGTCTCTTATGGAAGCCTCATGCTCTGGGGACTGCGAACGATCTGGTTGGCGGCTGTGGGCTCACCGTTGCTGTACCTGCACGTGCTGCCGGCCACGTTGGTCGTCGGGTTCACCATCTCCTCGATGGCAGTGGTTGGCTCGATCTGGATAGCCGTGCGACGTCTGCGTCGCCTGCCACCGACGCGACTGTTGGCCGGTGTGACCCGCATGCCTGCCGGCTCTATCGGAAAGCGTCGGCGCCGACGCTGGCTGGCCCCGGTGTGCTTCGTCACCGCCATCGGCCTGCTGGGCTACGCGCTCGCCGCCGACCAGGCGTCTAACCCGGGAATCGCCTTCGGAATCGGTGCCCTGCTGTTGACAGCAGGACTGGGAGCGTTCGCGACATGGTGCCGGCGGGGGCGCGGGCGCTTGAGCAGCCGCGGCTCCGCTGCGGTCAGCATGGCTGTTCGGAGCAGCTCATGGAACCCGAACCGCAGCATTCTCAGCGTGGCGCTCGTGGCGTCGGCGTGCTTCGTCATCGTCACGGTAGCCGGCAACACCCGCGACCCGGCGCGCGAGGCGCATGTCATCGAGGAGGGGGCCGGCGGCTACGAGCTCATGGCAATGGCCGACGTGCCCCTGCACCAGAACCTCAACGACGTAGCCGGACGCTTCGACCTCGGCTTCGACGCAAGCGCCGAGGCGCAGATGCAGGACGTGCGGGTCTCCCAGCTGCGGCTGGTCCCGGGCGACGACGCCAGCTGCCTCAACCTCTTTCAGCCGCGCCGGCCGCGGCTGCTCGGCGCCACGGACGGGCTCATCGACCGTGGCGGTTTCCGGTTCGCCGCCCTGAGCGCCGAACTGGAGGTCGATGCCAACCCGTGGGAACTATTGCGAGCCGATCTGGGCCCGGGAGTGATTCCGGCGATTGGCGACGCCAACTCGATGCAGTGGATCCTCAAGCTGCCGATCGACGGCGAGCTGCCGATCGAGGGCGAGCGGGGCGAGGCACTCACGCTGCGTCTGGTCGGCACGGTTCAGGAGAGTATCTTCCAGAGCGAGCTACTGATCTCGGAAGCCAACCTGCTGCGTTATTTTCCCAGCCGAAGCGGCTTCTCGTACTTCCTCATCGATGCGCCCGAGGGGCGCGACCTCGAGATCGCGGCGTCACTGGAAGACAGGCTCGAAAGGTTCGGCTTCGACGTCACACGGACGGCCGACCGGATCGCCGGGTTTCTGGTGGTCCAGAATACCTATCTTTCGACGTTCCAGGCATTGGGAGGGCTGGGGCTGCTCCTCGGTACGATTGGCCTGGGGGTAGTCCTGGTACGCAGCGTGATCGAGCGGCGCGGCGAGCTCGCTACCCTGCGCGCCTTCGGCTTTCGTCGGTCCTTCCTGTCGCGCATGGTGCTGGCCGAGAGCGCCTTCCTGCTCGCCGTCGGCACGACGATCGGCAGCGTATCGGCGTTGCTGGCGATCGCACCGCGGTTCGCCCTGGCCTCTGTCGAGCTACCGTGGAACGCTCTGTTGCCGACGCTTGCCGCAGTGCTTGTAGTCGGCATGCTGGCCAGCCTGGTCGCTGTGGTCGGCGTGTTGCGCGTCCCGCTACTCCCAGCGCTCAAGGCCGAGCGGTGACGAAAGGCGAGGCTAGCGCCTGGCACGAGGTATGGGACATCGTGCGTCAGATCCCTTCCGGGCAGGTGATGAGCTACGGGCAAATAGCAGCGCTCCTTTCTCGACCGCTGACCGCACGGGCGGTCGGTTGGGCGATGCACGACTGTCCCGACGATGTTCCGTGGCATCGTGTGGTGAACGTCCGTGGAGAGTGCTCGACGGATCGCGTCACACCGACGGCGCCTGGACGCCAGCGGAAGCGCCTCGAAGAGGAGGGCGTGCGCTTTGATGCCGACGGACGAGTAGACATGGCCCGATTCCGGTGGCAAGCGGACGAGGAGCCCTAGCGGCCTAGGAGGGCGACAGAGCGCTGTCGAACGCTCGCACTGTGGCGTCGATGTCCGCGGGGCTCGTTCGATAGCTGCAAACGCAGGCCCGAACAACCTCCTCCCCGGCAGGCAGGCGGATCGTCGAGGCCCAGGCCTGACCCGAGGTGATAACCCGCCCCACCACTTCTGCCGCCGTGGTGCGCCCTGACTCGATCTGCGAATGACTGAAGCACACCAGCGGCAAGGGAGTACGGTTGCGCAACGACCACCCGGATTCCTGCAGCCGACGTCGCAAGCGATCGCCCATCTCCGCCTGATGCTCGACCCGCTCGGCATAGCCCTGCATTCCGACCTCGGCCAGGGCCATGAACACCTTGAGACCGATGAACCGGCGACTCCACTGCCACGACACCGTGTAGGGATCGTCAGTGCCCGCCGGCCCGGGCGGCACGTAGGTCGTGTGGACGTCGAAGGCGGCGCGCACGGGGTCAGGCCGGCGGCTGAAGAACATGCCGGCGGCCATCGGCACCGACAGCCATTTGTGAGCGTCCCAGGTCATCGAATCGGCCGCCTCGATGCCAGCAAGCGCCGGGCGCAGGCGCTCCGACAACAGCGCGCCACCGCCCCAGGCGGCGTCGGCATGCATCCAGATGCCCGCCTCACGCGCCACCTCAGCGATTGACTCCAGCGAGTCAATCACGCCCGTCGCGGTGGTGCCGGCGGTCGCGACCACCAAGAACGGCTGCTCACCGCGGCCTCGGTCGCGCCGCAACTGATCTCGCAACGCCGCCACATCCATGCAGAAGTCCTCGCCCACCGGCACCCGGCGCACCGCCTCGCGGCCCAGTCCAGCGGCCACGGCGATCTTCAGGAACGTGTCATGCGCCTGGCCGGACAGATAGAGAGTTGGCTGTGCCGGCAGCGCTCGCAGTCCGGTCTCGGGTAGGGTGGGAAACGCTGCCACCAGCGCCGCCAGCGTCGCAGTACCGTTCGCTTCGGCGCCACCACTGGTGAAGTGGGCGATGCCGCCATCGAGATCCAGGCCGACAAGCCGTCCGAGCGCCCCGAGTACCAGCCGTTCCATCTCCTGAGCGGCCGGCGAATGCTCCCATGCGGCGAGCTGGGGGTTGAACAGCGCCACCAACGCATCGGCGACCACCGTGATCGGAGGCACGGCCGGGTTGAAGAGCCCGAAGTAGCGCGGGTGCGTAACCTGCACGTTGTCCGCCGCCAGCCGCGCCACGACCTGTTCGACAAGCTTCTCGGGCGAGGTCGGCTTGTCGAGATCGAAGAGGTTCTCGATCCGAGCACGTACTTCGGCGAGGGTCTGCGCCTCGGCGACCGGGCCGTCGGCAACTCGCTCGTTCATTGCCGTCGCGACGTGCCGCAGACGTCGCAGTACCTCCGCCAGCTCGATGTCAGGCATGCACTGCGGTCTGCAGTCGCGCCGCCTCCCAACCGAGCATCGCGGCCTTGCGCGCCGGATCCCAGCGATAGTCGCCGAAGTCACCGCTGGCGCGGAGTACCCGATGGCAGGGGATCAGACAGGCGATCCTGTTGTCGCCGATGGCGCTGGCGACGGCACGCTGCGCCGTGGACCGGCCGATCGCCGTCGCCACGTCGCCGTACGCAACGACTGCTCCTGGTGGAATGGCCAGCAGGGCCCGCCAAACCTGGATCTGGAAATTAGTGCCACGGAGCAGCAACCGCGGCGGCCGGTCGAGGCTATCGAAGGCGAACGCCTGGCGTCCTGCCGCCGCCGTCCCGGCATCGTCGCGCAGCAGTGCTGCCGCCGACCAGTCGGAGGCGAGATCGTCGATGGCAGCCTGAAGCCCGCGCGCATCGATGAACGCCAACGTGGCAATGCCTCGCTCGCTAACGGCGATCAAGAACTCTCCGAAGGCTGACTCATGGAACCCGAATCGCAGCTCCAGACCGGCTCCGCCCGATTTGTACTCACCGGGCGTCACCGCCTCGGCACTGACGAAGAGGTCGTGCAGCCTGGAAGGTCCCGAAAGCCCGGTTTCCAGGGACGCTTCCAGCACCGAGGCCGACTCGCGTAGCAGGCCCTTGGCATGCCGCACGGTGACGAACTGCAGGAAGCGCTTCGGTGAGACGCCAGCCCAGCGTCGGAACAGACGCTGAAAGTGGAACTTGCTGAGCCCGACATGCGCTGCCACATCCTCGAGCTGGGGTTGCTGGTCGGCGTGAGACCGCAGATACCGGATGGCTTCTTGGATGCGGAGATAGTCGGCGCTCATCGGTCCCCTTCGAGCTTGCTGTTAGCGGGAATCCTACGCTACGCCTGGCCCGGACAGGTGACGACCCGATAATTGCGCAGCTTCGAAGGGCAATCCGAACAAGCTGAAACTTCCAGCGTCGTTTGAGCGAATAGGTACATAGCTCGAGCAACCGAAGCGGGTGCTCGAGCGTCTAACAAGACGAGGAAACGGAAAACAGACTACGAAACCCGGGTCGGCGGGCCGGCAGCACGGGGAGCCCGACGACCCGGGATTGAGGATTTGCAGATGCTGGATCAAATCGTCCCACTGGCGCTCGCCGCTCTGGCGCTCTGGCGCTCTGGCGCTCTGGTCGGGCTGGACGGTTGTCCGGACGGCGGTCGAGTTGCGCCGCGAGCTTGCCGTGGCGGTAGTTCGCCGCACGCCGAGAGAGCCGAGCAGCCCGCGCTAGCCCCACGCTTCCTGAGAATGAGAGGCCGGTTACATCGGAGCGTCACCGAGGCGACCGGCTTGCTAAAGTCTCTGGTTTTGTTTTCGGCGATCGTTCACTGCAGGTACCCGAGCGCCTTCAGGCGGCGGATTTCCTCGTCCGTCAGGGTCACCTCCACGCCTTGCTCGATCTGGTCGCGACGCTTGCCGAGTTGAGTGTCCCACTCGCTTGCGAGCCCTCGCATCTGTGTGGCCATCTCCGGCATGACATCGATGAGATTCGTCGTCTCACCCGGATCGACATCGAGATCGAAGAGCGTGTCCTCGCCGGTCTCCAGGATCACGGCGTACTTCCAGTTCTCGACCACAAAAGCCCTGCAGCATTGCTTCTCGGCAACGACGACCCGCTCCTCCGTCTCCTCATTGCGCCAGATCGGTGCCAGGTCGGCGCCCTCGTAGTGCGCGGGGGGGTGCAGGCCTGCCAACCGCAGCAGCGTCGGCGCAACGTCGATGTTCCGTGCCGGTGCCTGCAGCAGTTGGCCGGTCGGGACGCCGGGACCCGTCAGGATGAGCGGCGTGCGAATGATGTATTCCCACATGGGTCCAGAATGACCATGGGTGCCGTGTTCGCCGAACTGCTCACCGTGATCCGAAACGATGGCGAATACGGTGGAATCGAAGGAGCCATCGGCGCGGAAGCGATCGAATAGCTCGCCGAGAAAATCATCGAGCCTGGCGATTCCCGCGTCGTAGAGCGCGCGGATATGATCCCAGTCCTCCGGCCTCACAGGCACGTCGCCGTCAAGGATCAGCTCTAGCTGCTTCAGACTCATCGTATCGCCGACAGGTCCGTCGTAATCAGACTTGAACATGCGGAGGTACTCTTCCTGCGGGAAATAGGGCAAGTGGACCCAGAAGAAGTGCAGGAACAGAAAGTAGGGGCGTTCTCCCCGCTGATCCAACCAGCTGAAGATCCGGCGCTTTGTCTTGCGGACGCTGTTGTTGCTATGCAGCGTTTTCATCTGCCGGTAAGTGTCGAAGCCGCGCTTGTAGTGGGTCGCGGAAAACGACAACTCGGCCCACGCCCCGGTGTCGTAGCCGGCCTGCTGAAAGAACTCGGCGAGCATCGGAGCATCGTTCGAAGCGGCCATGTTGTGAAACCACACGCCATGGACGCTCGGATGCACCGACGTGAGTAGCGACGTCTGCGAGGGAGGCGTGTAGGAGGAATGCGCGTAGGCGTTCAGGAATGTCGTGCCGCCAGCAGCCAGCTCGTCAAGGCGCGGCGACGTGGGCTTGGGATAGCCGTAGACCCCGAGGTGATCGGCACGCAGCGTATCGATCGAGATGAGCACCACGTTCGGTTTCGGAGCAGGCGTGGGCTTGGAGCAGGCGCTGGCGAAAGTGCTCAGCACAAGGACCGTCGCGGCGCCGAAACACGCGCCAGATCGAGCGTGCCGATACCCGAGAAAACTCACCTCGACGCTTTCCTTGTGCTCATTGCTCGCGTCGCCCGACCCTCGACCAATTCCATGTCAAGAAGTGCATTGCATCGAGTCGGATCCCAGGTTCCATGGCGCAACCAGCAGCGGTGTGGGTCAGCGCCTGAAGCCTATCGTCAGCGCGGCCGAGATCCAACGGGGGACACTAGCAGGAGCGCAAGAAAGCTCGGAGCGCTAATAACGGAACGCTCCGATTTCGGCTCGCCGCGAGCCATATTGCACGATCGACCTTTGCACTGGCAGTGGGAATGATGAACCATGCGTCGACGATCTCCTTGAGCACCTCCAACGTACGCCACACGTTCTGTTCAGGACCATTACATTGGGGCGAGGCGAGCAATGAACGTCGAGCAGCGTGTCGAGCGACGGGAGCTGGCGAACAGGCAAACCTGTCTCGAGGACAGGAAGTGAGCCGTCACGCGACGTTGACTCAAGGCGCGCTCCGCATGATGAGCTTGGCGCTATTGACGACGATTGGCTGCGGCACCTCCGATCCTGTGGCGTTCGACTTCGCCGCCAACGTCGAGCTTGCCACCGTCCATCCGGAGACGCGGATCGTCAACCTCGGGCTTCCCTCGGCCCGCCTTCACCTGTTGGAAGGGTGGAGCAAAGATGAAAAGTGGGGGGGCAACTGGGCATTCGCATGGGGCTACTGGCCCGAGTCGACGCTCGAGTTCTATACCTTCGAGCCGCGCAGCACGGTGATCAGATTCCGGTGCCGCCCATCGGATGCGATGGCACGGGCTCACGCTCGAGTCGAGTTGGTGGTCAACGGTCACAACATTGCCACGGTTCCGCTTCGCGCCGGCTTTAATGACTATCATGTTCGGGTCCCGGGCCGGCGGCTGCGTGCGGGGCGAAACGTGATGCGCCTCCGCTACGGCCATGGCGGCGATGACTTCCCGCAGTCGGGCGATCGGCACCGGCCAACAGCGACTGTCGCGTGGCAGCGAATTCGTATCGGCCCCGAGTTCTCCTTTGGATCGGTCCGCACCGACGGCCAGTCCCTCGAGATTCCGTTCCATACCCGAGTCGACTACTTCATCGACGCTCCGCCCGGGGCGACGCTGCGGTGGGATCGGATCGTACCGTGGGGTGTTGCTTCCGGAAGATCGGCACACACCTTGCGCGTCGAAGTGCTCTACGAGGACAGTAGCGCGCCATCAAGCGTCACCACATTGACCGGTGCGGAGCTGGTGGCGCCGTTCGACGCGGCACTGGACGGCCACGGCGTAGCGCGTGTGTCCTTTCTCGCCTTGCCAGCCCCGGGGACGCCGGAGCACGCCTCTGGATTTCGGATCCTTCGACCCACATTGACTGCCCCTGCCGAGACCGGGCCGCCAACACCGAGCGTAGTGGAGGCTGGGGCCGATGCCCGGCCGGCCGGCGAGGCCCTGCGCCAGACCTCCGGCAAACAAGCCAGTCTGCCAGCCGGCCTCAAAGCCGCGATGCGAGCAAGCTTGTCGGCAGAGCGTCCACCCAACGTCATCGTTTATCTGGTAGATACGCTACGCGCAGACCATCTCAGCACGTACGGGTACGCGCGCCCAACGAGTCCCTCGCTGGACGCCATGAGCACCGAGAGCGTCGTCTTCGACCATGCCATGGCGCAGTCGGGATGGACGCGGAGCTCAGTGGCTTCGATCCTCACCGGTCTTGGGCCACGCGCCCATGCCGTGCTCGACCGCGACGACACCCTTTCTGTCGAAGCCGTCACGCTACAGCAGCTGCTCAAACAGCACGGCTACCAGACCCACGCTGTGATCACCAACGGCAACCTATCGTCCCGGTTCGGCTTCGACAACGGATTCGACAGCTTTGTCTACTTTGGGCGCCAAGGAGCTGGGAACACCGTCCACCACTTGTCGAACAAGGTAAACGAGGCCTTCTTCGAGTGGCTCGACCAACGCCAACCGGACAGGCCCTTCTTCGCCTATTTGCATGCCATGGACCCTCACGGCCCGTATACTCCGCCCGAGCCGTTTCGCTCACGCTTCGTTCGTGATGCGCAGCTGGCACCTGTCTTGGGCGGCGTGAAGTCGTTGTTTTCTAGGCATCAGCGGTTGCCAGATCTTTCAATGACCGACGTGGTGGCCGGAACGGTGGATCTCTACGACGCCGAGATTGCCCACAACGATGCGCAATTCGGTCTGATGCTCGATCGCTTGCGTGCATCGGGCATCTACGATTCAACCGTCATCCTGTTTGTTTCCGACCACGGTGAAGAGTTTCTTGACCACGGTGGATCGGGGCACGGTCGCACGCTCTACTCCGAGATGATCTTCGTCCCGCTGGTCATCAAGTTCCCTGGCAGCTGGGCTGCCGGTACCCGCGTCAACTCACCCGTCCAGCACATCGACATCCTGCCAACAATCCTCGACGTCGTGGGCCTGCCGCCCGCATCGGTGTCCCCTGGCGATAACCTAGTGCCCTTGATCGTTACTGCGGAGGAAGGCGCCGAGGACTCGCGCTTCACGCAGCGACGCCTGTTGGCGCACCTCGATCTCGACGGGCGTCGAATCGACAGCCTATTGACGGGCGCCCACCACCTCATGAAGTGGTATCGGGGCGTACCTGAGGTAGGTGCGGCGATACAGATGTACCGTTGGCGGACCGATGCGGCTGAGCTGACGGACCTTTCCGGTCGGGCGCCCGTGTCGACCGGCTATCTCCGGCTCGTCCTGCAGGCCATGGCCTCTTCGCAGTCGCCCCTTCTCGACTCGGAGGACGCTGTGATCGACGGCGAGCTCGCCCGTACGCTCCGCGCTCTCGGCTACCTCCAATAGAGTGCTAGGTACCACGTATAATCGCTGGCCATGGCGCGCTACGAAGTGGAGCTCAACGACGACACCATCATCGAGGCGGACGATGCGCGCTTCCTCTGCGATGGCAAGTTCGTGGAGTTGCTGCCGCGCAAGGCCGCCACGATCGAGGGCGAGCCGGCAACAATCGTGATCAACAGCTCGCAGGTCGTTGCGATCGAGCACAAGAAGATCGGCTTCAGCGGCGGGTACCGATTTAGCGGCGACAAGGACTCCTCGTTCGCCAGAACGGTGGGTTCGATCTGAAGCTACGCCAGCCAACCTGGGCGACAGTACCCCGCTCCCCGCCGACGTCGGCAAGCAGCGTTCGGTATCAGCGCTGGCCGACGAACCGCACTTCGAACAGTCGTGGCCAGAGCTTGCCGGTCACGAACGTCCGGCCGCTGGCCGCATCGTAGGCAATACCGTTGAGCACCGCCTCGGGGTCGTGGATCAGCGCTGCGTCGATGATGCCCGACATGTCGATTCTTCCGAGCACCTCGCCAGTGCGCGGCGAAATCCGCAGGATGTCATCGCTATGCCAGACATTTGCGTAAATCTCACCGTCGATGTACTCGAGCTCGTTGATCTGCGCTACCGAGCGCCCCTGATCGCGCACCTCGATCTGACGCACCACCGCAACCGTCTCTGGATCGAGGAAGTAGATCCGCGAGCTACCGTCGCTGAGGATTAGCTGCGCGCCATCATGGGTAAGTCCCCAGCCCTCGGTGAACTGCCGAAACTGCCCCACCACGCCGAAGCTCTCGAGGTCGTAGACGAAACCCGTCCCCGACTGCCATGTGAGCTGGTAGACACGCTGACCTAGGATGGCGATCCCCTCACCGAAGAACATCGGCAGCAGATCAACTGATTCCAGCACCCGGCCGCTCTCCAACTCGACCTTGCGAAGAGTCGACTCGCCGCGGCGTCCGGTGCCCTCATAGAGATAGCCGTCGTGAAACACCAGGCCCTGAGTAAACGCCGCCGGGTCGTGGGGATAGCTGCGCACCACCTCATAGGTCTGGGTGTGCACGGTACTATCGAGTTGAGTGCTCGTCGCGGCAATGGAATCGACGTTGGCCGACGGCTGAGAGCTGACCGTCGGTGTCGGCGAATCGACGCGCGTCAGCGTCTGCTGATCACCGCCGTCCAGTGCGCTCGAACAGCCCCAGATGCAAGCGCTGATCGCTAGCGCACATGCCCAGGCTGGACGTTGCGGGCCGAGTGTGCGGGTATCAGCGCTTGAGAGCATGCCACCTAGTATGCGCGCCCGAGGGATCAATTGCCTCACCGGACAAGAGACCATACCTATGCGGCACGCTCCAGCCGCACCCAAAGGTGCTTCTCGAGACCGCACGTCCGGGCACGAAGGCGAACGGCAATCCAGCTTAGCGTCAGCGGGCAGGCTTCGGTGTACATGGCGCGGAACATCCACCGGGACAATAACAGGCATCTGCCGACGAACTGCTCGCGGAACTCCTCATCGCGGTGCAACCGTGGACCCGCCGCCTCGATCTCGACGCGTGCCTCATCGAGGATGGTCGCTACTGCGAGTTAGCAGCGGTCGACCTCATCCTGCGCCGGCGCCGGGATGATCCCCGAACTGGCGTCTCGCTCTAGACAGATGCGGCACTGCTCAATGTGCCGACGGGCGCTGGCGAACGAGCTCACTGCAGGTTACCTCCTAGTGTTCATACGGCCTTACAGACGGCCGTCAAGCGCTCATACCGGGCCTGACAAGCCATCTACAAGAGATGAGACGGGACTTTCTGCTTGATTTCGCTGGGCGGCAGGCGAGAATTGGGGTGAATGGGTACCCGCAGCCCAAGTACCGACAGCCAAGGTGTCCCGCAGCAGCGGGCGCTCGGAGGAGTCTCATGCCCAATCGACCGGCCGCAGCAGTAAAGACCCCGATCGCCACGCGGCCCAACCAGATCGTCACGATCGAGCGACACATTCTTGATCGCCAGGCTCAGCATCCCAGCGCCAGCGGCGACTTGTCGCGACTCCTCTACGACATCGCTCTAACCGGCAAGCTCATCGCGCGCGAGGTCAACAAGGCAGGTCTGGTAGACATCGTTGGCGAAACCGGGACCACGAATATCCAGGGCGAGAGGGTGCAGAAGCTCGATGAGTTCGCCAACGAGTGCTTCATCAAGAACTTCGATCACGGCGGCATCCTCTGTCTGATGGGCTCGGAGGAGGCCAACGACCCCATCGCCATCCCCGACAAGTTCTCCACTGGCGACTATGTGCTGCTATTCGATCCCTTGGACGGATCATCCAACATCGACGCCAACGTATCGATCGGCTCGATCTGGTCGATCTACCGGCGCGTTACAGAACCGGGACATGGCAGCTTGGTAGATCTATTGCGCAAGGGGTCCGAGCAAGTGGCCGCGGGGTACATCCTCTACGGCTCGAGCACCATGTTGGTTTACACGGCCGGCGGCGACAGCGTCTGCGGCTTCACGCTGGACCCGAGCATCGGCGAGTTCCTGCTCTCGCATCCACGTATCGAGATCCCTAAGAAGGGCAAGATCTACAGTGCGAATGAGGGCTATCGGAACGTGTTTTTCGAAAGCACGCGGCGATTCCTCGACTATCTCCAGGAGGATGACGAGCCTACCGGGCGGCCGTACTCGGGTCGCTACATCGGCTCGATGGTCGCCGACGTGCATCGCACGCTGCTCTACGGCGGGCTCTTCATGTACCCGGCCACGCGTAAGACGCCAGGCGGCAAGCTACGCCTGATGTACGAGGCCAATCCCATGGGGATGGTCATTGAGCGGGCCGGCGGCATGGCGTCGACAGGAACCGAGCGCATTCTCGATGTACAAGCCACCGAGTTACATCAGCGCGTGCCGCTGTACATGGGGTCAGAGGAAGACGTGAAGCTTGCGGTGGAATTCGAGACCGGAGTGCGCTAGCAGTCCGTGGCGGAAGTGTGGCCTGTCGGCAGGCCGCCTATTGACACGGGGTCGCCAAGGGTAGGACCCTCCCGTCCATACTTTCTACTTTTTCGACCCCTCCATTCATCCGCGTCATGTTCTCATTCCGCGCGGTAACCAACCGGGGGCTGCTCGTGCGTCTTCGGTTACAGGCCCGACATGAAGCCGGATCTCTGCATCGGCTACGTGGGCTTCGGTGCCTACGTGCCTCCCACTGTCCTGACCAACCACGACCTCGAACGCATCGTCGACACTAGCGACGAATGGATCCAACGACGCACAGGGATCCGTGAGCGCCACATTCTGGCCGAGGACGAGACGATCCTCGATATGGCGGTGGCGGCAGCTCGACAGGCGCTCGACGATGCCGGGGTCACCCCAGAGCAGATCGGCGACATCCGCATCGGCGTAAATACCTGGGCGCGCTTCCCTAGTCTCGCCACCCAGGTACAGGCGGCCATCGGCGCCTTCAACGCATCTGCCGCCGACGTATCCGCTGGCTGCGCTGGCTTCATATACGCGGTCGAAGAAGCCTATAACAAGATCTACGTTTCGAAGGTGCGCGACGGCGACGACCTGATCTCGTTGGTGATCGGTGTGGATGGCCTTTCGCACATCACCAACTGGACGGACCGCGAAACCTGCGTATTGCTCGGCGACGGTGCCGGCGCCGTAGTCCTCCGCCAAGTGGATCGTGGCGGAATCCTGGCGATTCACACTCATGCCGATGGACGCTACGGCGACTATCTCTACTCCGACCCGGTGCTCGGGACACAGTGGGACCCTGGTGCGCCCGAGTCGTTTTCAAACAAGCAGAGCGGCATCCGTCCCTACCTGCACATGAGCGGCCGCAAAGTGTACGGCGTGGCAGTGCGTACGATGGTGAACGACATCCACACCGTCGTGGAGAAATACAACCGCGACAATCCCGACCCGGTGAGCCTCGACGACGTCAGCTTCGTCTATCCGCATCAGGCCAATCTACGCATTATCGAAAGCGTTGCCAGCAAGCTCGGAATGCCACTCGAGCGTGTATACACGAACGGGATCGTGCACTTTGGCAACACGTCGACCGCTTCGATCCCGCTCGGATACCTCGATCCTGACGCGCGAACGAACGGAACACCGCGACAGGGAATCGAGATCGACGTCGCGTTCGGCGCCGGATTTGCCTCTGGGGCGATACTCCGATCCGGAGCGTAGGGGCTCGTGCAGACTCAGCACCCGGAATCTACAGGACCTCGACGGTCGCCAGATTCTCGTCGGAAGCTAGTGCTGCGCCCCACAAATAATGGTACGCCTGCAACAGAGAGCAGGACTCAGCTCAACCCGAACGCGTAGAGCGTGCCGCGAGTGCGTACGTAGATCCGGCCGTCGGCGATCGCCGGCGTCGCATAGCAGAGGTCGTCGAGATCCGACACGGTGATCGGCTCGAGGCCGCCGTCCGGCTCGAGCACCGATAGCATGCCCAGCTCCGACAGCATGAAGACCTTGCCGTCGCCGGCAACGGGCGACGCGTAGTACTGATCCACCGCGCCCTTCAGGCGTCCCTGCTCGATTACTTTGCCGGTCTGCGGATCAAACGACGTGACGATACCGCCGTCGTTCACCATGTACAGAACGTTGTTGTAGATGAGCGGCGATGGCAATTGCGGGACAGAGCGGTTGTACTCCCAGATCAAGTTCTCGTCGGTCATGTCACCATGACCGCCCAGGCGAATCGCCAGCATGCCGTTGCGGCTCTCCAGCGCTGCCCGCAGATAGGCCCACTCCTCCGCATCGAGCATCTCGTCAACGTGCAGATCGGCGAGATAGAACCAGTTCCGAGCACGGTTCTGAGGCATCTCATCGACGCTAATGAAGCCGTCCCCGTCGGCGTCGCGCTCCGATACAGCCTCGGCGAATGAAGGCAGGAAGACCTGATTCCCAGGCTGGTTGATCGGCGCTCCATAGCCGTTGATGTAGGCGAT
>Ga0315339_1000887_pt1 | contig 31096 bp, 29 predicted proteins | sample ASW17metaG_FD_204514 | JGI IMG/M metagenome (GOLD analysis project Ga0315339, IMG submission 204514) | Ammonia-oxidizing marine archaeal communities from Pacific Ocean, United States - ASW #17 | ecosystem: Environmental > Aquatic > Marine > Oceanic | place: USA: California | collected 2016-12-05 | reverse complement strand
ACAGAACGTCGGGACGATGCTTCAATATCTGGTCTGCCACTTGCCGCACGCCGCTGCCGACGACCATCGCCGGACCGACGGGAATCATTGATACCGCATCTGTCAGAGCTATGAGTTCTGGAGGCGGAGGTGACGACCCCGCGTCAGCTGAGAAAATCTGACAGAACAACTCAGCCCGATGAGCATCGTGCAGCACTGCAATTGCCGATCCCTCCTCCACTAGGGCAAGTCGGCGTGCGCCCTCTGCTATTGCGGCCAAAGTCGTCACGCCAGCAATTCTCACCCCGGTCGTTAACGCGATCCCGCGTGCCGCCGACAGGCCGATCCGAATACCGGTGAATGTTCCGGGCCCTACGGTCACAGCAACGAGATCTATGTCCTGAAACCGCATCGCAGCGTCAGCCAGCACCAACTCGATCATCGGCACGAGCCGTTCGGCGTGCCCCTTCGAAAGAACTTCATGGCGATGTGCGATCACCCGATCAGTCTCACAGACAGCCACCGAACATGCGTCGAGCGCCGTATCGAACGCGAGAACTTTCACACCTCATTCCCATATCCAGGAGAAGACAGCCGGGTGTAGCATCGCCAAGCGGCTTTGTGATACATGCGGTTCGGAACATGCCGCTCGTCGAAATCACGCCGTTCGAGTTCGATGTAGAGATCGAACTTGCTTACGCGACCGAATACAACTTCACTGGCGCACCCATATACCGTCGGAATGCCTGCTATCTTCATGCAGAAGCCGCCGCGCGCCTTAGTCATGTCATCAAGCATGCCACACCCCTCGGCCTCCGTTTAAGAATTCTCGACGGATTTCGCCCAATGGAAGCGCAGTGGGCGCTGTGGAACCATACCCCTGGCTCCGATTTCATTGCAGACCCTCGCCGTGGTTCTCCTCATTCCCGAGGCGCGGCAGTTGATCTGACCCTGCTTGATGCTACGGGTCACGAACTGGACATGGGAACCGGGTTTGATGAGTTTTCGGGTCGCGCGCACCACGGTTCTCAAGATATTTCACCAGTCGCACAGCGAAATCGTGCGCTGCTGCTTGGCCTCATGACCATGGCCGGCTTCGACCACTATCTCCTCGAATGGTGGCACTATCAACTCCATGATTCGCGACGGTTACCACTGTTCAGTGACAGCGCCGCTGGTACTAAATTGATGTGATGTCGCTTCGTCTCCTCATATCGACTATGTTTGGATTTATGTTTGTCCGATACAGGCACTGCAGGTGGAGGACGGCCAAACTGGCCGTAGGGACGGTTGGCCTGTGGGGTATTGTTCTTGCGGTCGCGTCCTATGCTGTCGTGTTTACTGTTTCCGCGCACGCTGCTGTCTCCGCTGATCAGTCGGCTGCGACAATCATCATGTATCACCGCTTCGGCGAGCGAAATTACCCCTCGACAAACGTCCGCATTGAACAGTTCGTAGCGCACATCCGTGAACTCCAGTCCGGGCCATATACCGTTCTGCCACTGGAACAAATCATCGAGGCATATCGTACTGGACACGAACTGCCTTCGCATACCGTGGCGATCACGATCGATGATGCATACCGGTCCGTATACACGGAGGCATGGCCCCGGCTCAGAGATGCCAAATTTCCCTTCACGCTATTCGTCGCCACGGATCCCGTCGATCAGGGACGGGCAAACTTTCTGACCTGGGATCAAATCCGTGAGATTAAGGCGGCGGGCGGAAGCATCGGCCACCACACCGCGTCTCACCTCCATATGGTGGATGCGTCGGGTGAAAGAGTCGGACAGGAAATCCGCAAGGCAAGCGGCCGGTACCAGAAAGAACTTGGTGAGGTGCCCCGTGTGTTCGCCTATCCGTTTGGCGAAGCCAATTTGGAGATTCGCGGTAAAATTGTGGAAGCGGGATTCATCGCCGCAGTGGGCCAACACTCTGGAGTCGCGCATGGAGGCGCTGATCGTTTCTATCTGCCGCGATTCCCGTTCAACGAGAAATTCGGTTCCGTCGACCGGCTCAAACTGGCCGCCACCGCGCTCCCGCTTCCGGTCATGGATGTCACGCCACGCGATTTTGCGCTGATCGAAAACCCGCCGCATTTTGGCTTCTCAATTTCTCCGGAAATTAAGCCGCTCGAAAGACTCAGTTGTTTCGCTTCATCGGGTAGCGGCGGACCGGCTCAGATCACCCGTCTCGGCGACCGGAGGATCGAAGTGCGAATCGAGAAGGCGTTTCCGGCTGGCCGTGCGCGGTTTAATTGCACTTTGCCAACCCGCGAAGGCAGGTGGCGCTGGTTTGGCATGCAATTTTACGTCCCTCGAACCTGAGTCCTGGTCTCAAAGGAGTTCACTGGAATGATGCCTCCGGATCGTCTCAAAGCCCGCCTGCGATCGGGCGAGCACTGATTTTGCAATTGGAGTCTGCTGGGAAACGCCATGGCGGCCGAAATCATGGCGCTGGCCGGTGTCGACGCGATTGTCATCGATCACGAGCACGGCCCGGCGGACTTGATGTCGGCGATTGGAATCATGCAGGCCGTCTCAACCACCGACGCTACGACCATCACGCGCGTTCCAAGTCATGACTTTATCTATGTGAAACGCGCGCTTGATACTGGAATCGAAGGGATCATGTTCCCGTCGGTGAACACGGCCGAACAAGCCCGCGCCGTGGTTGCCGCTTGCAGATATCCCCCTTAAGGCAAGCGGGGGGCAGCTTATTCATATGTGAGGGCTTTCAACTATGGCTTGAACGCCAGCGACTACGTCGCCCACGCAGCAGACAACATAGTGGTCCTCGCGCAGGTGGAGTCTCACGTCGCGGTGGAGAATTTGAGTGAAATCGCCGCCGTCGATGGCATCGATGGCTTCTACATCGGTCCACTCGACATGAGCGGAAGCATCGGCAAGGTAGGTGATTTCCAGAACCCTGAAGTTGCAGGATTGGTGGCCGGCGTGGAGGACGCCGTTCTCAAATCCGGAAAGGCGTTGGGAGGCAGCGCCGGAGGGCACGAGGCGGCTCGCCGGATGTTGGATCGAGGTTACACTCTTGTCGGGATCGGCACCGACATGGAGCTCATCCGAAATGGCGTTCGCGCGAACCTCGCGAACGTGCGTTCAACCTAAAAACGGTGCTGGAAACTACGGCAAATTTCGTTAGGTGCCGAGACCCGCGACATCGAGATCCTGAAGTCGTGCATCGTCGAAAGCTCCCAGGCCATTTACACGCATAATCGTAACGATCGTCTTGATGTATTTGGAGCCGCGCTCCGAATACTTATGAAGCGTTTCGACCAGCGCTTGTCCAGTAATGGTCTCTTCCGCAGTCCGTAACTCGTGACGCTTCCGGCGGAATTTCTTATATGCCCAGTGAATGTTCAGGTTGTGGGAGTAGGCCGCTACCGAGTGCCGCAAACCCTCGAATGACCGCACTTCATGGCGCTTTCCTTTATCGCGCCGCTCCGGCACGACACCCGATCCTTTGCGAAACGTCCACTGGCCAAAGACTGCATTCGCTTCAACGGCAAAACGCGAAGTCCCCCATCCTGATTCCTCGGCTGCTTGGGCGACCGCCAGCGACGGCGGCACGACATCCACGCGATTGATGAGCTCATCCATGTTGGTACGGTCGATGTCATAGCGGTCTGCCAATGCCGCGATCCATTCCTCATCTTCCCGGGTGAGTGGAGCGTCAGCACGCGCAACGACAAGAAGTTTCTTGCGATCAGCCAGAATCTTTTCGTTGATCTGCAATATGAGCGGCAATATTGATTTTATGAACAACCGCTTTCTTTGTTTCGCGGAATTTATTTGGGCCAGATCAGGAGGCAGATTGGCAAGCTGCAGGCGCGGCACCGGTGCCGAACCGCGCCGAATGTCACTGAGGCTGTAATCGAGCTCAGCCAGTTTCCGATCGAGATCACGTGCGCTCACCACCTGAAGCGAAATGCCCACAGATTTAATCTGCCCAAGCAGCGCAACCTCAGCTGGACGACCAAACAGCGGACGATGAACGATTTTGGGTAGCGGAAGGAGTCGCTTCGTCGGCGCGGATGCGGCCTTCCTCCGAGGTTTCCGAACTGCAGCACCTGGCTCCGGACTGACGACAGCCAATTCGTAGGAAATTTGTTCAGGAGCATCGACGGGCATTACGAGCTGCGCGACGCCCAGCACGTAGAGACCTACGACGCTTCCGCAGAGAATGCCAAGCACACCACGTTCAAAAAGGCTGCCAAAAAATTGAAGATAAAGCATGGACCAGTTCCCTGCCGTAGGCGAACAGTGCCCCACAATCCGACCGCATGCCGCGTGAACTTATTGGCTTACGCTCAGTCCCCGAATAAAAAAATATTTTACCCCAGGAACACTAGTAAGTCTATCGCCACACACTTGACTCCGACAATCGGTCCGACTAAATCACAGGTATGGAAACGAGAATTTCTACAATGAATCTAATGAGTTATGCCTTATTTCCACAGAATTACACTGTCAGAAAGCCGACGATTTTCTGGGCTTCGCGAACAATCGGACCTGCAAGCGCCTCCGCCCGCTGGGCGCCATCGCGCAGCACCGACTCGACATAAGCCGGATCGTCCATCAAACGCTGCATTTCGGTCGTAATCGGTGCCAATTCCGCGATCGCCAACTCTGCCAATTCCTCCTTGAACGTCGAGAACTGCGCGCCGTCGAAACGACGGCAGACATCCTCCACTGTGTCGTTACAGAGGGCAGCGAAGATACCGATCAGATTAGCCGCTTCCGGTCGCGCCGCCAGCCCCTCCGGCCCACCCGGAAGCGGCTCGGGATCGGTCTTTGCCCGGCGAATTTTCTTAGCAATGAGATCGGGCGGATCGGTCAAATTAATCCGCGTATTATCGGATGGATCAGACTTGCTCATCTTCGCGGTACCGTCTCGCAGACTCATGACACGCGTCCCCTCACCCAGGATCAGCGGTTCCGTCAGCGGAAAGAAGTCAACCCCATACTGGCTGTTGAAGGCTTGTGCGATGTCACGGCAAAGCTCCAGGTGCTGCTTCTGATCCTCGCCCACGGGCACGTGCGTGGCCTTGTAGGCGAGGATGTCTGCCGCCATGAGATTGGGGTAGGCATAGAGGCCAACACTTGCGTTCTCACGGTTTTTTCCGGCCTTCTCCTTGAACTGGGTCATCCGGTTGAGCCATCCAAGGCGCGCCACGCAGTTAAAGATCCAGGCGAGTTCGGCGTGAGCGCTGACCTGGCTTTGATTGAACAAGATGCCTGTCTTCGCGTCGATTCCGGCAGCCAGCAGACTTGCCGCGACCTCGCGTGTGCTGGCGCGCAGCTCGGCTGGGTCCTGGGGAACTGTGATGGCATGCAAATCGACCACGCAATAAATGCACTCGTAGTCGGCCTGCAGCGTCACCCAGTTGCGGATGGCGCCAAGATAATTACCGAGGTGCAGGTTCCCTGTTGGCTGCACGCCTGAGAATATGCGGTTCATCGCGTGCCTCGTGCTCGTTTGGGCGCCGAGTTATGGCGCCTGCGTGCGAGGGGGTCAACCGTCACGGCACACGACGAAGAGCCCGGAGATCATCCGGCCGCGCCGCACCGGTGACATACGCTGCAACAGCGAAAAGCACCACCCCGCAGCCAACCAACACCACGATCGAGAGAACGCGCCACAGGAGCGTACCTGCCAGCCAGCCATCGAGGCCCGAATGCAGCACCGCCAGGCCGGCAGCCATGACCATCGTCGCCAGCAGCGTCCGCGGCAGCCGACTGCGCAACCTATGATCGGCCACGAAATGCTCCCGCTTCGCCAGCGTCCGAGCGAGCAGCCACGCATTGAGCCATGCTGACAGCGCCGTCGCGAGCGCGAGCCCCACGTGCTTTAGCCACCACATCAACGTGAGATTGAGGACCAAGTTGACGACCACGCAGATCGCCGCTATGCGGACCGGCGTGATCGTATCCTGACGAGCGAAGTAGGCCGGGGTTAGCACTTTGACCAGCACGTAGGCCGGAAGACCAATCGCGTAGGCCGTCAGCGCGAGCGCGGTCAAATCCGATTCGCGTGACCCAAATGCACCGCGCTCGAACAACACCGACACGAGGGGTTGCGCCAAGACGATGAACGCCGCCGCAGCCGGCAAGGTGAGCAAGAGAGCGAATTCGGTCGCGCGGTTCTGATGATGGAGAGCGGACTCCTGCCGACCGCTGGTGATCTCCCGGGATATCAGCGGCAGCAGCGCGGTGCCGACCGCCACGCCGACAACGCCCAAGGGCAGCTGGTTCAAACGATCGGCATAGAAAAGATACGACACCGAGCCAGACGGCAAGAGCGACGCCAACACGATATCGATGACAAGATTGATTTGAACGACTCCCGCCCCCACTACGGCCGGCGCCATCAGCCATAGCAAGCGCCTTACCTGTGGCGTGAGTCGGGGTCGCGGAAAGCGGAGCGACATCCCAACCCGCCGGAGCGCGCCGGCAAGCCAAACGAACTGGATCATTCCCGCCACCGCGACCCCCCAGGCGAGTGCATGTCCCGGCGTGGCTGTATATCGGGCGAGCCCAAGCAGCCCGCCGATGAGGCATAAGTTTAGAAGAATCGGCGTTGCCGCCACTGCCGCGAAGCGTCCGAGGCTGTTCAGCACACCGCCCATGAGCGACACAACGCTGATAAAAAGAAGATAGGGGAACGTGATCTGTGTAAGCTGAATCGTCAGATCGAACTTCTCGGGCCAAGCCGCGAAACCCGGTGCCAAACCGTACATCAACCATGGCATCAAGACCTGAAACAACCCGACCAGAAGCACAAGGGCAACGACGAGAACCGCCAGCGCGGATTGGGCGAACCGGCGTGCCGCATCGCGTCCGTCCCGCTCCAGGATCTCTGAGAATATGGGCACGAAACCCGCATTGAATGCGCCTTCGGCAAACAGACGGCGAAAGAAGTTAGGCAGCTTGAAGGCAATGAAAAATGCATCAGCGACCATCCCTGCGCCAAGAAACGCCGCAATCATGATGTCCCGGACGAAACCGAGTAGGCGGCTCAACATCGTATAACCGCCAACGGTCGCAATGGCAGGAAGTAGTTTCATGGCCGGCGACGTATCTCGGGAAGAGGGCGGAAAGATGGCGGTTTCGCCTCCAAACACCAATGCGTCGATCTGTTTCCGATCATACCGGCACAGTGGATTGCGAGGAGGCGCCCTCCGTCAAACGGCTGCCGCCGTGGACTGGAGGTCCTCCGAACTCGCCCCGGAGGCTGACTTGCCGGCCGATTTCAAGATCGCCTTCATAAGTTCGGTTCGAATGCGATCCAGTTTTCCGGCATGCGCGACCTTGAGGCCGAATACGTCCTTTACATAGAAGACATCCACCGCACTCTCGCCGTATGTCGCGACACGCGCAGTCGCGATTGATAAGCCGAGTTCGGCGATCTCCCGGGTCACGTCATAGAGCAGGCCCCGTCGGTCGCGGGCATTCACCTCGATCACGGTGAAGACGTGGCTTGCGGTGTTATCCATAATCACCCGAGGCGTCACCTCGAAGACCTGCGTGCGGCTCGGTATTCCGACCTGACGCGCCAGGGCACGGCCTGGCTCGACCACGCCCGTGAGCGTGCTCTCGATCGTCGTTTCCAGTTTGGCCAATGCGCGCGTATCGTCGAGCGGGCCTCCCGCGGCATCCTGAATCCAGAATGTGTCCAGGGCCATACCGTCGTTCGTCGTGAAGATCTTAGCTTCGACAATATTGACGCCCGACACGGCCATCGCGCCCGCGATGAGGGCAAACAGCCCGTGATGGTCCTGCGTGTAAATCGTGACCTCGGTGACGGCATGAAATGCGTCAGACCGAAAATCTACGGCGAGCCGCCTTCCGGAGTCATCGGTGCGGCGCACCAACACGGCGTGTCGCGCCAGGGTCTCGGTATCCGTCGATAACCAATATGATGACTGCCCGCGGTCTAGGTAAGCCGAGAACGCCTCGTCCGGCCAATCAGGAAGGCGGGGCCGAAGCGCCTCTTGTGCCGCAGCAACGCGCTCGACGGCACGTTCTGTCGATGCCCCGCCCGACAGCGCTTCCTCGGTACGATGGTAAAGCTCGCGCAGCAGCTGACCTTTCCAGCCATTCCAAACGGCAGGACCGACCGCGCGGATATCGGCAACCGTGAGTACGAGCAAAAGCTTAAGTCGCTCGGGGCTCTGCACCAGGGCCGCGAAGTCGGAAATAGTCTTAGAATCCTGAATATCGCGCTTGAAGGCGGTCGAGCTCATCGCCAGGTGCTGGCGGACCAACCACGCAACAGTTTCCGTTTCCGCATCACTCAGTCCGATACGTGGGCCGAGTTCATGGGCGATGTCGGCGCCGATCTCGGAATGATCGCCCCCCCGGCCCTTGGCTATATCGTGCAGCAACACCGCAAGAAACAAGACGGGGCGGGATTGGATCTTGTGGATGATCTCGTTGGAAAGCGGAAGATCATCTTCCAGCGAGCCACGTTCGATCTTGGCCAACATCCCTATTGCCCTGATCGTATGCTCGTCAACCGTGTAGACGTGGTACATATCGTGCTGCATCTGCGCGACGACCCGCCCAAAATCCGGTACAAAGCGCCCGAACACACCGGCCTCGTTCATACGCCGCAGCGTGGTTTCCGGATCACGTCTCGACGTCAGAATCTCGAGAAACATCTGATTGGCGTCCGCGTTGTCGCGTAACGACGCGTCAATCAGATGGAGGCTTCGGGTAACCAATCTGAGAACCCGCGGATGAATATCGACGCCATGTTGGTCCGATTCGAGGAACAGTCGAATCAACGAAACCGGCTCCCGCTTGAACAGATCGTCATCGACAACGTCGATTCGTCCGCCCTCGATAACGAAGCCCCCGACGCGTTCGTGGCGCTGTCCTATTCGCGGCAGGCGGAATCGTGATCCCCGTTTGAACTGTTCCTCGAGGGCCGCACAAAATATTCGCGTGAGATCACCCACCTCTTTCGCCACGAGATAGTAGTGCTTCATGAAGCGCTCAACGCCTCGGGACCCAGGACGGTCCGTGTAGCGCATGCGCTGACCGATTTCCGGCTGTGCGTCGAACGTCAACCGCTCTTCTGCACGACCCGCCAGATAATGCAGATGGCACCGGACGGCCCAAAGATATTCCTCGGCTTTGGCAAAGTGGCGGAATTCCGCCTGAGTCAGCACACCCCGATCGACCAAGTCGGCAACCTTCGAAACCTGGAACGCATATTTGCCTATCCAGAAGAGGCTGTGCAGATCACGCAGACCCCCTTTGCCTTCTTTGATATTTGGCTCGACCACGTAGCGTGAATCACCAAATCTCTTATGCCGTTGATCACGCTCGGCGAGCTTCGCCTCGACAAAATCAGGGCCAGTCTGCGCCACGATTTCCTTGCGGAACCGACGCCGCAGATCACGGTAGAGCACGGCATCACCGCAGAGGTAGCGGGCTTCCAACAAACCGGTGCGGATGGTGATATCCGACTGTGCGAGGCGCATGCATTCGTCAGCCGAGCGGGTCGCGTAGCCAACCTTTAAGCCAAGATCCCAGAGCATATAGAGAAGATATTCGACAACCTGCTCCCCCCAGGGGGTTTGCCGGTACGGAAATAGGAACAGCAAATCGATGTCGGAATACGGCGCCATTTCTCCGCGTCCATAGCCGCCAACAGCAATGACTGAAAGCCGTTCACCCGCTGTCGGATTTGATGTTGGGTAGACGTGACGCACGGCGAAACTGAACATCGACCAGATGAGTTGATCCATTGCCCAGGCAATCGCCCGAGAGGTCGCACGGCCTGACAACCCCGCTTCGAATCTATTCCGAACGGACAGCTGCGCATCGTCGAGCGTGGACTTACATAAAGAGAGTGCTTTGGCCCGCACCCCCGGACCGTGCGCGCCTCCCTCCTCAACCAAGGCACTCAGCGCTTCGGTGAGTCGCGCCGCGTCCAGAACCTCGCGCCGATCCTTGAATGCCGACACGTCGCGGCGCCGGGTAACGACTGATGCTTGAAAATAGAGTTTCACGGCTTGCGCTGTCCTAGCGGGTTTTGCATCATCATATCGGTCAACGCGTATCTCAAACAGCATGCATCTGGTCGTTCATTGCTTTCAGCAATCAGATTTCCGGATGCACCCCAAGCGTGACAGGGAGGATCCATGGACGTCCGAGCTGCCGTCGCCCACAAAGCTGGCGACCCCCTTACAATCGAAACGGTTCAATTGGAAGGCCCCAAGGCCGGTGAGGTCTTAGTCGAAGTCAAAGCGACCGGCATCTGCCACACCGATGCCTTCACCTTATCAGGCGCCGATCCGGAAGGGCTATTCCCGTCGATTCTCGGGCATGAAGGCGCCGGCATCGTGGTTGAAATAGGCGAAGGCGTGACGAGCGTCAAACCGAGCGATCACGTCATTCCTCTCTACACCCCTGAATGCCGACAGTGTGAGTATTGTCTGTCCGGCAAGACCAACTTATGCCAAGCCATTCGCGAAACCCAAGGCCAGGGCGTGATGCCAGACGGCAGCAGTCGCTTTAGTATCGGCGGCGAGAAGCTTTATCACTACATGGGCACCTCGACCTTCGCCAATTTCACGGTGTTGCCGGAAATCGCGCTTGCTAAGATTCGCGAAGATGCTCCCTTTGACAAGGTCTGCTACATCGGCTGCGGCGTAACGACGGGCATCGGCGCCGTCATCAACACCGCGAAGGTCGAACCTGGCTCCAACGTCGTGGTCTTCGGACTGGGGGGTATCGGACTCAACGTCATCCAGGGCGCCCGACTCGTTGGCGCAGATATGATCGTCGGCGTCGATCTCAACGCCGGAAAGAAGGAACTGGGGGAAAAATTTGGCATGACCCACTTCGTCAATCCTGGGAAAATCGACGGCGACCTGACATCCTATCTGGTGGACTTGACGAACGGGGGCGCCGACTATTCGTTTGAATGCATCGGCAACGTCAACACCATGCGTCAAGCGCTGGAGTGCTGTCATAAAGGCTGGGGTGAAAGCACCATCATCGGCGTCGCACCATCGGGCACCGAAATTGCGACCCGCCCCTTTCAACTGGTGACGGGGCGGGTCTGGCGGGGCACGGCCTTCGGCGGTGCCAAGGGACGGACCGACGTGCCGCGGATCGTCGACTGGTACATGGACGGTAAGATCAATATCGACGATCTGATCACGCACACCATGCCGCTGGAGGACATCAACAACGCCTTCCACCTGATGCACGCGGGTGAGTCGATCCGCTCGGTGGTCATCTACGACTAGACGTTGTCATTATCTTCTGAAAGGGCCCGTCCGGTCTGGCGGGCCCTTTTTCTTGGCCGGACTCAGGTGTTCCGTGGCATGAGATCAAACGCCTCGGCCCGCAGTTCGTATGACCGGAGTCGGGCCGTCGGATCGTGGACAATTGTATTCACGACGAATTCTTCCACGGCATATTCCTCTGACATGGCCGTCAGCCGTTCCCGAACCATCTCCGAGGTGCCGATGATATGCCGTGTGCGGTTGGCTTCAATTCGTGCCGCCTGTTCCGCAGTAAACTCGTGGGACTCAACCTCTTCCAATGACGGCACGGGACGCAGCTCGCCATGTTCGAGCCACAGTCGCCACAGATCGCGGCTTCGCGCATGCCGTTCCGCCTCGTCCTCTGATTCGGCGCAGATCACGAATACGCCGATACTGCACTTGGGCTCCGCGAGCGCCGTCGATGGTTTGAAGGCTCACGGTAGGCGTTGGTTACCCAGGACCCGCCGCCCGGGCTGATGAACTGTGCGAAGGAGAACGCACGGCCGAAGTGCACGGCCAACGCCGCGCTTTGATCTGAAGACCCGAGCAGCCACACCTCTGGCGGCCGTTCGGGAATCGGCGACGCGTGAATGCCGCGCAACGGATGATCGTCCGGAATGGAGTCGGTCAAGAAAAGCGTTTGGTCACGAACTTTCGCGGGAAAATACTAGGCCCCTGTTTTCGATCCGTAGGCCAGTGCCTGGGCGGTCAGTTGGTCGCTGCCGGGTGCCCGGCCAATGCCGAGATCAATGCGTCCCCGATACATGGTTTCCAGGAGACCGAAATTCTCGGCAACCTTCAACGCACTATAGTGGCTGAGCATCACGCCGCCCGATCCGACCTCAATCTCCTCGGTCACACCGGCAATCCTTGCCACAAGGATTTCGGGCGATGAGCCGGCAAGCCCGTCTGTGGAGTGATGTTCCGCTACCCAATATCGAGTGTAACCAAGCCGATCGGCGAGTTGTGCGAGTTCCAACATCTCCCGGACAGCGTCCGCGAACGTGAAGCCGGCCATGGACGCTCCTTAATCGTGATGCGGAATTCAGGAGCCGTCAGACGACGTATCCTGGAGGACGGCGACAAGCCTATATATCAAATCGAGAGCATCACGCGGCGTGAGTTCATCAGGGTGAACTGCTTCCAGCGCTGATTGCAGAGGACTCGGGCCGACGGGCGAGCGGTTGGCTCTCTTGTCACCCGCAGCCGAGAAGAGTGGGAGGTCCTCAGCAAGCCTCGTCGCGGCGCCAGATTTTTCGCTATTCTCGATCGCGTCGAGTACGCGCATCGCGCGATCCACAACACTGCCCGGCAGACCGGCGAGCTTGGCGACATAAATTCCATAAGAACGATCCGCCGAACCGGGAGCGACTTCGTGCAGGAACACAACCTCGTCCTGCCATTCCTTGATGCGCATGGTGTGATTGGAAAGATTCTCGAGTTTCGATGATAGCGCTGTGAGCTCATGATAGTGCGTGGCGAACAAGGCGCGGCACTGATTGACTTCATGAAGATGCTCGGCCACAGCCCAGGCGATTGAAAGCCCGTCGTAGGTGGCCGTCCCCCGACCGATTTCATCCAATATAACCAAGGCGCGGGGTCCGGCTTGATTGAGAATGGCTGCGGTTTCCACCATCTCAACCATGAACGTTGAACGGCCTCGCGCCAGGTCGTCCGCCGCGCCTACACGAGAGAAAAGCCGATCGACAATTCCGATGTGAGCGGCATCGGCAGGCACGAAGGAGCCCATTTGAGCGAGGACGGCAATCACGGCGTTCTGGCGGAGGAACGTGCTCTTTCCCGCCATGTTGGGACCGGTGAGCAACCAGAGACGCTGACCATCGCCAAGCTGGCAATCGTTGGCGACGAAAGACGCCGCGCCGTTCCGTCCAAGGGCGGCTTCGACTACCGGATGCCGGCCGCCCGTGATATCGAATGTCACTGAGTCGTCGATCGTCGGGCGGGCAAACCGGCGCACGTCGGCGAGTTCAGCTAATGCCGCCGCGACATCAATTCGTGCAATCGCGTCACCCGCAATGGCGATCGCGAAAGCATGAACATCGACATCATGGCGGAGTGTCTTGAAAATCTCGATTTCGAGCGCTGTCGCCTTGTCGGCCGCCGAACTCAACCGTGATTCAAGATCTGCAAGATCGGTCGTCGTGAAGCGGACGGCGTTCGCCATTGTCTGGCGATGAATGAAGCGTGTGTCATCGCCGGTCAGTATTTTATCGGCGTGCGTACTGGTAACTTCGACAAAGTATCCGAGCACGTTGTTGTGTCGAATCTTCAGAGATGGAATCCCGATTTCCTGAGCGTACGTGGCCTGCATCGCCGCAATATGTCGCCGGCTCTCATCGCGCAGAGCGCGAAGTTCGTCCAAGTCCGAATTGAATGCAGGTGCGACAAAATTACCGTCCCGCGCCTGCAGTGACAGTTCTTCATTCAGGGCACGCGAAAGCTGATCGATCAGCGCACCGTGCTGTCCAAGATCGCCGCACATCCGACCGATCCCGCGCGGGATAGCATGCAAACTATTGTCTGAGAGCTGGTCGCGAAGGATATGGGCCGCGCGCAACCCGTCCCGGATGGCAGCCAGGTCGCGGGGCCCACCCCGGCCAAGGGCCAGACGACTGAGCGCGCGCTCCATGTCTGGGGTCTGTCGTAGTTCACGCCGCACGGATTCACGCAGGCCGCTTTCGCCGATGAAGAACGCCACCTCATCGAGCCTGTCGCCGATTTCGGCGACATCCGTCGACGGCGCACCCAAACGGCGTGCCAGAAGCCGAGCCCCAGACCCCGTCACCGTGCGATCGATTACCGAAAGCAGACTGCCTGAAATCTCTCCATTCAGGCTGCGTGAAAGCTCCAGGTTCCGGCGCGTTGCGGCATCTATGAACATGGCCGCATCGGCCTGGACTCTGACAGGCGGCTTCAGGCCCGGCAGTTTTCCCCGCTGTGTCAGCTCGACATAGTCAAGGAGCCCGCCGAGCGCCGCCAACTCTGCACGTCCGAAGGCACCAAACCCTTCCAAGGTCGCAACGCGGTAGCTTTCCTTCAGGCGCCGTTCCGCCGCTTGTGAATCGAACCGCGCCGCCGGCAATGTTGTGAGCACTGATGCCCAGTCTTCAAGAACTTCAACGAGTTCGGCTGCTTCCGCCAGCCGATCCGAGACGAGCAATTCGCCCGGACTGAGGCGGCCGAGTTCTCCAGATAGGCCCGCCAGATCCGTTGGCGTAGCGGAGACATCCCCTGTCGATACATCGGCCCAGGCGATGGCCAGGCTGTTTTCAGCCCGCGCGATTGCAACGAGATAATTATTGGACCGCGCGTCGAGGAGTGTGTCTTCAAGTAACGTTCCGGCCGTGACCACACGCACGACTTCCCGCTTCACCACTGATTTGGCGCCACGCTTCTTGGCCACTGCCGGGTCCTCAACCTGTTCGCAAACGGCAACTTTGAAGCCGCGGCGGATCAGTCGCTGCATATAATTGTCGTAGGAATGGACGGGAACACCGCACATCGGGATGTCCTCGCCGCGATGCCGCCCTCGTTTGGTCAAGACAATATCGAGGGCTGCCGACGCGGCCTCCGCATCGGCGAAGAAGAGCTCGTAAAAATCACCCATGCGGAAAAACAACAGCGCGTCGGGATGGTCATGCTTGATGGCCAGGTACTGGACCATCATCGGCGACACTGTCTTTTTGGACAGCGGTGTTCGTGCCGACGCCGATTCGCCAACAACTGTCGCTGAAGCAAAATCCGGCGTTCCGGAATGCGAATCGGTGGGGGGAACGGACGGCTCGGCCCGGGTCATTTGAGGAACGTATCACAGGGGACCAGCCGTGGCACAAGCCACGCGGGATGCCCGCGAGATACATGCCAGATCAACTGCTTAGCCAACCCCATCCTCTGAATTGCCGGTTTACGGGTACCGCCAATCCCCGTTAGTGTCTCGCTAGGGCAGGCGGGGGATTTGCCGGGTCTGGCGCTCTTCCACAACACAACACACAGGACGGACTGGATATGAGCGACACGATCCGCGTGTCAGGCGAAGAAGCACTGCGATTTCACTCGGCGGGCAAGCCCGGGAAAATCGAAATCACGCCGACCAAACCGCTGACCACACAGCGCGATCTGACGCTCGCGTATTCCCCGGGCGTCGCGGTTCCGTGCCTCGCCATCGAGAAAAACCCCGAGGATGCCTATGAATACACGGCACGCGGCAACATGGTGGCGGTCATCAGCAATGGCACCGCCGTGCTCGGGCTCGGCGATCTAGGCGCGCTTGCCTCGAAGCCAGTGATGGAAGGCAAAGCCGTTCTCTTCAAGCGCTTCGCCGACATTGACGGCATCGACATCGAAGTCGACACGCGCGACGTCGACGAGTTCGTCAATTGCGTGCGCTACCTCGGCCCCACTTGGGGCGGCATTAATCTCGAAGACATCAAGGCACCGGAATGCTTCATCATCGAACAGCGCCTGCGCGAGTTGATGGATATCCCGGTATTCCATGACGATCAGCATGGAACGGCGATCATCGCCGCGGCCGGACTGATCAACGCGCTGGCGCTCACGGGGCGAAAGGTTGAGGACGCCAAGGTCGTGGTCAACGGCGCCGGCGCGGGTGGCGTGGCCTGCGTGGAACTGATCAAGGCTATGGGACTGCCGCACGATGGGGCGATCCTGTGTGATTCCAAGGGGGTCATCTACAACGGCCGTGAAGCTGGCATTAACCAGTGGAAGTCTGCTCACGCCGTCGATACCGATGCACGGACGCTCGCCGATGCGATGGCGGGCGCTGACGTGTTCTTCGGCCTGTCCGTTGCCGGTTCCGTGACCCAGGATATGGTTGCCAGCATGGCCGACAACCCGATTATCTTCGCGATGGCTAACCCCGATCCGGAAATCACACCTGAAGACGTCAAAGCCGTACGGCAGGACGCCATTATGGCGACGGGGCGCTCGGACTACCCGAATCAGGTCAATAACGTGTTGGGATTTCCCTACATCTTCCGGGGCGCCCTCGACGTCCGCGCATCCACCATCAACGATGACATGAAGATCGCGGCGGCCCGGGCCCTGGCTGAATTGGCCCGCGAAGACGTCCCCGACGAAGTGTTGGCGGCCTATCCCGGTGAGCGACTTCATTATGGGCGCGACTACATCATTCCCGTGCCGTTCGATCCGCGCTTAATCTCACGAATCCCGATCGCGGTTGCGAAGGCGGCTATGGGTTCAGGCGTGGCGCGGCGGCCGATCGCTGACATGGAGAACTACCGCAACCAGTTGCGCGCGCGCCTCGACCCGATGATGGGAACACTGCAGCGCATCTTCGAGCAGGTCATGGCCGAGCCCAAACGCGTGGCCTACGCGGAAGGTGAGGACGAGCGGGTCATTCGCGCGGCGCTGGCGTATCGCGACGCCGGATTCGGAACGCCTATTCTTATCGGCCGCGAGCCGCGCATCCGCAGCGCAATGGACTCCATGGGCATCGACGACACCCTGGCCGGGGTCGAGATCATCAACGCGGCGATTAATCCGCGAAACCAGGAATATTATGACTACTTGTACGGCCGGCTGCAGCGGCGTGGCGCCCTGTATCGCGATTGTCGCCGGATGGTGAACGTCTTTGGCACTGTCTTTGGCGCCTGCATGGTCGCGTTGGGTGATGCGGATGCGCTGGTCGCCGGATTGGCGCGCAGCCACGCGGAAGTTTACGAGGATATCCTGAAGGCGCTCGGCCCCAAGGAAGGCGCGCGGGTGATCGGGGTGACCATCGTCGTCGCACGGGGCGGCCGCACGGTGCTGATCGCCGACACCATAGTGCACGCCTCACCGCGCCCGGACGAACTTGCGGATATCGCCCAGCAAGCGGCAGCCGTGGCCCGCGAGATGGGTCATGAACCTCGGGTCGCTCTGCTATCCTTCTCGAACTTCGGCAATCCGCCTCACGCACGCTCTGACCGCATTCGGGAAGCCGTCGACGTGCTCGCCAGCCGGGAACCCGATTTCGAATTCGACGGCGAAATGAGCGCCGACGTGGCGCTCAACAGCCAGCTGCTGGCCCATTACCCGTTCTCTCGGCTCTCCGCTCCCGCCAATGTCTTGATCATGCCGGGACTTCACACTGCGGATATTGCTTCCAACCTGCTGCATGAATTGGGCGGTGGGACCGTCATCGGACCGCTCTTGGTGGGTCTCGCCAAACCGGCCCAAATCGTGCCGATGGGGGCAACGGTGACCGAAGTCGTCAACTTGTCTGCACTTGCCGCCCACGAGGCCGTGCGCTAGAGAAAACCCGAAGCTATCCGGCGGACAGGGCGTTATTGATGACGAGTGAGATGCCTGAAGCCAATAGCAGAACGAGAACGAGTTTTCGAAAGCCGTTCTCGTCCACGCGTTTGTAGGCCATGAGACCAAGCTGCACCCCAACGAGAAAGGCCGGGATGCTCGTTAGTGTCAGCACACCCACCTCGCGGGTCAGGAGGCCTTGCGACGCATACGCGGCCACGGCCAGGGATAGAATGATGAGATTGTAGGACTGGTAGGTCGCCCGCTGCTGGTCTTTGGTCCAACCGCGCAGCCCACACCAGATGGTGGCCAACGGACCGGATAGACCGGCGATTCCGCCAAATATGCCACCGCCGAACCCAACGACCCCGTCACTCAGCACACCTGCATTCGCAAACACAGGTCCGAGCTTCACGGCAAGGCCGTAAATGCTGTACGCGATGAGGAAAGCGCCAAGACCGACCTTAAGATCCTGCCCCGAGACGTGATTGAGCAGGTATACCCCGAGTGGAAGCCCGATGACACCGCCAACGACGAGGGGCAAAATCCGTCGGAAGGAGATATCCCGGCGGACATGGGTGATCGAGCGAATCTGGCCCGCGACGGAACAGATGGCCACCAGCGGACCCGCCACGATCGGTTCCATGACGTGAAGCCAGAAGCCCAATGCCGTGAGCCCGACCCCGAATCCCGCGAGACCGGTGACAAATCCGGAGGTAAACGCACCGGCCACGACCAAAAAGAATGCTGCGTCCACGAGACCATCGCGCCAACAGGAAAGCAGCAGCGATCGTGCGCCGGACGCCTTGGCTGAACAAGCAAAAGAATCTTAGCGGCGCTATTGGGAGCTGGATTCTAGTGCGTGCGTCGGTCGAAACGATTTAGGTATCGATCGGCGATTCGATCCACCGATAAGAGAATGAATACATCTGTCGTTCCAAAGGCCTGGTCGATGACCGCACCATCACCGACAAAGGCGCCGAGACGAAGGTATGCCTTGATGAGCGGCGGGAGCTTCCTCAAAGCATCGCGCAGCGAATAAGTCTCCGCAGGCATCGCGTCCATTGCGACAAACTGGTCGGGCCGGGCACGGACGCGCAACTGGGCCGGCGCAAGATGATTGCTATGGAGGTAGTTCAGAGCGACCTGGTGCGCCTCCAGGCATGTTCCCTGAAAACTTGCATGCCCGAACATGACATCGACCCCATGGACGTCGAGGTAACGAGTGATCCCCCGCCAGAGAAGCTGGATCGTCCCATTGGTCCGGTACGCGGGATGCACGCAGCTGCGACCGAGTTCCAGAAATCCCCGCGTTCTCCAGGACCCATCCAACAGTGGCGCAAGGTCGTATTCCCCCGCCGCATAGAAGCCGCCGCAACGGTTCGCGACGTCCTGGCGCAAGAGGAGGTAAGTCCCCACGACGGCGTCCGATGGCGGTAGGTCATGATCAACAACCAGCAAATGGTCGCAAATATCATCGAAGGGTTCGATATCCCGCCGCGTCAGTTGCCCGATCGCATCAGGGCTGGCCCGCATCTCTTCGCAAAAGACACGAACCTTAGAGCCTGGGTCGATGCAATTTCGTCACTGTTCTGGGCGAACCGAACTTCCAGGCTGCCCGATGTCGCCGGAGAATATTGTTGGAACTCCCGGAGCGATGACTCTGGGGGCGTTTCGTCCAACATTGTGAGAAGTTGGCCACGCGAGTAATGATTCAAAAAACCGATTCGGTCGCGTTACGGATGAACGACAAATCTATGAAACTTAACCACCGGATTCACGCCTAACCGGCGTCATGTTCCCATCGAATCAATCCGCCCGGTCGCGGCACCCACGCGCCGCGTACCAGCCTCAAAGATTGCTGACGAATCAGCTCTTTTTGTCGGTGCTTGCCTGCAACGCTTTTTTAGACGCTGCTTTGGATTCTTTGGTCGGTGCCGTTGACTTCACGGAGTGCACGCCGTCCTGAATTTGACCGACTGGGTTTGGGTGTAACCAAAACCGCAACCGCCCAAGCCTTCAGCAAATGCTGGCGCGGACAGTGCAAGTGCACCCGCCACTACCGCTGCAGTGGCCAATTTCTTCATCTTCCCGCCTCCAAGAGTTGGGGCGCTGCTGCAAAGTGTACGTGAGAGCGAAACCAACGGTCAATTCACTGAATCATCAATCGGCAAGAACCTCATTGATCACGGCGGCGTACGTGTCCCTCGCCTCCACGCTGAAACAGGCAACGACGATTCGTGCGAGTCCACCACCGCCGCCCAGGTAGTCACTGGCTTGCCCAATCGCGATACGGGTAGCCTGGTCCAAGGGATAGCCGTACACGCCGGCGCTAATGGCAGGAAACGCGATCGACATGAGTCCCGATTCATCCGCGATTTGAAGGCACCGGCGATAGCAACTCGCCAACAGGTCCGCCTCGCCCTGACCGCCGCCGTGCCAAACCGGACCTACAGTGTGGATCACATACCTGGCCGGCAAGTCGTAGCCGTCCGTGATCTTGGCATCTCAGTGTCACAGCCGCCCAGCGTGCGGCACTCCGCAAGAAGCCGGGGACCTGCCGCACGATGAATCGCACCATCAACCCCGCCGCCGCCGAGTAGCGCATTGTTCGCCGCGTTGACGATGGCGTCGACCGATAGCGTAATAATGTCGCCCTCGAAAACCTCGATTCGTTTGCGCATGGCAGCCGCCTCATCCCGAGTATATTGATATAGCCTAGAGCCAATTGGGCATCCTTCGAAAGCCTACCTGCCCAACAGTTCGAGATGAAGTCCGGGGCGCCAAGACCGCTGATGAGACGGCCTTGACCCACAGAGTCATAGGTCCCAAGGTTCCGCTCGCCTCACCCCTTTTAGGAGTTCTCAGCAATCTGATGGCCGACCCCTCGCCTTGCCAAGTTTGCGGCGCGACTGACCGCGAACCCTTCATTCAAACGAAGGGGATGGACCTCTACCGATGCCGGAATTGCGCCGTCGTTTTCATGGACCCAATGCCGGATCCGGCCGCCGTCGAGGACCTCTATTCCGATGCGTACGATGGCGCCACCAAGGGTTACTTCGCGAAGGTGGAAAGCAAATTACGCCGCTCGCGAGGGCGGGTCCGGCAGCTCCAGCGGTACGTGACAGCGGGGCGATTCCTGGACGTCGGCACGAACGGCGGCTTCATGGCCAAGGCCGCGCGCGAAGCCGGATACGACGCCTGGGGTATAGAGCCTGACCCCATCTCGGTCGCCTATGCCCGGGACCACTATCCTGACATTCACGTCTTCCAAGGCTTCATCGAGGAATTCGTCGAGACACCCGAGGGCGCAGAACCGTTCGACGCCGTCTATTGTTCCGAGGTGCTCGAACACGTCCCCGACGTGAACAATTTCGTCGGCGCCATCGCCCGGGCAACCAAGCCGGGCGGCGTGCTCTACCTCACGACGCCCGACATCGCCCATTGGCGGGTGCCGGCGAACGTGCTCGATTGGGACTCCTTTTTCCCGCCGTCGCATTGCATCTATTTCACGCCGAGTAGCCTCACGCAACTTTTGTCCCGGCACGGCTTCTCGATCTTCCGAAAGCGGCTGGCCTTCAAGCCCGGGATCAAGGTGTTTGCACGCCGCCTCTAGGCGCCGGTCTCGGACCTCAATCGGGACCGCGCGTCCGTTTGCCTTCCGGGACGCACAGCCATCCCCGCTCGGCCCAACCACCACAGCAGGACCAAGCCGGGCACGGCTGCGCCAGTCGTCAACAGAAAGAAGCCGATCCAGTCGAGCCATTCGGCGAGCGCGCCGCCCGACGACGATAACCAGGTGCGCGCCACCACCATGAAGGAGGACAGAAGGGCATACTGCGTTGCCGTATAGGCGACGTTGCACAGCGATGAGAGATAGGCGACGAACACCGCGGTGCCCATCCCTCCGGCCAAATTCTCGAGACCGATGGTGAGCGCCAAGAATGTGATGTCCGCCCCCACCATGGCCTGCACCGCGAACATCAGGTTCGATACCAGTTGCAAGACACCACAGATCCACAAACTCTTATAGAGGCCCAAACCGGCCATGAGGGCACCGCCAAGGGCCAATCCGGCGAGTGTCGCGGCAAAGCCGAACACCTTCGCGACGTTGGCGATGTCGATCTTGGTGAATCCGATATCGTCGAGGAACGGGAACGTCATCACCCCGGCGAGGGAATCTCCGAACTTGTAAAAGATAACGAACAGCAGGATGGCAACCCAGGCCGGGCGCGCCATGAATTCGGCGAACGGGCAGACGACGGCGATATAGAGCCCGGCCAAGGCTGCACTGAGTGGGCCAGACAGATGCGGCCTTTCGGCAAGCCACGCGCGCACCTCCTCCTCGCGCACGATCGATTCAGATGTCTCCCTCATCGTGGGCTCGGGATTCAGAAGCACCGTCGCCACACCGACCAGCACCAGCACCGCCATCGCCGCATAAACCAGCGGCCACGCAAATGCACTCGCCAGGTACAGCGCGCCCGCACCGGAGACCAGCATGCCGACGCGGTATCCGAAGACGATTGCCGCCGCGCCCGCGGCAAACTGGTGCTCTTCGAGAATCTCGACCCGATAGGCATCGACGACGATATCCTGACTGGCAGAGGCAAACGCCACAGCCACGGCAAGCATCGCCGTTACGCCGATGTTTGCGGCCGGGCCACTGAATCCGAGTGCCAATGTCGCGGCGATGAGCGAGAACTGAGTGACGATCAGCCACGACCGGCGGCGACCTAGCAGGCGCGTGAGGCCGGGAATGCGCGCTTTGTCCATAAGCGGCGCCCACAGGAACTTCAGCGCATACGGCGTGCCCACGGCAGCAAAGAGGCCGATGGCCGTGAGCGAAAGCCCTTCATCCTTGAGCCACAGGGACAGGGTTTGGCCGGTCAGGGCCAAGGGGAGTCCGCTCGAGAATCCGAGGAACAGAATCGCGATGACACGCGGATTCCGGTAAACGGCGGCGGCGGCGAGCCAGGAATTCATCACGTCCGAGCATACCGGTCGCGACGGCGATGACCCAGCGAGATCGAAAAGTGAATGCCCGTCAGCTCTCCGGTTCAAGCGGGTCGCGCTGGACCGTCGTCATGTCCTGGCCTTCGACGCGCAAAAGGCGTGTCAGCCCCTCCCACTGAGGAGAATGGATATCGCCCTCGTTGTAGACGTGGGCATCACCGGGCTTCAGCGTATAAGTCCGCTCAGCGGCAACTTTACCCGCCACGCCATTCTCGGGTGCGCGGACGAGCCGCCAATCCGTCATCTCGGTCATGCCCTCCGCCTGCCCGTAAATGGCCCAGGCCGGCCCGTGATGGTGCGGACTTGCTGAAATACTTTCGGTGTAGGTGTGCGCGACGATGCAGAAACCGAGATCAGGGTCCCGGTAGAGCACATTGCGGTCCGAGTCGGCTTCCGTGCCGAAGTTGGTACTCAAAAACTCTTCATCGGCCAGAACACGTTCCAGCATTCCGCGGATCTTTTCCCGGCCTTCCGGACCGGATTCTGCCACCAATGTGGATTTGCAGTCAGCGACAAACGCTTCGAGTGTGTAGGGCATCTCAGGATCTCCCGTGATGTCGTGCGAATTTGCATCGGTGCCCTTGATTGTGACACAGCACATTTCTCGAAAGAAGCCGCCGAATGACGCCCACTGGAATAGTGTTCCTTTTCAGGACAGTCATGCCGACGGACGGTCCCCAGGCGCGCATCGGCCAACCGGTGTTTGCCGAGAGTTCCAGAGCAACGAATCATCCAGGAGATAATCATGGCGACCGAGAATGCCTATCGAATTCATACAGAGCCCCCGCAATGGGAAGGTTACAAGCTGAGCGGCGCATTCCGGGTCGGGAACCTGGTGTTCACCTCCGGCCGTGCCGCGATCGACTCCGAAGGCAACAACGTGGGCGTCGGGGACTTCGATGCCCAGGCCGAGCATACCTTCAACACGCTCAAACAGATCCTGGAGGCTGCCGGCTCGAGCCTCGAACAGGTGATCAAGGTGGTGATCTTTGTCACCGACATAAGCTGCCTCCCAAAGATCGTAAAGCTCCGGGAGAAGTACTTCACCAAACCCTATCCGGCAGACTCGCTGGTCGAGGTCAGTGCCCTTGGCCGCCCCGAGCTGCTGATCGAAATTGAAGCGATCGGCCTGATCGACGGCGAAACCATCGACTGAAGCAAATTCAGGCGCGCGAACGGCATGGCTACTGCGGACGCCTGCTTGGTTGCGCAATTCGCACGCTGTTTGGGGTCAGCCCAGCCGCCTTCGAATTCGCACAGTTCGTACGTCGTCGTGGGCTCTTTCTGCGTGCCGACGATTCCTCTCAATTCGCACATCCGGAGAGACCCAGAAACTCAGGCGAATCCCGACATACGCCGATAGCTCAGCGCCTCGGCAATGTGAAGCCGCCCCAGACTCTCGATGCCGTCGAGATCGGCCAGGGTGCGGGCGACGCGCAGCACCCGGTGGTAGCCCCGGGCGGTCAGCCGCATCCGCTCCGCCGCCTCGACGAGGAGGTGGGCCCCAGCCGCGTCGGGTGCTGCCACGCGCCCTAACAATTGCCGGTCCGTGGTGGCATTCGATCTTGTTCAATGAACTGGTGAAACGGCCGATGTCACGCCCATTCCTATGTCATCAGGCCCAGTAGCGCCCCGTTGTCGCGACGATGAAGACGATCAAGCCCAATAGCAGGTTCCAGCGGATAGCCCGGCGTATCCGATTGGCCTGGTAGTTCGTTTTCGCCCAGTTTTCCTCCTCGACCGCGGCGCGAAAGCACTTGTACGGAGTGTGGTAGAGGTGGCCAAAGATCAGCATCATGGCGATGCCGAGCACCTGCATGACCTGTATGTGAAGGCCCGCTTCCGCGAACCCGCCGAGCCGGGAGAAGAGCATCCAGTAGCCCGTGATGAGAAGCAGCGCGATCGCCCCCCAGACCCAGGGGAAGTACCGGCTGAACACCTTGGCGAAAAGGCGGAAGCGTTGGGGCGGCTCAATGCGGATGGAGGCGGGGCGCAGGATCAGAAGGATAAAAAAGAGCCCGCCGACCCAGATCAGCGCGGCAAGAACATGAAGCGCAACGGCGATGATCATTTCCGTTCAACCATTCTTCGTCGAGTGCATGTGCTGTCGCCGTACGGAACCGTCACGAGCGGGCGACGTGCGACTCAGTGCCGTAGCGCTGCTCAATGGCATTCCAGATGAGGCCCGAGAGATTGACGTCGTCGAAACGGTCGATCTCCTGAATTCCGGTGGGTGACGTCACATTGATCTCGGTCAGGAATCCACCGATTACATCGATGCCCACGAAAATGAGTCCGTTTTCCCTGAGACTGGGGCCGATCGCGTCGCAGATCTCCTGCTCGCGGGGCGTGATCGACGTCTTTTCCGGGCGTGCGCCGACGTGCATGTTGGCACGGGCTTCTCCTTCTTTGGGGACGCGCGATACACCACCAACCACTTCACCGTCGACGAGGATGATGCGCTTGTCGCCTTCGCGCACCGCCGGCAGGTATTTCTGCACCACGATGGGTTCGCGATAGAACTCGGTAAACATCTCCAGGAGAGCATTGAGGTTCTCATCGCCCGGGCTGACATGAAAGACGCCCGAACCGCCGTTGCCGAACAGCGGCTTGATCACGATGTCTTCGTACTTCTGCCGAAAGCTATGGATTTCATGGGCGTCAGTCGTGATGAGGGTCGGCGGCATGAGCCCATCGAAGTGCGTGACGAACAGCTTTTCCGGCGCATTCCGGACCTGGACGGGATCGTTGACGACGAGCGTCGCGGGATGAATGTGCTCAAGCAAATGAGTTGCCGAGATGTAGGCCATGTCGAACGGCGGATCCTGCCGCATGAGAACCACGTCCATCGTCGCGAGATCGATGGATTCCGGGTCGCCCAGCACAAAATGATTGCCGATTTCCCGGCGTACGGTCAGCGTGCGCACCGTCGCCACGACGCGGCCCTCCCGCAAGCTCAAATCGCGGGGCAGATAGTGAAAGAGTCCGTGCCCGCGCGCCTGGGCCTCCATCGCCAACGCAAAGGTGCTGTCGGCATTAATATCGATGGAGTCAATCGGATCCATTTGAATTGCGACGGCTAAGCTCATCCGTGACCTCCCAACGAACATCTGAGACGAAAAAGGGCGATTAATGGGTAAGAGTTTCGTATTCGATCATGCGTATCGCTGTTGAGGCGGACCATCCGCCAGCACGCCGCGCCACTCAATTGAGTTTGGTGCGCAATTCTTGAATCAACTTTGCCGCGTGATGTTTCGCCGCGTCGTGATCCGATTTATTCAGGAACATCTCAAGCGCTGTGATCGCGGCCCTGAGATTGTCTGCCTGAGTCTCGAGCAACCCGAGTTCATACCACGCGTTGATGTGTTCCGGGGCGATCCGGATCATCGTTTTCAGGGTGGTGGCGGCACGCACGACATCCCCGGACCGCAGCGAGCGCGATTTAATATTGTTCTGCAGACGCAGCAGAATTTCGCGATTGCTGACAGCGTCAAAAAACCTGGTCTCGAGCTCGGCGTCTTCACCGGCGAGCCGCTTGAACAGTTTCCGCAGATCGTTTGCTTCGAGTCTCCGCGCCGGTTCAAACGGGTCGAGGATCACCCGGTCACCGTCGCTTTCCATCCGCAACAGAAAATGGCCCGGAAAATTGATTCCGACCATCGACCAACCCTGGGTACGGGCTGCGTGGATGTAAAGAATACCAAGCGCGACAGGCAGCCCGCGGCGGCGATCGATGACACGCATGAGATTGGCATTTTGAAGGTCATCGTACGTTGCCCGGTCGCCCTCGTAGCCATAGGTGTTCCCCAAGACGTCCGCGAGCACCGATACGCGGCTGACCACGTCATCCGCGGCGACAGCTAGACGCGCAGTGTCTTTGGTAAGATCCTCAAGGTGCCGACGGTAACGATCCAAGGAGACCCGGGGCCGATCGATCGCCGCGAGCGCGAGGGCCGTAAGCGCGATGTCGACATCCTGATCGGCGCAGACACCGGCCTTGGTCAGGATTTGCTCGGGCTCGTTTGAATTCAAACGTGCGGCCCGATTCTGGTGCTGTTGTTCGACGGTCAACTCTTGCCCCGACGCGCGTCACCTCTTAACCGGACGTGGCTGAGTACCTTTGCCACGCCAGCAATATTCCGGGCGTGTGTGGTGACTTTTTCAAGTTCCGCCTGGTCGCGTGCAATACCCATTAGATAGACAATCCCGTTCACCGTCTCGACTGAAAAGTTTATGTCGGAAATGTCGCGATCACGGAGCATCTGATACCGCAACTGCGATGTGATCTTCACGTCCTTGAAGTAGTCGATGATGCCGTCGCGATCGGCTACCTGAATTTCGTTCAGGACCTCCAGCACCCCTTTGGCCTGCCACGTCAGCCGCACCGCATCGACCCGATCATCCGCTGTGGGAACAACCCCGGTCAGCAGCACCCGGCCCTCGTGGACCTCGCTGCCGACGCGAATGAACAGATCGTCGCTTGCCTTAAGCAAGTAATGCTTGATCTGCAACTGGGTGACGGTGTCGTCAATTGCCGCTCCCACGGTGCGTTCCTGGGCGACAGAGATACCCGCTGTCGCGGCGCCTCCAGCCACAATCCCGGCTCCCCCGCACGCCGTAAGCGCCAGAATCAGTCCCAACGAGAGAAAAGCGATCAAAGGACGATGAGATGTGCGCGACGTCATACCGTTGTGCTCCAACTTATTGAACCGCAATCCGATTGCCGCGGCCGGCGCCGCCCCACTCCAGCCTCGACAACATTATATATGCCATACGTCGGCGATATGCACGGGTAGCCGTCAGGGAGCCACCACCATAACGTCGAAGCGGGCGTGGAGGCCGGCCAGCGCCGGCCAGGCGGCCAGATACAGTTCAGCGGTGGTCGCGATCCGTCGCCGTTGCAGCGACCTGAAAGATTCGAGCGCGTCCGCCGTAGTTTGACTTCGACGAAGACAATCGTGTCCCCACGGCGTGCGATGATGTCGATCTCGCCCGTCCGGGGCCCGGAAATTCCTGGCCAGGATGCCGTAGGCCCGCAGCCTCAGGTGTAGTGAACAAACGAATTCGGCAAGCCGTCCCGCGCGCTCCGACTTGCGTCGCGCCTTCGCACTGACCGGCACTATTTGCCGCCTGTCTGGGACTTGACGTCCATTTTCTCTCCAAAAGTCAAGGCGCGCCGATAGACCGTCCGGCGAGGCAACCCGGTATCGGCGGTGACCCGATCGACAGCATCGCGCAGGCTGTGATGCGGGAGGGCTTGACCCAGCAGATCATCGAGGGAAGCCTCATCGAACGGCTCGTCTTGGGGCGGACCGACAACGATCACAATCTCTCCGCGCGGCGGCGGAATATCTGCATAGCGATGGGCGAGTTCGTCAATCGGACCTCGTATGACCTCCTCATACCGCTTGGTTAACTCCCGCCCCACGGCCACGTCCCGCGAACCCAGCAGGTCGCTCATATCCGCCAAAGTCGCGGCGAGACGACGCGGAGATTCATAGAAAACGAGCGTGGCATCGAGAGCGCACAGTTCCTCAAGTATCCGACGCCGGGCCGTTTGTCTATTCGGCAGAAACCCAGCGAACATAAAGCGATCGGTCGGCAACCCACTGACAGTCAACGCCATGATCATGGCTGTGGGCCCGGGAAGTGCAGTCACAGGGACGGCGGCATCAATTGTCGCCCGCACCAATTTGTAACCTGGATCGGATATCAGTGGCGTTCCGGCGTCCGTCACGAGACCCACTGAGTCCCCATTTCTCATGCGCTCGATAAGCTTTGGACGAACACGCTCGGCGTTGTGCTCATGGTAAGCAAGCGTCGATGTCGTGATGGCATAACGGTCGAGGAGTCGACGTGTCACGCGCGTGTCTTCGCAGGCGATGACGTCAACCAATTTCAGGGTCTCCAGCGCGCGCAGCGTGATGTCGCCCAGGTTGCCGATCGGCGTGGCGATCACCATCAAACCACCGGGCTGATCACTGGGCCTGCCACTGGGGCCAGGCTGGCTTTGCTCCGGCCGTTTACTTGGTGAAGAGGCGCGGGTACTTTGGCGACCCGAAGGAGAGGCCGTGGAGGAACTCTCGGGTGCACCGACCGCTAACGTCCGGGCGTCGGAACGCCCGCCAGATCGTTGCCGTGACATGGGTTGCTGCCGCCCTCGCAGTATCAGCGTGTGCGGAGACGAAACTACCCGCCCAGTTGGCCGGTTGGCCAGACCCTGGACGGAAAGAACCTGCGCAGCAGGTTGAACCACCAGCGCCGCCCAAACCCAAATTCGTGCGGAAAGAGGATATCGCGCCGCGCAACCCGGCCGACCGCGATGACACCCCGACGCTCCCGAGTGAAGCCTGGGAGCCCAAGCTCGTCGTTCCCGACCTTCCAAGTTTTCCGCCCGAATTTCCATCAGCGGTCGAGTTGACACCACCCGCGGATGCGGAGGGACCCGTGCGCATCGCGCTTCTATTGCCGCTGTCCGGCCGAGAAATGGCGCTCGGCAGGGCCTTGCTCGACTCAGCCCTCATCGCCCTTTTTAAATTCGGTGACCCGCGTCTCACGCTTTTGCCCCGAGACACGGAGGGGACGCCCGAGGGCGCCCGCGTCGCAGCTGAATCGGTTCTTCAAGAAGGCGTCCAACTCATCCTCGGTCCGGTATTCAGCGCAGCTGTCGCTGCGGCAGCCGAGCCGGCACGCGAGCAGGGCATAAACGTCGTCGCTTTCTCTACAGATCGCCTGGTCGCGGGAAATGGTGTTTATCTGCTGGGATTCATGCCCGATCAACAGGTTGAACGCGTCGTTGAGTTCGCCGCGAAGAGCGGCATCTGGCAGTTTGCCGCGCTGGCTCCCGAGACGGCCTATGGCGACGCCGTTGTCGCGGCATTGCAAGAATCCACACTGCGAAACGATGGCCAAGTCTCCCAAATCGAACGCTATTTGCCAGACGCCACGGAATTCTTCAAACCCGTGCAACGACTGGCCGACTATGGGGGCCGGCATAACCTGCTGCTATTACAGCGGGAGGCCCTCGAAGCCACGGACGATCCCGCTGCGAAGATAGAGCTGCAACACCTTCAAGGGCGCAATGCGGAGGGTATCCTGGATTATCAGGCTGTCATGTTGGCAGATGGCGGTGCTCGGTTGCGAGCTATTGCGCCACTACTGCCATTTTACGATATCGATCCGGCGGAAATCAGATTTCTCGGTACGGGCCTGTGGGATGAACCATCGTTGGGACGCGAACCCGCGTTGGTTGGAGGATGGTTCGCCGGCCCACCTCCCGAAACGGCGGCAGCGTTCGCCGAACGGTTTGAAGCTATTCATGGCTATTCCCCGCCACGCATTGCGAGTCTCGCCTACGACGCCGCAGCTCTCGCGTCCGTGCTTATGCAGAACCAATCGGGCCCCGATTTCTCGGACACCGCATTAACGCAGCCAAGTGGTTTCGCTGGCGTAGACGGTATATTTCGATTCCAAAACAATGGAATTGCTGAAAGAGGTTTAGCTGTTATTGAAGTTGGTCCGCAAGGACTCGGCGTAATCGACAAAGCGCCCCAAGCGTTTACGTCTGACGGAGCTTCTTAGCGGCGGCGTTGTCAGATATTGCCCTTTTTAGAACAATCGTTCGGAAGCCAACCGGGCCCCCTCTGCCAACGACTTTAACTTTGCCCAAACCACCTCTTCGGCCACTGCCCCCATCCCCGCTGACGTATCGAAGCCGCAATCGGTCCCCGCGATTACGCTGGACGGGTCACCGACCGCCCGCGCAATTCGCTCCAGCCGCTCAGCAACAACTTCGGGATGTTCGACCAGATTACTGGTTGTGTCGATCACACCGGCAATCAGGAGTTGATCGTCAGCGAGAGGTGTATGTTCGAACGAGTGATATTCATGGGCGTGCCGTGGATTGCCAAGCGGAAACACGAAGGCGCCGACGTCAGCGGCCGCCAACGCCGAGCGGATGTCATCGAGCGGTACATCACGATTATGCGGCCCTTCGTAATTCCCCCAGCACACATGTAGCCGGACCCGATCGCGGGGCACGTTGGTGAGCGCACGATTAATTGCGGCAATGACTATTTCGACGAAGGCGACAAATTCCGACAGAGGTCGATCGGCAAACAGCATATGCCGCTCCATCGCCAGATCGGGACAATCGAGCTGCAGGACAAATCCCTGCCGAACGATGGCTTCGTATTCGAAACGCAAGGCGTCCGCGAGCGCGTTCACGTAGGCCTCCTCCGTATCGTAATGCCGGTTGCGCATTGCGGTGGCAATGATCCCCGGGGAAGGCGCGGTGAGAAACCCCTCGGTAAACTCGCTGCCGGTCTCTGTCATCACCGTCTTGAAGTCGATCGCCTCCTTGTCGGCCGCGTCGGGATCAAGATAGTGAACGTCACCAACCGCTTCCGGCGGACCGAAATTCGTCACGGCGTCTCTGTTGCTGATCTGTGAGGCGCGCAGCGACATGAATGTCGGGTATTGCGTTGCATCGCTGCCAAAGGG